>Ga0114956_1003887_pt1 | contig 11474 bp, 6 predicted proteins | sample MaitaG_FD_87304 | JGI IMG/M metagenome (GOLD analysis project Ga0114956, IMG submission 87304) | Marine algal microbial communities from Maine, USA - Maine_Asex2 metaG | ecosystem: Host-associated > Algae > Red algae > Unclassified | place: Maine, USA | collected 2015-01-05 | reverse complement strand
TCGGCCACAGCACCCTGGACACCATCGAGGTCGGTGTCTTCGAACACCCGATCACCAAGTGAACCAAGCAGCGGGATGATGCCCGCATCGTTGGTTGGGTCATTGTCGCCCTCTTCGAGCGTGATGATGCCGGTCTGGCCGGTACCTGGGTCGACGTCGGAATCGAGGCCGTCGTCGGCGCCTGCATCCTGGATCGTAAAGGTGGTGCCCGCTGGAGGAACAACTTCGACGATGTAATCGCCGGGCAGGAGGTCAGTAAACCTGTAATCGCCGTTGGCGTCAGTCACCGTGGACTGACCGGTAGGGGTTCCGTCGCCATTGAGCAAGTTGACGGTTACCCCAGCAATACCAGGCTCATCGGCCACAGCACCCTGGACACCATCGAGATCAGTGTCTTCGAACACCCGATCGCCAAGTGAAGCCAGAGTCGAAAGACATGCGGTGGCTTCGTAGTCCACGTTGTCGTTCGTAGCGGGATCAATGGCGTTGGGGATGAAGTTGAAAGTGCCGATAACAGTTACGACACCGGTGAGCTTGTCGATCTGAATGAACTGGTTAGCGTTGGGGCCGTCTTCGCCTGTTGTTCCGTAAAGCTGTCCATCGGTGCCTGCGCCCAGGCTCTCGATATCAAGAATGTCACCACCATTGAGTAGGAGATCGATCTGGGTGATTGCACCGGTGGCGGGGTCAATGATGATGAGGTCGTTTGCCGTGCTGTCGCCACCGATAACGCCGTAGAACGTGTTGACGGACGTTGGATCCCAGACCAGGCCGTCGTTGTCATCTTGTTCATTGGATGTGCCTGCGCCTGGGTCGACGATGGCGGTAGGCCCGCTCAGAATTGCTCCGGTGGCAGGATCGATCTGAACGATCTGGTCGGGCTCATTTGGCCCGTTGTTTACATTTGGAACCGGGTTGCGGTAGGTGCCCCACAACTCATCGTCTGAAGGGTCCCCGTTGGTGTGGTTCACCCAGGTGAGGCTGTCGAGGTCTCCCGAGGTAAACGAGAACTGCGCGATCGGCGTGGCGCTGCCCGGAGTGAAGGTGTAGACCAGCTGGGTGGAGTTGTCGTAGGTCCAAAGCTCATAGCGGTCCTGGTTGGCAGCGAGTGCTTCAACCGATTCGAGGTTTGTTTCGCCAACCAGTGTTTGAGTACCACCGGTCCAGCTGGTCATGATCCCTGCGCCGTCGTTGATCGTGTAGCACGTTGTATTGGCCGTCTGGGCTTGCGCGTCTGGCGTTGAGCCAGCCAGCGTCATGACGGCGCCGAACATCGCTACTGCGAGTAAGGCGACAAGTGGCACGGCAAAACGCCGGCTTGGTTTGCGCCGTGGCGTAGACGTGGATAGGTGGGTCATTCCCTTTAACTCCTGTAATTTAACGAACCTCAGGCGCGTATTCCTGCGGCTTAACACATCGACACAGACAAGCGAAACGACAGACTTGACTTGAAGCTCCGCGTCGAATTTGTAATTAAGCCGACATCGTAGACCGATTGGCCAGCTAGATGCGCGCTTTCGAATCAGTTGTGTTTCTTTACCCAGTCCCACCTATAGGCCAAATGACCTACACCTAATCGAGATTGGGTAGGTCTTTACCCAAGGGGCCAGAGGTCTTACGCTCCAGTAGCAGCGAGCTAGTTAGCGCCGCGCGCCTGTTCGACCGGCACCAACGCCGTTGAATACGTCGTTTGAGCCTCGAGTTCTTCGACTCGCCGGCGGAGTCGAGCTACATGCGCTTCCAGGTCGAGTACGCGGGCCACCCCTGCCAAGTTGAGTCCGTCGTTTGTGAGTTCGAGCACTCGCCGAATCTGATCCAGGTCCGTTTCGCTGTAACGACGGCTCATGCCACCGGTGCGAGCGGGCGCAACCAACCCTTTGCGCTCGTACACCCGAAGCGTTTGGGGGTGCACGCCGGTCAGTTCCGCGGCAACCGAGATGATGTACACCGCCCTGGTCCGAGCTTCGGCTCCGTGACCGACACTCATGCCAGAACCTCAACCACAAGTTGATGGTTGGAACGTGGGGGAATCATTCGTCGACGCCGAGTCGTTTGCGAGGAGACTCCGTGTCCAGGTCCGCAAACGCCTGCAACGCCTCGGTCTGCTTTTTCGACAGATTCTGCGGTACTGCAATCGTGACAGTGACAAGCAGGTCTCCCGCATTGTCGTCGTCGTCTGGAACGCCTGCACCCCGGACTCGCAACGTGCGCCCGTGTTGGGTGCCGGCTGGTATTCGCATGGTGACGGCTTCGCCGGTGTAGGTCGGCACCCGGACTTCGGCGCCTAGTGCTGCTTCGGCGATCGTGACGGGTAACTCAAGGGTGAGCTTTGCGCCCTTGCGCCCAAATGTTGGATGCTCGCCTACGTCGATGACGACATAGAGATCGCCTGGGGGATCGCCCGGACCGCCCTTGCCTCGCAGGCGGATGCGCTGACCGGACTCGACGCCTTCGGGGATGCGGACTTTGATGGAGCGCCTGCCGGAGTCGTCGGTCAAGTTCAGCGAAGTTGTCGAACCGCGTACGGCTTCGTCGAACGAAATCGTGAGTCGTGCCTCTTGGTCGCGGCCGGGGCGCTTGATGCGGGCGTGTCGGCCGCCGGGCTGGTCACCAAAGAGTCCACCGCCAGCGGCGCCACCGGCGCCGCCGAACACCGACCCCAGCAGATCGCCCAGGTCAACGCCCTCGAAACCGAATCCTGCGCCGCCAGCACCGCCGCCGCCGCCAAAGGCACCCCCCATGGGACCCATTTGACGCGCTTGGTCATAACTTTTGCGCTTGGCTTCGTCGCCGACGACGTCGTAAGCACCGGAGATTTCTTTGAATCGTTCCTCGGCTACCTCGTCACCCGGATTGGTGTCGGGGTGATATTCGCGAGCAAGTTTGCGGTAAGCCTTGGTCACGTCGGCCTGGGGCGCGTCTTTGGCAACCCCAAGCACCGCGTAGTAGTCGGTCTCGAACCACTCTCGCTTGATGTCATTAGCCATGCGTGTGTCCCAAACCTTTCTGCTCAGCTCTCTGGCTCTTGGCTTTCTGTATCAACTGTTGGACTTAACCCTGGACTTTGACCATGGGCGCTCGAAGCACCCGGTCGTTCCATCGGTATCCGGCTCGCAACGTTTCGATCACGACCTGGTCGCCTTCGCCCTCTTCGAACAGCACGGCCTCGTGCAGTTCGGGGTCAAATGCCTCGCCGACAGCGTCAACGCGTTCGAGACCCTGACCGGAGAGCACTGCAAAGAGCGCATCGCTTACAGGGCGGATCTCTTCGATGCCTTGCAAAAGGCCGGCATCGCAGCTGTCGAGAACCGGCAGCAGCTTCTCTACCAGGTTCGCAGCCGCCAAAGCCCGCTGGGACTCGGCGCGCTCGTCGCTACGACGACGGGCGTTCGCAAATTCTGCCTTGGCTCGCTGTAACTGATCGAGATAGTCATCTCGCTCCGCAATGAGTGCCACCACTGCTTCTTCGGAGATTTCGGCTGGCGGACCCTGGGCAGCGGTCACATCAACAGCAGACTGTTCGTCGATCAACGAAGCGAGTGCTTCGTCGGTGATCTCCGTGTCGTGGTGACCAGGCTCTGGCTGTTCAGCTGCGGCATGATCGCTAGTAGGTTCGCCTGCGCTCTCTTGAGTGTCGTCGCCCATCAGTCTTCGTCTTCGACAATCTCGGCGTCGACGATGTCGTCATCTTCGGCGGTATCGCCTGGAGCACCGCCGTCGGCGTTGTTCTCGGCGCTGGCTTGCTCGTACAGCCGCTGGCTGAACTGCTGGCTGGCATTCATAAGCGCTTCGGTTGCGCCCTTGATGGCATCCAGGTCGTCGCCTTCGAGTTGAGCATTGAGCGCAAGCAGCTTCTCGTCTACGTCGGCGCGTTCTTCGTCGGTGATCTTCTCGCCGTGTTCGCGCAGCAGCTTCTCGGTTTGGTACACCAAGGTGTCGGCGTTGTTGCGTACTTCGGCCTCGGCCCGTCGATTCTTGTCTTCGTCGGCGTGAGACTCGGCGTCTTTGATCATCTGATCGATGGCGTCCTTGTCGAGCGAGGACTGACCAGTGATCGTGATCGACTGCTCCTTGCTTGTGGCCCGATCCTTGGCGGCCACGTGAACGATGCCATTTGCATCGATGTCGAAGGTGACCTCGACCTGGGGTACGCCACGGGGGGCGGGTGGCAGGTCAACAAGCTGGAACTTGCCCAGTGTCTTGTTGAACTGGGCCATCTCGCGTTCGCCCTGGAGCACGTGAATCTCTACCGATGGCTGATTGTCATCGGCAGTGGTGAAGACTTCGGTGCGCTTGGTCGGGATGGTGGTGTTGCGTTCGATCAGGGTGGTCATGACGCCGCCCTTGGTTTCGATGCCAAGTGAGAGTGGTGTCACGTCGAGCAGCAGCACGTCGGTGACTTCGCCCTTGAGGACACCAGCCTGCACGGCCGCACCAATGGCCACGACTTCGTCGGGGTTCACGCCCTTGTTCGGGTCGTTGCCCGTGAGCTCCTTGACCAGGTCGCTCACTGCGGGCATACGGGTTGAGCCGCCGACCAGAATCACGTGTTCGATGTCGCCCATGACGAGGCCAGCATCCTTGATTGCGCTTTCGAATGGGCCGCGGCAGCGATCCAGGAGGTCGCTAGTCATCTCTTGGAACTTAGAGCGGCTGAGCGTGTAGTCCATGTGAAGCGGGCCAGCGTCGGTGGCGGTGATAAACGGCAGGTTGACCTGGGTCTCTTGCTTGACCGACAGTTCGATCTTTGCGTTCTCGGCGGCTTCTTTGAGACGCTGCATTGCCATGTTGTCGGCGGACAGGTCGACACCATGATCGTTCTTGAACGAGGTGGCCATCCACTCAATAACAACTTCGTCCCAGTCGTCGCCACCGAGTTTGGTGTCGCCGCTGGTGGATTTAACTTCGAATACACCATCGCCAATCTCGAGGACCGACACATCGAAGGTTCCGCCACCGAGGTCGAACACGAGGACCGTTTGGTCAGTGTCTTTGTCGAGGCCGTAGGCCAGCGCCGCAGCAGTGGGTTCGTTAATGATGCGAAGAACTTCGAGCCCGGCGATCTGGCCGGCTTCTTTGGTTGCGGTGCGCTGGGCATCGTCGAAGTAGGCGGGCACGGTAATAACAGCCTGGGTTACGGGCTCGCCCAAGTAGGCCTCGGCGTCGCGCTTGAGCTTTTGCAAGGTGCGAGCAGAGACTTCTTGAGAGGTGTAGTCCTTGCCATCGATGTCGATGGTCCAAGAGGTGCCCATGTGGCGTTTGACCGAGCGCAGGGTGCGTTCGGGGTTGGTGATTGCTTGTCGTTTGGCGACTTCGCCCATGAGTACTTCGCCGCTCTTGGCGAAAGCAACCACCGAGGGGGTGGTGCGTGCGCCTTCGGCGTTGGCAATCACAATGGGATCGCCACCTTCGAGTACTGCGACAACAGAGTTGGTGGTTCCAAGGTCAATGCCGACCGCTTTAGCCATGATGTGTTTTCTCCTGCTTGCTCGGCCTTGATCTCTTTGGAGAGTGCCGAGCGGTGGTGGGGTTTTGGATTGGGGGGTACATCCACGCCTGAATGACGGCCATTGCTGGCTGCCAGATGTGTTGTGAATCGTACGGGACAGAACTGTGTAACCAATGACCCCTATGGCTCATTCCGACAAAACTTGACAATTTCAATTTAGGGTTAGCTCCGCCTGCACAGTCTCACCGAAGCAGGGTCTGATCGAAGCGTTTTAATACTGCCTGCTAAAGATGTCCAGCTACGGGTCGATAGCTATCCGTGATCTCAACTGGAACACGATTTCGCAGTGGCCGCCTCGCCACTACCGGGTCTCAGTATGAAGCAAGGATTGGGGCCGAACGAGACCGGGCATATCTGCTCACGCGAGCGGCCAGCACCGTGGCTCTTGGCGCGTTGTGTATTGCCTTGCCCTTTAACAATCCGTTATCACATCGGCTAGTGCTCGCCGTTCTGCTGGCATTCGTTGTGGCGCCACTTGGTGCCTACGTATCAGTGTCGGTTACCCAAGAACGCGTTGACCTCGCCGAATCGCTTCTCGATATCTCGGTAATTTGTTTCTCGGTATTTCTGTTGCCGGCGGCCTGGACTGCAAACATCACCCTCGCTGCCATGTTGATTGTCTCGGCGGTTCCAATTCAGCCTCGGCGCATCGTGATTACGCTCTCGGCTGCGGTGGTGGGACTATTTTCAATCTCTGGAGCGATGCTTAACGTGGCGCATTGGTATGCGCCGGTACTTGCCATCGCCGTGCTCATGGCCGGCATCGACGTGTATCACCAGGCCCGTGGCGCTCGGGCCGAAGAAGTGTCGGCCCGATACGACGCACTGATCGACGCTGCGCCTGTCTTTTTCTGGGAGATCGAGACACGGACCGGCACGATCGTTGCCGTAGCCGGAAACTCTGCGGCACTCGTTGGCTATGAACCCAACGAGCTCGTCGGCATGAACTGGGAAGACATCGTGGTGAAGTCCGATGCCGAAGCTCTGCGAGCGGTGGGTCTGGCCGCGACAGACCAGCAGCTGGCAACAAGCGGCGAGGTCCGCCACCGCGACGGAACCATCAGCATGTTCCGGCACCTGATGACCGTGGACCCAGCCGCCACGGTAATCAAGGGTGTTTCGTCTGACATCACCGAACTCAACGATGCCCATCACCAGCTTCGTTATCAAGCAGAACACGACGACCTGACCGGCCTGGCAAACCGTTCCGTGTTGTCGACGCGGTTAGATGAGCTTTTAGCCGCACCGTCCGGAGCGCCGCTCGCCTTAATGGTTCTTGATCTTGATCGGTTCAAGGACATCAACGACACGCTGGGCCATCCCTTTGGCGACAAGCTGTTGACGACCTTGGCTGACCGGTTTCGCAGCTCGTTGCCCAACGTTGACATCGTTGCCCGGCTCGGCGGCGACGAGTTTGCCATGCTCATTACCACCGACGTCGATCGGGACATGGTCTTCGCGGCAGCGTCCCGAATTGTCGAGATAACCGAAGAACGGGTGGTTATCGATGGTGTTTCCTTGTCCGTGTCACCGTCGGTAGGCGTTGTGGTTGCGCCCGAACACGGACAGACCCGGGACCTTCTTCTCCAACGCGCCGATATCGCCATGTATGAAGCGAAGCGTTCAACCGATGCCGTGCGCTTCTTTGAAAGCACCCCCGAAGAACTCAGCCTGGATCGACTCACGCTGACCGCTTCGATTCGCCCGGCCATTGATGAAGGCCAGATCGAGTTGTGGTACCAGCCCAAGGTCGATATCGCCACCCACCGGATCGTTGGTGCCGAGGGTTTAGCCCGATGGCGCCACCCGGAGCGGGGTTTGCTCGGGCCCGCCGAATTTCTTGAACTCATCACACTGTCGGGCGAGATCTCGACTTTTACTAGCCTGGTGCTTGCTCACGGTGTGGCAACCGCTGCGCTGTGTCAGGACGCCGGCTGCAACATGGTGATCGCGGTCAACCTGGCCGCAGCGAGCTTCTTTGATCGAGAGCTCCCTGCCCATATGCACCAACTGCTCGCTGACCACAACGTGGCGGCGGATCGAATCATTCTCGAGATAACCGAATCTGACATCCTGGAGGAAGCTGGCACTCACGTCGCCGTGTTTGAACGCCTCGCTGCTATTGGACTTGGTCTTTCGATCGACGACTTCGGAACCGGTTATTCGTCGCTCACCCGGTTGCGGGCGCTTCCTATTACCGAGCTCAAAATAGACCGCAGTTTCATCACACGCATGAGCGACCCAGAAGACCAAATCATTGTCAAGACGATCATTGACCTGGCGCAACTACTGGGTCATCACACCGTCGCTGAAGGCGTTGAAGATCCGGCCACGGCCGATGCCTTGGCCCGATTGGGTTGTGATAGCGCTCAGGGCTATTTGTGGGCCAGACCCATGCCGCGCGACGAGTTCCTTGCCCTGCTGCGGACCTGGCCCGCAGGTGTTGGCCCGGCAACGCCGATGCTTGATTCCGCGAACTGGCCGCCTTCGTTAGCTGGCGGCGCTGGGGTCTAGCGCTGGTCTCGACGACGGATTCGGCCCACGCCCATGCTGTAGGCACCGAATCCCACGAGGGCCACGGCGAGTGCGCCGAGCTCTGCTGGTTCGGCGCCGGTTACAGCGAGGCCACCCCCGCGTTGGCCGGTCGCACCGGCGCGGCCGGGGCGGTCACCTTCGGCGCTTTCTTGCTCCGCGCGTTCTTGATCAGCTCGGTCTCGAGGCTCGACAGCCAGCGGTAACACCACGCTGAATCCTCTCGGTATCTGGCAGCGGTTTTCGAAGGAACCGCTGTCACCGACTTCGACAACAACCGTGGCTTCCTGGCCTTCGGACAGTCTGCAGCCACCGTTGGCGGTCTCACCCACCTGATAGCGGCACGGGGTGTAGGTGTCGCCATGGAAGTCGATCACGGCGATGGTGGTGGTGCCAGCGCCGGAGATGAAGCCGGTTGCCTCGGCGGTGCAGCCTTCGATGTTGCTACGAGCCGTGAACTGGAAGTCGCTGGTCGGCGAACCGTTACCGACCACCGTTTTGATGATCGAGATCTCTCGGATGGTTGGACAGACAATCGACAACGGTTGCGGGTCGACCGGCGACGGTTCGTCGCTCGCTGCTGTCGCGACCGGTTGCGGCGTTGGCGCAACTGGTGGCGTGGGGCAAGTGATGGGGGCGTTACACGTATTGAGGAATATCGCCCGGCCACCGGCCGCAATTGCTTCGGTGTCACCGCCCGAAGCTATGCAGCCGCCAGCATCGGTTTCGCTCACCATGTACATGCAGGGTTCGCCGTCTGGATCAACGTCGGCGACCGGGACCGCCACGGTGCCCGCACCAGAGATAGTGGCGGTGGCCTCGCTCGTGCAGCCATCGGCGTTTCCGCGGACGGTGAACTCGAAATCACGCTCCGGTGCGCCGTCGCCGCTCACGCTCTTTTCGATCTCGATCGTTGAGTCGCCGCCGCACACGTTGGTGAAATCAGCGCTGCCGCCGGGAGCAACAACCAACGGCTCGCCGTTGAGAAGTCGGCAACCGCCGGTCTCGATCTCGGCGACCGTATAACTGCACGGCTCGCCAGTGTCATCGATATCGGACACCGTGACTGTGGCGGTGCCCTCGCCAGAGAGCGTCGTCGTCACGTCGGTGCAGCCGGTGCCGTCGCCCCGTACACCGAACATGAAGTCGCTGGTCGGTTCACCGCTTCCGATCACGGTCTTGTCGATCATGATCATTGCTTCGTCTGCACACAGGTTGGTGAACGCAACCGTGGCGTTTGCAGCCACGGGTGCTTCGGCCGTCGGAACGAGCGCGCAGCCGCCATCGCCGGTCTCGCTCACGATGTACATGCACGGCACGCCGCTGCTGTCAACGTCAACCACGTCGACTGTGGTGACATCCTGGCCATCGATCGTGGCTTCGGCCTCGGCGGTGCATCCTGTTGCATTCGACCGGATCACGAACTCGAAATCGCCCGCTGGCGTTCCTGAGCCAAGCACCGTCTTGTCGATCGTCAGTTGCACTATGCCCGGACACACATTGCTGAAATCGACGCTGCCTCCTAGGTCGACCGGCAATGGCCCGGCGTCCAACGGAGTGCAACTGCCGGACTCTGTTTCGCGCACCCGATACGTGCACGGGCCACCCGTACCATCAATATCGACCACGCTCACCGTGACCGTCATAGTCTCGGCAACTCCGAACGGGATCATCGCCGGGATTGTCGAGCACCCAAAACTATCGCTCTCGAGCACAAACTCGAAATCGGCCGTCGGCTCGCCCGAACCGAGAACGAGTTTGTTGATGGTGATATCGGCGGTATTCGGGCAGAGATTCGTAAACGACGCGGTGCCACCCAGTTGGATTGGATCTATTGGACCAGCAACGAGCGTGCAACCCGCCACCTCGCGCTCAGTGACCTCGTACTCGCACTGAACACCAAAATCATCCACATCGACCACACCGACCAACACCGAGGTCGTACCCGGCCCGCCAGCAGCAATCGTTGCCTCGCCCACGATCGTGCAACCAGTCACACCACCGTTGACATCAGTAATGTCAAAGAAGAAGTCTTCGCCCGGCACACCAGATCCCACCACGGTCTTGTTGATCCTCAGGTCCACCATGCCCGGACACACATTGATGAACTCCACGGTCGCGCCCGGATCGACGTTCTCTATCGGGGCCGTGAGGGACACGCAGTCGCCCGGGTTGGTTTCCGCGACGGTGTAGGTACACGGCGCATCACCGACGGCGTCGACGTCAACCACGAGTTGCCCGGCACCCGAAATCTGGGGACCGGAGTTGCTAGCTAGGCAATTGATGACGTCGCTGGTCACCGTGAAATCGAAGGAGTCAGATAGCGGGCCGGACCCGAGCACCGTCTTTACGATCGTGATTGCCTCGCACCGGTTACGGAACTCCACCGTCGCACCCGCCGCCCCCACAGCCACGTCCTCCATTGGTTCCGTAAGGGACACGCACCCGTCAGAGAAACCTTCCTCAATCCGGTAGAGGCACGGCTCACCGGAGTCATCAACATCGGCCACCAAGACCGTTTCCGACAGGTCAAAACTGTCGATATTTACAGAGGTGGAGATGACGCAACCGCCTCCAGAGGTAACCAAAAAAAGGAAGGTGCTTTCCACCTCGCCGGTGCCAGTGCCTTCAATAACCTTGTTGATGGTGAGCGGGACCTCACCCGGACACACATTGGTGAACCGAGCTGTCCCATCCCCATCCTCTCCGACGACCACGCCGTTGGAACCCACGAGCGTGCACCCGACGGCAGGCAGCTCAGTCACCGTGTAACTGCAGAGGTTGTCCTCAATATCTACTGCAGTGACGGAAATGGGAAAATCCTCGAGCGGCACGCCTAACGCCGTGCTGCAATCATCAACGAACCCATCGCTCGTCCCCACAATATCGAAGGTGAAATCACCGGTTTCGCCAGATCCAAGCACCGTCTTGTCAATGGTGATCTCGTCGACTTGCGCTGATGCTGTTGGCGCCGCAATTAGCCAGCCGCCGACCATGATGACCGCCGCCGTCGCGAGCACCACCGCCAAGCGGCTCACTACTCGCCCGAGTCGCCCAGTGCGTTGTTCTGTGTCGCCCATGATTGCCCGTCTCCTGCTGTCGCGCTGCTCATACAACGCGAGTGACCACAATAGCACCGCGTGGCCCCACCAGCCGCTTCCCAAACAGCAGATCCGTGCACCCGAGTCGATCGCATCGCCGGGTGATGCTGTTACGTACCCCAGGGGTTTATGACTTCTAGCCCCCGAGAACCCGAGACTCAGCCACGGCGTTCGATCGTCTGATAGAGCGGGCCGTTCGCGTTACGGACTCACAGACAAGGTCGCCGGGTAGCGAGGTCGCCGCCGCCAGGCAGTAGAGTTTCTGCCACCATGGGAACTGCAACTCAAGAAGTGGTTGAGACTGCCGCGGGCGACAAGCGCGGCATCCGACC
>Ga0114956_1003886_pt1 | contig 11477 bp, 13 predicted proteins | sample MaitaG_FD_87304 | JGI IMG/M metagenome (GOLD analysis project Ga0114956, IMG submission 87304) | Marine algal microbial communities from Maine, USA - Maine_Asex2 metaG | ecosystem: Host-associated > Algae > Red algae > Unclassified | place: Maine, USA | collected 2015-01-05 | reverse complement strand
TCACAGGAAATTGTTACCTGTCACTACAGGAAAGTTGCAATGAATTACTCACGCGCCGTCATTTCCTGGTTAATAGTCCTTTGGATGTGCTATGTGTTTCTTCGCTCATTACCCTACAAATTTACCAATCATCCCGATACTCAACATATCTTCAGTACCATCGGTGACTGGATCGGAGGCTTTGCAGGTGCCAAAGTTGGTAGCATATTCACACAGTTTGGTGCCTACGGTGTTGGCGCGTTCGAATTGCTAACCTCCATCATCTTGTTATTGCCAGCCTTGCTGTGGATCTTTTCAAAACTGAACAAATCCTATTTCGGCATTACACGACGCCGATTCCATGTCATTGGCGGACTGCTGGCATCAGCGGTCATGGCGGGGGCTGTTTTCTTTCACCTCGCCTCACCGCTGGGTGTAGAGGTACTGCACGATGGTGAAAGTGACGGTGGCAGTCTGTTCTACGCTGCACTGTCCATATTGATTCTCGGACTTGTATTGGTTGCAATCAATCAGGGCTGGACCGATGATGATCGCTACCAGCAATTATAGGGTGGGTTAATCAGCCTCGTCGGATGAATTACCACCCGAATTCGAAGCGATCCTTGTTGAAGATATCGCCGGTTTGGTTTCGGGGTCCGCATCGAGGTCCGCGACGAATTCTGCGTGAACGCAGACCCTGACGGGCACGGTCGTGCTATGCGTACGCAAAGGATTAGCACCCGAATCAACGACTTCCGCAACGAGTTTTAATCGCACTTGTCGCTGGCCTATGCGTCGAACACCAACGATATATTCGCTTTTTATGTTGCCAGCTCGAATGGCGTCGAAAAGTCGCGGTATTCGCCCGGCAAGCTGTTCAAGAAATCTTTGCTGATCGTCGCTGACTGCCATAATAACTGGCATAATATACAGTAAAAATCGCTCGCAGTTGTATCTGCGAGCGATTATCTTACTTAGAGCGGTCTTCTGTTATCAGGCCAAAACGCATCCTGACCGACAAACCGCCAACACAACGATACCCGAATCAGCTTACTACACTGTCTTCGAGTACCTTTCCACCATTGCCGACAGGTATGTTGCGTGGCTTCATTGCTTCAGGTATTTCCCTATGCAGGGAAATTTTAAGAAGCCCATTGTCCAGTTGTGCACTAACAACTTCGACATGGTCCGCCAGATTGAACTTGCGTTCGAAAGAACGTGTCGCTATTCCGCGGTGAAGATATCTGGAATCCTTCGTGGCCTCTTCTTTCTTGCCACGTACGGTCAGAATACCTTTCTCCACTTGCACATCGATCTCACTGTCCTGAAATCCTGCAACAGCAAGCGTAATGGCATATTTGTTTTCACCGACTAACTCAATGTCATACGGAGGGTAACCGGCTGATTGACGATCTGCGCTCATCGCGGCATCAAGCAGTGAACCGAATCGGTCGAAGCCAACGGTGTTTGCGTACAGTGGGGTTAAATCAACTTTCATTTCAATATTCTCCAATAGAAGCAATATAAGGGTCTTGCGGCTAACTCTCTAAGAGACGTCTGCCACGACAAAAACCTAGAGGCTACGCAGTAGATTTCAAGTGTGGCAATGAGCTTTTTTTTACTTACCGGTTGTATGGGGTTAAACGCTGCAAATCTGGCGAAGGGATTGCACAGCTTGTCTTTTTACATTCTGTGTAGTTCAGACAAGAGGTTTGGCTTGATTCGTTTTTTACTCCTGACATTGCCATCCACCACGGCGAATACCATCGACTTGCGAGGCCGAAGATTGGGTCTATTGTTGCAACGCTCATCTGTATTGATGGTTCTGACGATACTCATGCTGGTGACGCTATTGGCAAATACTGCGGTGGCCCAGGAACCTGAACCTGATTCCAGTGTGTCCAGGAAGATTTTTATACAAACCGCCTCCTCAAGTGTTCTTGAGGTGTCAGTGGGGCAAACGATTACCGATATGGCTGTGCAGCGAGTTAATCCTGTATCAGATCCAAATGTTATCTCGGACGCCTACTGGGTGGTAATACCAGCCAGCGCGGCGAGGCTCATTACCCCTATGCCAGCAGCACTGAACAGCACGGTCGAGATTGAGTTTCTACAAGCTGGCGACGCTACCGTTAAAGTATACGGATATGATAACTTTGATGGCCAAGACGAGATCATCGAACCCGGTGGGAACTCTACCGAATTTTCTGTTGAGATCGAACCAGCACCTGACAATGCACAGTCACCAGTAGCCGAAAACAACACTGGCCCAAAGCCACTGAGCGCCAACGCCCGCTCCGCGTTAACCACGGTTACCATGGCGTGCGATGGATTTCCGGCAAATGTGGTAGAAAACACCAATAGAACAGAAAAAGAGGCTCTTCGCGCTACGTGTGAATCTCTCGCTCTGGATGATAGTCCAGCGGCAAATCTTGAAAGACTGGTGCCAGAAGAGTTGTTCGCTATCGGTGATGCATTAGCTAATACTGCTGATCATCAGATTAATAATGTGCGAACTCGTATAAACAACGTACGGATTGGTGAAAGTTCAGCTTTGGATTTTAGTGCTCTTGAGCTTCAACTATGGGATCAGAAAATAGGCGGCTCAGTGCTTGCCCATGGTCAAGAAGCCTTGATGCAAGGTTCGGGAGGGGGTGCTTCTCAAGAAATTTTCAGTGATAGCTCCCTTGGCGTGTTTGCTAACGGTAATATTTCAGTAGGTAGCGTCGATGGCAAAGGTGTTCAAAGAGATGCATCAATCAGCACTGATAGCTTAATGGTGGGAGCGGACTACCGAATCAACAATAACAGCGTGGTAGGTGCAGCCTTGGGAGTTATTAATAATGATGCCGACTTTCGGGGGGACAACGGCAAACTCACTATGCTCGGTATAAATCTGAGTGCATTCGGAACCTGGTACGAACAGGACAAGGGGTTTGCAGATATCATTATGGATGTTAGCCAAAATGACTTTGATCTATCACGTCGCGTTAATCTTCTGGCCCAGCCTGATGAATTTGCTACAAGCTCCACTGATGCAAGCCGTATAACGCTGTCAGCCAATGTCGGTAGAACTTTTCAACGCGGCGCTACAGAATTCGGCGCAATTGCGCGCATCACTCTGACCCGAGCAAACATTGACGGGTTCAGTGAGGCCTCTTCTCTAGGCAGCGCGGGTGCTGGTACCTCGCTGAAAATCGATTCTCACAGCATGACGTCTGCCCGTTTTTCAGTAGGCGGCGAAGTTAAACACGTTATCAATACCTCTAAAGCCGTATTCGTACCCTCCCTACGCATGGAGATTGAAAACGAATCTGAAACTGACAAGGGTCTTATAACCGCATCGTTCATCAATGATCCAGATAACAACCGGATGCAGCTTTCCGGTACTAAAAGGGACAGCAGTGCCGTACTAGTCAACGTTGGAACAGCCCTTGTTTTCGCTCACTCACAGAGTGCCTTTGTCTACTTTGAAACGCGTGCGCAAGATGAATTGTTGAGTCAGCACAGAGTTCGAGTCGGCTACAGGATGCATTTTTAGCTTGGCTTGTCGCACCCCGCCGAGGGCACTCGGCCGCCGCGACAAAGGAGAATCCATACCGCAATAAACTCTGAATTTGCAACGTTCACGGGAATAGCAACCCCCGTTATTTCGTTCAAGTATGGGCCGTTCACCCTCAGCTACATATTTCAAACACAAAATACGAATCAAAACAGTTCCATGAGCAACGAATCGCACAAATTTTGCTACCTCAAGGTCACTGTCAATCCCTTCCATGATCAATAAAGGCGCAATGAATTCCAAAAACAATACCGAACAGGTATCAAGCTTTTATGAGGCTGCCTCAGCAGAAAATACTCCGCAAGTAGATATCGACATGGATCTGGAAACATTGCAAATACGGCTGAGGAATCTGGAAACACATAACATTGAACTTGGGTTACAAGAACAGGCGCTTAAAAACAAGATTGTGTTACAGCGAGCCTCAACCGCTGAACTGGAAGCCCGTAGCAGCGATCTACAGTCCCTCGTCGACGACCATAAGTGCTACGAGAGCCAATACCGCCAACTGTTTGATCTGGCGCCAGTTGGGTATTTGTCGATGGACACCAACGGCATTATTACAAGGATTAACCTTGCAGGAACCTGCTTTCTACATCTACCCAGTGTTTATCTTGTCGACACGCCATTTTCAGATTACCTGCGCGAAGAGGACCGCGGGCTACTACGTGATCATCTAACATCTGTGGCAAGTTCTCACCTATCGTTGAAATGGCAGGTTACGCTTAGTTTGCACGATGGCATCCAACGACCTGTAATGCTTGCGACGTGTGCCATTCGTGATAAAAATTCTACGAAATTGAAGTATCAAGTGATGATCATCGACATCACCGAACAACGCAAGACAGAAAAATTATTGCGAAAAGCCAATGATTGTCTGGATGAGCTAGCTCACCATGATCCGCTGACACGCCTGCCTAATCGAACCATGTTTACAGATCAGTTGCAATCCAGAATTGTTGATCGTTCTCAAGTAAATGCTAAAGTCGGCATTATCTACTTCGACCTGGATGGCTTTAAACCCATCAACGATACATTGGGTCATCATATCGGTGACGCTGTTCTGTGTACTATCGCAGAGCGAGTCAGTGGACAATTGAAGCCCGAAGATGTTGTAGCTCGAATTGGTGGCGATGAATTTACCGTGATACTGGCCAACCCCAATTCGGCTGAAGAGGCACTGTTGCAGGCTCGTAAGATTGGTGACATCGTCAGACAACCCATCGACACAGCAGAAGGCACTGTCAGCGTCAGCTGCAGCATGGGGCTTAGTCTGTTTCCGGATCATGCGGAAAAAATAAATGATTTGGTAAAAGGCGCTGATGCGGCCATGTACCAGGCCAAGAAAGCAGGTCGCGATCAAGTTCGATTGTTCTCGAAAGAATCTATTGAAAACGTCAGTCGCCTGTCTCAACTGAAAACCAGTTTGCCCTTGGCTGTGCGAGACAATCAACTGGAATTACATTTTCAGCCCATTTATAACACCGCCACTCTGACTATTGTCTCTTTGGAGGCCCTACTTCGATGGAAGCACCCCACACTGGGTATTGTGCCTCCTAGTGAGTTTATTCCTCTGGCAGAGGACATACATTGCATTGTTGAGATAGGCAAGTGGGTGCTGAATGCGGCCTGCAAGCAGGCGCGCATCTGGCTGGATGAGAAATTCGATATTCCTATAGCCATCAATGTCTCAACCAGACAACTGCTAGAACCTCAGTTCTCGGAATTGGTCAAACAAACGATGGATCAATATCAACTGAATGCACGCTCAGTGGAGATTGAGATTACCGAATCTGCCCTGATGATAGATCATCATCGATGCCGCAATACTCTACAAGAGCTTAAAGCTGCTGGTCACATCGTCACGATAGACGATTTTGGCACAGGCCATTCTTCACTGGCACGACTTGTTCACCTACCGGTAGCACGCTTGAAAATTGATCGTTCATTTACCTGTGACATCGACCATTCAGAGCAGATGCGAGCTGTCATCAAATCAGTCATCCGCATGGCCCATGAACTGGGTTTACTTGTAGTGTCAGAAGGGATAGAACACGCATCACAACTCGCGTTTCTAAGCGAATCAAACTGCGATGCCGTTCAGGGTTTTATGATGTCGCGCGCAGAGTTGCCAGAGGACATCACAAAACTATTACGACTAGACCGGGAAAAGGTCAGTGGGCTGTGTCTAGATCTTCCAGAGCTGGGGTTGGAGAAGATTGCTTCTTTGTATCCCGAAACATAATCAGAACACCCTGTGCAAGACCATTGCCTGCCCGATAAGGGTGGATGCCTACTTGCAACAGGTCGACATCGTTGCGGGAGATTTCCCGGTTCATCGATTTTCCGGGTGATAGCACACGGCGCATGTCATCGATAAGTCCTGTGTAGTTAAGGTTATGCGCCAGGTCGACAAAGTGGCGTCCAATGTCGAATGGCAACAGGTTGACTGTCTGGGTTGCAACATCTGTAAATCGGCGTATACACAGGTCTGAGTCAAGGAAAATAACTCCCAAATGCGTGCTGTCGAGCAAATTGTCGAGATCCTGATTCAGGTCTGACAGTTCATGGATCTTGGTTTGATATTCGAAGTTGACGGTATACAACTCCTCATTCACCGATTGCAGCTCTTCATTCGTAACGCATTGGGTAGAACTCGCTCTGCAAGTTCCCCAGTGTCTCTGACGGTCCAAGAAACAATATGCCATTAACGTTCAATGCAAAATGCAACATCTTGATAGCAAGTTGTTGTAGCTCTGGTTGCATGTAGATCAGCACATTTCGGCACGTCACCAAGTGCATTCGCGTAAATGGCGCATTTTTAAAAATTGTGAGGAGCGAATACCACATTTTCGCGTATCTCTCGATTAATCAAAAAACCGTCAGCCTTGCGGGAAAAAAACGTTGACGACGCTCTGTACTTAATTGGGCGAGCGATCTTTCGGAGTAATATCCGTCGCTGGCGTGCTTCAACGCTTTGCGCTCGATATCTGTAGCGTAAATTTTTAAAATTTATCTCTTTATCCAGTTTTTCCAACAGCTCTGTCAGAACTATACCTACCGTGTAGGCCTCTTCTCCAGTTGAACATGCAGAAACCCACACGCGAAACGTCTCGCCTTGCTAACATTCAGAAACAATCAATGGTGCGATTGATTCTTTCAAGCGATCCCAGGCATCCGGATCACGAAAAAAACTGGTTACGGTGATAAGAATGTCTTCACGCAATTCGTCGCGCTCTTTTTCCGAAGAGCGGGCATGTTCGACATAAGCATCGCTGGTAGGGATCCCCGCTAGTACACGACGACGCTCGATACGACGAAATAGCGTTTCACTCTTGTATTGTGAGAAGTTTACATCGTTGTCCTCCAGCATAGAGACAACCTCACTAACGTATTCCGCCCGGCGTGCTGGCAACAAAGCCAGCGAATCGTGCACATAGTCGCCATTCAAGTTATTGATGAACTCGGCAATTTCCGGAGGCGCAAGAATCTGGTGCACCATGCCGGTTTCAATACTCACATTGGGCATACCGTCGAACTCTGCAGAGTCAGGGGTTTGAGCCAGCACAACACCCCCCGCCTCATTCATGACTCTCGCTCCTCGTGAACCATCAGTTCCGGTACCGGAAAGTACGACCGCAATGGCACGATCTCCATACTCACGTGCAATGGATCGAAAGCAAATATCAATTGGGAACTGAGGGCCACGACTTAAGCGCTGTTGGCAACTCAGATCGAAACTACCGTGTGAGACTTCCAGATTTTGCCAGGGGGGATCACGTAAACGCTACCCGCCTGGATCTTCATGTCCTTGGCTGCAGAGCAAACCTTCATGGAGGTATCACGCTGCAGAATCATGTCCACAATCGTCTCAGTCTCGGGTGAGAAATGCTGAGTAACGATGAAGGCGGCGTCCAGGCTCGGTTTAAGGCTACGCACAATTGATTGCAGTGGATAGAGTCCACCAGCCGATGCTCCAAATACCACGACAAACGGCTGCTTCTCGCCAATAGCTATGCCATCAACATTGTTTTTCTGAGCCTTTTTATGATTATCCCTTTGTAGCTTCGACATCTGATCCAGCATCTCGAGCATGATGCGCGTAGATTCAGATTCGTCAAAGGCGTCCCCGGCACCGGGTTTGATGACATCTTCAATAAGATCCTGAATACGAATATCAGGCACGCCTGCGCCAGAGATATTCAGCATGCTCCATTGCGAAAACCTTCGATACTCTATCGAACCTAGTTGCAAGGTTCGCAGCCCGGTATGACGAGAATCATTATTAATCTCCTCAAGAATTCCGTTAACTGCGTTTTCGGGACCCTCAAGATACTGGAAAAAAACGGCCGTTCTTGAAGCTTAGGTAGCCTGTCAAACCACGTTGCCGATTTTCCTTTACGCCAGCATCGTACAACTCTTGCAGCATTTGCTGATCAAAAGGTACTGCCGCTTCACTTGCATACGCAATTGCTATCAAGATGGTAGCTCAACTATCAAATTCATAAATCCGCAACACAAGACGCTATACGAACACAGGCGTTCTGGTTACCCGATGTGAACGCTACTCCTGCATACTGACTACAGCATTTATCCTTGCATTTTTTTTGGCAAGCAGAGGTGCACAACACTCCCAACACCAATATCTGATTCCAGCCAGATTTTCCCCTGATGCAATTCCACAATTTTTTTGCAGGTTGCCAGGCCAATTCCAGATCCGTCTGTTGAGTCCTTGGCACGCAAGTGATTGAACGGGACGAACATTTTTTCCCAGTGTTTCTTTTCAACTCCGATGCCGTTATCGACAAAACTTATTTTCCACATGTCATCCTCATGACTTACGGATATGGTAATTCTTGGTTTCAGAGAACAATGGGCAATTGCGTTTGAAATAATATGTTGAAACATGGTGATCATCTGCTGCACACTACAGTCAATTTTCGGCAATGGATCATGGAAAAATTGTGCTTCTGATTTAAAGATTTCTTCCTGAAGATTATCCAAAGCGTCGACCAACACCTCTTCGAGATCCACATTGGTAGATATCTTTTTCTGTAACCCCACACGACTGTAGTGTAGTAAATCTTCAACCATGCGCTGCATCCGCCCGGTGGTCTTACGCATTAATTGAACATCTTCAAGAGCATCGGTGTTTAGATCAGCGGAATGATCCTCCAGCAACCAGCCACTTAGCAGATGTAAATTGCGTAGTGGCGCTCGTATTTCATGTGATACAACAGATGCAAAATTCTTTAGATCACTGTTCAACTGCATTAGCTCTCTGGTCATTTTTTCGTGCTCAGATATATCCCGAAGCGTGGCGAGCAGGCAGGGCTGTCCTTCCCACTCCACATCCACTACACGCATCTCAGCTACAACAGGAGGCCGTGCAGGATGCAGTACGTCAATCTCTGTAGTGTCCCCAAACATAACCGGACATCCAAATGATTTGCCCAGTAGCTTGTCTCTGGTATACCCGAGCATGATCGCAGATGCATGGTTGACGAACTTAATCGTCCCCACAGAATCCATGACAACGATGCTGTCTGGTGAATTCTGTACCACACTGTTGAATCCTGCCTCGCTTACGCCATTCCTGGCCTGTCGAGTATCGGGTTCTCTTTGCGTAACTTCAACCATTGTCTAGCGTGCCAGTAGATGGGATACAACAAAACTTACACCGCACTCTTCCGGTCGCTCTGCAGTTAGTACGGCGGTGAAACCAAGTGACAATACCGCCATCAAAAACTGCATCGAACCCGGGGATACCCGTTTCAAGTTTTGTTACTACTTTGTGAGCGTCGAAATTCATATCGCTACATAGCCTCCAAAACCTTTGTCACATCAAATCCAACCCGCGTAACAGCGCGGATTTGTCTGACAGGTCGCCAATGGTTCGTCTTACGGGCGAGGGATTGGTCTTGATCAACGTTGGTGTAGCCAGCACAAATTCATCTTCAGCGAGCTGTGGGTGCTCCAGAACATCTATTACATTCAATTCAAAATCATCAGCCACTATTTCTGACAAGGTCGTTCGCAAATTCTCCAGCGCCGTATCGGATCGTATGGAACGACCAGATACAAACAACTTCAAGCTCAGCTTGCTCATCCGTTAACTGTTTCTGAGTAGTTGGAAAATTTATCTTGACTTACTTTAGGTTTAGTGCCTGTCGCAGGATCACATCGGCTCTGGTAAAACAGACAAAGATGCCCCAGAAGGCCGGTAAGAAGGTAGCGAGCTTCCTCATTGCACAGGGCGCTATGATTTGCTGACATACTGGCATTTTTGGCGTTGAGCGCAGTGGTGTGCACATCAACCACATCCCTTGGTGAGGCGCTATTACGACCCAAAGCATCCGCTATGAGTCGTAACTTTACAGTTACGTTGTAATCAACTTTGTAGTTGCGCATCTCCAGCGCTTTATCAATTACGTCACTGTACTCAGCGACAGTCTGAGCGAAAAAAACCGCTTGCCTTGCCTTCAGGGGATATATCTCATCTGAATTCAGCATAACTTCACCAGATGTAGCTGATGCGTCCGCCTCCAATCGTCTGAGCTCCTGCTCGCGATGGACTTGTTCCTGAGTCTGACGCAGCTCCTCGACCAGTTTGAAACGCTCTATCGCGTAGCGCAAGGTACGACTCATTAAGGTCGTATCGAATTTACCCTTTACCACATAATCATGGGCACCACGTTGTACTGATTCCAATGCAGTGCTCTCGTCATCAATACCAGATAAGACAACGACTGGAGTTGACTCCAGATCTGTAAAAGCAATGACAGAGTCCAGCCCGGCACTATCAGGTAATGTCAGATCGAGTAGTACCACATCGTAGGGCTTGTCATTTAGCTCGACAAGGCCCTCGTCGGCTGATTTAACCCATGTAAGATCAAACAGCCGTGTCCTTCTTAGCGAGCGCTGCAACATCTCGAAATCGCTCGAATTGTCTTCAACAACCAGTACTTTAAAATCTTGATTCACGATTGGGCGGTCCAGCTTGATAGCGAAGAAATGTGCTAGCGCACCTTGCATCAACAAGGCCGTAGCAATGATGAAATTATTGTACGCAGCTGCAAGTGAGTAAGTAAGTTTCCTCAGGTGACTTTTGCCGCATGGAGTTACCAGAATTTTGATTAAGGATGATAAGCAGACGAACAGCTATATCGACTTATAACTTATAAATGTAGCTCTACCAATGCTTTCGTAAAGTGAAGCTGGGCAGAATGAAAGTCGCCTTCGAGTAGGTTACATCTGGAGCTGTTATTTACCTGTCATGAAAGCCCGCTATCGGAAATGTAAGAATCTCATTTTCTTAACTGGAAAAAGGTGGCCGAGTATTTTTAGAAGCTGAAAGGTTTGATCGTACTGGGCAATATGGCCGACCCTCCATGATTGCCATGCAAATGGTCGACGCTGAATTCGTCGGTGATAGAGCCAACTGGCCAACTGTGATGCAAATTCTCGCTGATCAAAAACTTGCTAGCCCACAACATATGAGAACCTGTCCGAGAATAAGCTGATCGTACCGGAGGCGGCCCCCCGACAGCGCGATATTTTGGTGGGGCTACCTCCAGTCAGCTTTCATCGTAAATCTCGGCGAATAAAATAACTATTCACCTTAGTTGACGTGAGAATCTGACTCAAAATCTCACACTGTCCCGGGACCACCTTCGGCCTCGATCGTTATTCTCGGACAGGCGTCAGGGATTATTAGAATTCATCCGTTCTGTGAAATTCGGGTATCTTTTGAACAACACAGATTTGCCTCTTGGAAATCCGAGCTTGGGGATGGACAGCGGTGTATTGGATGAGTTTCGGGTATTTCTCACCCGTGGACACCCGATAGACAGGCCTACCTGACCGCTAAATACTTAAATTATCACGGTGCCGGAAGGTATCGAGAGAGTTGGATTCCAAAGTGGTGGAGCTACGC
>Ga0114956_1003883_pt1 | contig 11481 bp, 8 predicted proteins | sample MaitaG_FD_87304 | JGI IMG/M metagenome (GOLD analysis project Ga0114956, IMG submission 87304) | Marine algal microbial communities from Maine, USA - Maine_Asex2 metaG | ecosystem: Host-associated > Algae > Red algae > Unclassified | place: Maine, USA | collected 2015-01-05 | reverse complement strand
TAGATAATTTTAAAACTAAAAGAAAATGAAAAATTTAATTATTACTTTTTGCTTATCGATTGCGGTAAGTTTAGCTTTTGCCCAAATTGATGTTGTGGGGCCTGTTGGAAATGTAGGCATAGGTATTACTAATCCTACCCAAAAATTAGATGTTAGTGGAAATCTTTTAGTAAGAGGCCCGCAACTAAATATTGGTAAATGGGCTGGTGCAAATCAAGCTTCACTTCAAATCGGTCACGAAAGAGGGCAAAATGGAAAAGCCTCATTTGAGTTGATCGCTGATAAGACAAGTTATTCAGATTGGGGTTTTCGATTTGTTAGATTTGCCAATGGATTTACTAATATTGAACATAGAAGTTCAAGCAATTTAGTGTTTAACAATGTTGACGGAAGTAGTACATATTTTGGTACTGCTGGTACGCCTAAGTTTAGTGTTCAAATTAATAAAATACAATCAGAGGTTAATGCCTACAAACCAGGAGGCGGCCCTTGGTCATCAATATCAGATAAAAAAGCAAAAAAAGATGTTAATTTATACAATAAAGGTTTAAAGGAACTTCTTGAAATAGAACCAGTAAGTTACAAATATTCAGTAGATTTTATAAAGGATAACAATGAAACTTATGTTGGAGTTATTGCACAAGATTTGCAAAAAGTTGTTCCTTCAATGGTAAAAGATTATGATTATAATGATATTAATGCTAAAACTCACACTGGATATCTTTCAGTAGATCCTAATGAGTTTACTTATATTTTAATTAATTCAGTTAAAGAACAACAAGAATTAATCAAAACTCTACAAAGCCAAGTTAATGATTTATCTAAGATAGTAACGGATATGCAATCAAATAGTTCAAATACAAGTTTGCTTATAGATGGAACAAACAAAGCGCAATTGGCTCAAAACACACCAAATCCTTTAAAAAACACAACTAAAATTGAGTATTACATCCCAAATGAATCAAAGAGTGCAAATATTAGTATTTTTGATTTAAATGGTAAGTTGATAAAGTCTGAAAATATTACTAGTAATGGTTTAGGAAATATTAATTTAAAAGTTCAGGATGTTTCTTCAGGATTATATACTTACTCGTTAATAGTTGATGGTCAAACAATTGATACTAAAAAGATGATAATTGAATAAAAAATAATTTTTTCAAAACAAAATTATTTGAAGAAAGCCAGAGCATAAACTCTGGCTTTTTTTTATTTATCAAACAAAGAAATAGCTCAGAATTAAGATAGATACCAATGCAGATTTAGTGTATTCCTAATTGGTTTATCGTTATTATTTACATCTTCAACATTTCTATACTTTTATTGGTAAGAGTCATTTAATTTAAGATTAGATTTTATATATTTGTATAGTAATTTTGCTACTGGCTGGCTTTAAACTCTTTTGGAGATATTGAATTCTAATATAAAGGAGACATATAATTATAAATTATAATGCTATTTAATTCTTTAGATTTTGCCTTATTTTTACCAATTGTTTTTGCCTTTATTGGTTTGTGACAGCCAATAATTTAAGGTTACAAAACCTTTTAATAGTAATAGCCAGTTACTTTTTTTATGGTTGGTGGGATTGGCGATTTTTATCCCTAATACTTTTTAGTACTACTGCAGATTATTTGATTGGGCTACGGCTATCAATAGAAGAAACAAAAAAAAAGAGAAAACTATTATTATGGCTAAGCATCCTTATTAATATTGGGTTTCTTGGATTTTTTAAATACTACAATTTTTTTCTTGAAAATTTTCAATCAGCATTTTTGTTTTTTGGTAAAGAAATAAGCCTTGGCTCTTTAAGTATTATCCTTCCTGTAGGAATCAGTTTTTATACTTTTCAAACTTTAAGTTACACCATTGACATATATAAAGGAAAACTTACTCCGTGCAAAGATTTTATTTTCTTTGCAGCATTTGTAAGTTTTTTTCCTCAATTAGTAGCAGGCCCAATTGAAAGAGCTAGTAATCTTCTTCCTCAATTTTACAATAAAAGAAAATTTGACTACTATCTTGCTGTTGACGGTCTACGGCAAATCTTAATAGGATTTTTTAAAAAAGTTGTTATAGCAGACAATTGTGCAGAATTTGCAAACTTGGCATTTAATGACACAATTAATCAATCAGGCATTGTTTTACTTTTCGGTGCCATATTTTTTGCCTTTCAAATATATGGAGATTTTTCTGGATATTCTGACATTGCAATAGGCATCTCAAAATTATTTGGATTTAAGTTGAAACAAAATTTTGCATTCCCATATTTTTCAAGAGATATAGCAGAATTTTGGAGACGTTGGCATATTTCATTGTCTACATGGTTTAGAGACTATTTGTATATTCCACTTGGTGGAAGTAGAGGTTCTAATCTAATGAAAATAAGGAACACATTTATCATTTTTATTGTAAGTGGCTTTTGGCATGGAGCTAATTGGACGTTTATTATTTGGGGCTTATTAAATGCAATTTATTTTTTGCCATTATTATTAAGTAAACAAAACAGAAACCATTTAGATGTTGTTGCCCAAGGTAAAAAATTACCCTCATTTTTTGATGTGATTAAAATTTTAATTACTTTTTTATTAACAGTATTCGCATGGATATTTTTTAGAGCAGAAAATTTTGCACACGCAATTGTTTATTTGAAAGGTATTTTTCGTTTTAACACATTTAATTTTTCACAATACGAAGATCCGCTTTCTTTTTATAGATTAATCAGTTTTATTTTACTCCTTTTGGTAATTGAATGGTTTGGAAGAAATAATAAACATGGTCTCGAAAACTTAGAAAAAAGGATTGGTCATATTCCAAGATTTTTATTCTACTTTATTCTACTTGCAATAATCTTATTGTTTGCAGGAGGGCAGCAAGAATTTATTTATTTTCAATTTTAAGATATGGCTAAATTTATAAAGAAATTGTTTGTTTTTAAAGTAAGTTTTATATTTCTCTATTCCGTATGTGCTTATGCGATTGTCAAGTTTATACCAAAATTTGTATATGACAACATTGATAATCAAACATGGCTTAAAGTAAATCATATTATTAATACTTCAAGAAGTGATATAAAAAATGATACTTTATATTTGGGAGATAGTGTTGCTGATCAGCTTTTTAATGGCAATAAAACATCTAATATCTTAACTTCTATGGCACCAGTGCTGCCAATTGGCAACTATTTTCTAATGAAAGACGCCATAGAAAATAATGAGCATATTAAATGTGTAATTTACTTAGCCGTGCCATCTATGATGGGAATGGAAATGAATAATCAGTGGGCTCATGGAACCTTTGTAAAAGGATTTTACACTTTAAAGAATAGGAATGAAATTATGCAAAGTGAAAAGATAAAATCTACACTAAGCAGAAATAAATTTCTCCCACTTTCTCTATTTTTACCGTATAATTTCCTTTCGATTGATGATTACGATTATTCAGTAGAAAATAAAAAGCCTTATGATATATTGCCTGAAGAATCTATTGAATGGCTAATAAAAATGAAAAATTTATGTGAGCTAAATAATGTTAAATTTCATTTAGCTTCTCCTCCTGTGGTAAAATATCATAAAAAAGGAACTAATGACTGGAGTAAAATGAAAAAGCAAGTAGAAGATACTGAGCTTAAGAAGCTATTTGAAAATTATTTTAAAACGGTTATATACATTGAAGAGAAACATTTAAAGGATAAAATTCATTGGAAATACAATTACATTGAAAAAAATAAGCACTGGTTTTTATCGAAAATTAAAAAAAGAGGAGGATTTTAATTTTTATACAATCTATATTTTGAATGATTAAAAGTCATTTTTTATTTTCAATTTATGCAATATATTTTCCTCTATTTCAATTTTCCACTTATTTTTCTTTATGATTCTTTTTAATTGATTTCTTAGATATTGTTTATTTTTTTTGATTTTGATGCCTCCGATATTAGGTATCTTCTCATTAATGTGAAATTTTTCACAATCTAAACTATAAAATAAAGTTTTCACTCCATCTGATTTATATTTAGGATTTTTTGTAGGCAGATTAATATCGTGTAAAATAATAATTCCATTGTCTTTAATATAGGGCAAACAGGCATACAAATCTATTGCAGGCCATGGATGGTCATGGCAAGCATCAATAAATATTAAATCAGCTGAATTTTCAAGATGGTATTTTTTTAAATCTAAGCAAGTTGTTTGGGTTCTTAATACCCAATTATAATGATGTTCGCTTTTTAGCATTTCTCTTCCAGCATATCCTACTTTTAAAGATTTATCCCAATAGCAATTAGGTAATAAATCATACGAATAAAGTGTATGAATTTTGCCCGTTGGCTTTTCATTTTCAAGTAAAGCGGCAATCATTACAGCCGAAGAACATCCTGATGCAACACCAATTTCTATACACTCATAAGCACCATGGGCTATTATTTGTTCGTAAATATATTTACTTTCAGATAAAGTGATATTCCCTAAAACAGATTTAGGAATGTTCTTTGTTACATCGTCAAACTTCATTTATGGATTATATAATTTAAAAATCATTAATTAAAAAACACTATGGAGCAATTACAAAGTTATGTTTAGCTCTTTTAATGTATCGTCGTCTACTTTAGTTTTCCAATCATTATCCCTTACAATTTGTACCAGCTGATTTTTAAGGTATTCCTTATCATTGTTAACAATAATGCATCCAATATTAGGAATCTTCTCATCTATGCCCATCTTTTCACAATCTAAACCATAATAAACATTATGTACTCCATCTATCTGAAATTTTGGGTTTACTTTTGGTAAGTTGATATCATGCAAACAAATAATTCCACCGTCTTTTACATACGGCAAGCAAGCAAGCATATCTACTGCGGGCCAAGGGTGATCGTGGCAAGCATCAATGAATATAAAATCCATAGAATTTTCAAGATGGTATTTTTTCAAATCTAAGCAAGTAGTTTTCATTCTAAGAATCCAGTTATAGACTTCTAAATCTTTAAGCATTTCTTTACCACCAAACCCTACTTTTAGTGATTTATCCCAATAGCAATGAGTTAACAAATCGTATGAAAAGAGGCAATGGCTCGTTATTTTTTTATTCGCTTCGTTTTCGTCGAGTGCCGCTATTATTATTGCTGATGAGCAACCAGAAGCCACTCCAATTTCGACACAATTCCTTGCATTATGTTCAATAATTTTATCATAAATAAATTTACTTTCAGATTGAGTAACAGAGCCACGAACGTTTAGTGGCTTGTGTTTTATAATATCTTCAAATTTCATTTTAGAAACATTTTATCATTCAAGGTACTTACACTATTACAGGCCAAATTATAATATTAATTTCAAACATTAATACTTATATGCTAACTTAAAAAAACACATTTCCGCTCTCGTCAAAGCCATGAGGTATTTTCTGAAACGTTGGTGGTAGTAGTATATTTTTATCTTTAGTAACATTTAAAGGTTTTGGTCTTTTATAAGTTTTGTCCTCTAACTCTTTAAACATTTTATCAATAATAATCGCATACTGTTCTCCCATATCGGCTTGTCTAAGTTTATGCTTTCCTAAAACATCGAAAGCATTTTTTGCAAATTTTGAACGCTCATTTTTGTCAAGGCTATTAAAGGTAACTAAATTTTTGACGAAAGCAGCTGTATTACCAATGGGAGATATCAAAGCATTTTTATCATGTTCTAAAACTTCTGTAATACCACTTTCAATATCTGTAACAACTGGTATGCAATAAAAAGAAAGGGCTTCTAACAATGATAAAGGTAATCCTTCAAAATCTGAACAAAGTGCAAAAACGTGCGCTTTAGCTAATTCCTCATATACTTTTTCAATGGGTTGCCTACCTAAAATACGAATTTTATCTTCTTTTATATTGTTTCTTTTGGCCATTTCATCCATTCCGTTTTTAAACTCCCAATAGTCTGGACCGTCTCCTATAAAAGTAAATATATAATCAATTTCAGTTTTTTCAAGTTGCTCAACAATTTCTATAAAATCTAAAATACGCTTTTGCACTTTTACTATTCTACCAGTATAAACGATAGAAAGTGTTTCTCTTTTAACTGGCATTTCTCTTTTTAAAGGAGCATCTATACCATAATAGATAACCGATGACATATCTTCAAATCTTGGATTGTATTCCAACATTTTCTTTTCAATTACTTTACTTACGGATACCATTTGATTCCAAAATAAACCTAACCTGTAAGCATGCTCGTAATGTTCAGCATCATCACTATGCAATACACCTAAAATACTTATATTATTTGAAAGAGCAGGGCAAATGGCTGATGCAAAATAATCATAATTAGGTACAAATATACAAGGCCCTTCCGCCTCCATATAATCAATAAATTTTTGCCATCTTACTGGAAATATTTCATCAGAACCTAAAAACCGATAGGGAATATCTGGCATAAACGCTCTATTGGTATACAAAGCATGATTACTTGTAAATAAAAGATAGGCATTATATCCTCTTTTATTGAGATCAATAATTAGGTTTTCAACAAAGGTATTTACTCCACTAATTTCCCAGGCCGGTAAGGTGAAAATAACTTTTTTTCTTTGCTCAAAATTTGATTTATTTATATTTAAATTTTCACTTGCTATATCTAAATTTTCTTTAAAAAGCTTCCATTTGGTTTTTTTCGCATTTACTGAATGTCTATCAGAAACTTCTAATAAAACTTTAGCTATATCTGCAGTGTAATCTAAATAATTATAATTTTCTGTAACTCTTTTTTTCGCATTTTCACCCAGCTTTTCCTTTATTTTCGGATTTGTATACCATTTAACAATACACTCTGCAGCTGCTTTAACATCAGCATAGTTAACAATTTTGCCACATTCTTTTGTAACCGCCTCTACAAACCCACCAGCATTATTGAAACCGACAACTGGTAATTCAGCGGCCATGGCTTCGTGTATTACACAAGGAAATGGGTCAGCCCGTGAAGTCATTAAAAACACATCGCTTCCAGCAAAATATTTTTCAGCATCAGGTTGAGATTTGACAAAGTGAATATATGCCTCGCAACCTGTCATAATAATATCTTGATCAATCCAGTAATAATCTTCTGAACAGGTTTTAGTATTACCACCCAACCAAACAAAATGAATTTCCTTTTTTTCGGTTTTAACTCTTTTTTTGCTGTACGATTTTAGTTTAGTAGCAAATTCAGTAAAATTTTTCTCATTTAGATCAAATATATTCTCAACAGATGTTTTTCGCCTCAATATACCTTCATCTCTTAAAATTTGTATAGTTTGTATAGCGGTATGTATAAAAAGCTCGGGAGCCTTTCTTTTATTTAAAGAACCGCAACCTAAAACTATAAAGGCATCATCAGGCAGATTAAGCATTTTTTTAAGTTTAACCTGAGCCTTGGCTTTATCTATCTTTAATATTTCTGGCTTTAATAAGCCTTGCCCTCTAACAGCAGTTTTTTCAGGTATAAACTTATCATTCCCATTTGCTAAATCTGCAACAATTTGAGCTGGAAAGATTGTAAAGTCAGCATTAACTGATATTTCTTTAAATGTTTCTTTTGGATAAAAATAAGCCATTTCATGTATTAAGGCTATCGTTGAGATATTTCTGAACTTGAAATGTGAGATGATGTTCCTTGACTCAGCAGAATTTACTATTGCCCCAATGGGATATACATTTTTAATAATATTTAGTATATCACCTATCTCCTGCATTAAATTTTGATTACTGGGTTGGGTATGTGGCGTACACCAGTTTTTGAATTTATAAAATGGCCCTAAAACTTTAAATTCAGCTTCAAGTTCACCTCCATAACCACTAAGGCTAATTATATTTACATTGAAATATTTTTTCAATTGTTGTGCGAGTTTGAGTATTATAGCTGGTGCACCTGTTCTAGATGCTTCGTGGGTTACCACTACAACAATTGGTTTTTTTTCATTTGCTATCAATCTCAAATCATTCTCGAGGCTTATTAGCTCAGGCGGCAAGCCAAGCTCACCTTTTATGGCCATTGCTAATTTGCTATCATTTACATATACAGGATTATCTTTATTTTGTTCTGCATAAGGTCTATTATACGAGTTTGATACAAAATCTTTATTTGGTTGCAGACCTGACCGCTCACCTTGCGTTAAATAGTGAATTAATGGGTTTGCTTGGTCTTTAACTTCCGGACATTGTTCTAAATAAAATTCAACATCAAAGTACTTAGTTGGTGATATATTATGTTTCCAACCATCTTTTAAAAAATGTTCTAAAAAAGTTTTGTCTTTAGGAATAGCAATGTTGTGTTTTTTAAGCTGGCTTAAATAAAATTTTGAATCAAAAAGTGGGTGAGGAGAATAAAATGCGTCGTTGGGCTGGCTATAATAATGAACCAAGGGTTCATTTGATAAATCAAACTTATCTTTAGTATCAGTTTCATTAGTTAAATATTTTTGTGTGTAGTATGTAGGGTCGAACAAGGGATTAGGGCAGCGACCCTCTTTAGATCCATATTTTAAATAATGGTTTAGTGGAGAAATAACAATATCCCAATTTTGCTCTGCATAATATTCTTCATCAAAAAATGTATTAAAAATTTTTTTGTATTTTAAGTAACCTTTATCTAATGGCTGTTTTAACTTATTGTTTAATTTTGATACTAAGTTTGATTTATTTAGAAACTCGCTTTTTTCTTCCTTTTCAGAAACATAAAAAGTTAATTTACCTCGATTATAATAGGCATACTTATTCCAAAAAACTGGCTTTGTAGGCATTGTATATGCAGATGGCTCAAAGGAAGCGATTGGTTTTCTACCTTCATTTTCACCGTGAGTTAAATAATGCAAAAGTGGGTTAATGTTTGAGTTTTTAATATCAGGATAATTTTTGTAATAAAAATCGAAATCAAAATAAGGCGTTGGTGATAGATTCTGTTTCCAACCTACATTTAAAAAGTGTTCTAAGAGAGTTTGGTTTTCAGGTATCTTTTTAAGCTGCTTAGCGTAATATATAGCATCAAATAATATGTGAGGTGAAACTATTTTACCTTTTTGAGCCATATAATGTTTAAAAGGCTCCTTTTTAATTGGTTGCTTTAAATTATGTTGGTAAAACACTGGATCAAATAACGGATGCGGACACCTACCCTCCCGATAGCCTTCTTTTATGTAGTGCGATAGTCCCTTACTTTTAACATCACTATTATTAACATAATAATGATGTTCATCAAATAAACTATACAATATATACTTCTTGATACTAAGGGAAGGAGAGTCAAAAAATAATTTGAAAAATGATTTATTTAAATATTTGCTCATTTAACTTTATCAGAAAATTATGAATAAGTAATAACTTATGGTAATAATATCGTTTGGCTATCTTCTAACTTTAAATTTGTAAATTTATGAAATTATTTTGGGGAGATAAGGAAAATATCATACATAAATCTTGTTTTGTATACTGATTGCTTAGTATTACCATATACTAATCCCAAGTTTCATTTAACCTATTTAACAAATCGAAACAAAGTTGATTAATTAATGGATGTAAATGTATGTCTTTACCTTTTCCAATTGATTTTTTATTAAATGTATCAATTTCATTTACATTTATATCAAACCCAAGTTTACGCAATTTATTAGGTAAATAAGGTTTTCTATTAACTAAATAATGATAGCTAACTTTTGAAATATTTGAATTTTTGTTTAACCGCTGGCTGAAGTAAAAGGTATTGCGAACATACCAAAATATAGCTGCCTTATCCTGGCTAGTTAAAAATGGGCATTCATTCTTTATACTTATAAGAAAATTTGTCAGTTTAGGATTTACTTTTTCATTTCTCCAATTGCCTTTCTCGTTTTTAACTATAGCATCAATAAAGCTTTCTCCAATAATTTTTCCCCATTTTTTCAGCATAGACGCTATTACATCTTTTGGGTTTCTATACATCCAGATGCCTACCGAGTTGGGTATGTTTTCTAAAATATGGTGAGCATATTGAGATTCGACTAAGGGTTTAATTACTATCTTATCTTCCTTTTGGCTGTTAATTATATTTATTAGTTTTCCAAAGTCACAAAGTCTTAAAACAAATTTACCATCATAATTATCATTTTTTACATGTATAATATCGCTATGTTCTTCAAAGGTTTTCACACCTTGTAGTGTTTTAAAATAGTTTAATGTAGCAGTAGTGCCTGAACGTTGACATCCAAATATAAATAGCACCTTCTTATTAATTGACATTCGTATAAACTAAACTTAGGTTATGATTAAAGGGCTAATATAAGCACCACAGTATCTATTTGATTGAATAGTTGCAATATTTTGCAAACAAAAGTGAATAGTACATTTGTTAAGCTTTGTAAGCTCTAATTTTACACTTTGTATTTTATGGGGTTGAAGTTCAACTACTTTATTAACTATTTTATTTTCACCTTGATATATTGATACTATTAATTTACAACCTGGATTACCTTTATTTCTATTAAATGCTAAACTTGAAAAACTAATTTCATTAAATGAATAGTTTTTTGTTGCTTCTATTGAGAAAACCGTTTCTAAAGCAGGTCCGTTAACTTCATTGGTATGTAAAATCATACTGGATTGTTGCATGTCATTTGGTATTCGAACGTATTTGTTATTTTCACGCACTTGGCTTAATACAACTTTTATTTGGTAATTTGGTGATGATTCAGTTAATTGTTTATAAGGTGGATTCGCTTTTTCCTCCTCAAAATTATAACCAAAGAAATAAATATCGTCTTTAAATTTTTTTGAAACAATGTCAATAGACTCCTTATCAAAATAGCTTCTATAATCCCTTCTTTTTGAAACATTAACCTTAGAAACATACATATTTGGCACTTTCAGCAAACCGTACACGTAGCTTAAATCTGCTTGAATATGCTCTGTTTTACCAATATAGTTAACCAATAACTGACCAGCATTAGAGGTTAAAAAACTAAATTGGGTATCTCCTAAATTACATTCTTTTACCCAATGTTCAAATGACTTGGAATGGATAATATTTTGATTAAACTTAGGTAGTTGATCTATTTTTCCTATAAACATTTTGGCTTCTTTTTGTTTTACATAGTGGTAAATAGATACCAATTTGTCATAAGGGTTTCTTACAAAAGCAAATTTAAAATAGTTATTAAAGGCCTTTTCTCCCAAATAATCTTTCATTATTTTACAATTCGTATGGTTTGGCCAGTTTCGATATTTGTTTTCTTGTAGATAATTTTTTAAACCTTTATTATTTTCATTAATTATAACTGTTGATGGGCAATTTTTATTAATACCATCAATAATAGAAGAACCGGCAGCTTTGGGTACATGAAAAAAAATGAAATTAAACTTATCAGATATCACTATTCAATTTTTACTAAGTAAATGCAAAATTTAAAACAAGCTTAGTTTTTGCATATTATAAATTTCAAACAATAATTTTTCACTTATTTTTGAATATTGAACATTTAGATAATTAAACATCTGTA
>Ga0114956_1003880_pt1 | contig 11486 bp, 10 predicted proteins | sample MaitaG_FD_87304 | JGI IMG/M metagenome (GOLD analysis project Ga0114956, IMG submission 87304) | Marine algal microbial communities from Maine, USA - Maine_Asex2 metaG | ecosystem: Host-associated > Algae > Red algae > Unclassified | place: Maine, USA | collected 2015-01-05 | reverse complement strand
TTCAACTTTTGATGACACTTTATTTACATGTTGCCCACCACTGCCAGAACTTCTTACAGCTTTAAATTTTAACTCTTGTAATATGGACTTATCATTAAGCATCAGGATACTTGATGCACAGGTTTTAGTAAATCGTTTACTGTTTTAACGGGATTAAAGGTTTCAAGAGGAACTTCTACAAAAATAGAATTCCAATACGCCATACTTCCATTCCATAAGCCTGGAAGTTCTAACGCTTCAACATCTACACCGTTTTGTGTTTTTGTAGTGATAAAAGCAGCTTCAGAATCGACAAATTTTCTTAAATCGAACTTATTTCCTTTATAATCTTTAACACCGCAAACTAAATCTGTTGGGTTAAAGTGGGTTGCTTTATAAACTATACTTTGCTGATTTCTTCTACTGAAATTTATCTGTGCAAACTCAACTATTTGTAATGATACGTTACCGCCTTCATCTTTAACCCAAAAAGGGCCTCCTCCCGGCTCACCTTGGTTTTTAACCATGCCACAAGCACGAATAGGCCTGTTAAATTTATCTTTTAAATATGCTATCTTCTTTTGAACCGAATAGCCTTCAAAATCAATATTTATTGGCACATTAAGTCTGTAACGTAAAAACAACGCCATAACTTTAAAATCGGCATCAATCAGATTTCCTTCATCTAATTTTCGTAAATATGCGAATACATTATCTTGAGCTTCAATTAAAACACCTGCTAATAATTTTTTGTAATTTGATACAGCAATATTCCTATCTGAAACAACGATATTATCAATGTTTTTTATGAAAATTAAATCATTATCTAAATCATTTAAATTCGCTAAAAGCGCACCGTGTCCTGCTGGCCTGAACAAAATCGACCCATCTTCATTTCTAAAAATTTCGTTTTTAGCTGTTAAAGCTACTGTTTCGGTTATTTCTTTTTGAAATGAAAAAGATACTTCAAAATTTGTTTTCGTTTCACTTTCTAAGCTTTGCCTAATTTTACTTAGTTTATTCTTGAAATATAAATGATGATTTTTTGAAACCGTAAAATGAAGGTTAGCTTTTCCATTGGAAGAGGCATATAATGTAGATTCAAATAAATGTTCTTCAAAGGCTGTTTTCACCTCATTATCATATTTATGAAACGGTAATAACCCCTTTGGAAGAAAACCATAATTAAGTCCGCTGTTATCCAGCATCGCTTTGACGAAATGAAAATATTTTGAGTCTTCCGATAGAACATCAAAATTTTGAGTCATCTTTTTTACTTTTGAAATAACTTCATTATAAAAAGGAAACTGCTTAAGGTTATCAATAAAATTAATTATTAAAGTATTATTTTCTCTTTCAGCATATGTTGAAATACTTTCTTTTTCAGGTTGAAAATTTTTAATAAACTGAAACAAAAATTTAAACATCCGTGTAGCAGCACCAGAGGCAGGTACAAACTTAACTATAGAAAATTCGTTTTGTTTAGCTTCATATAAGCTTATAAAATCTTGGATTTCATCTTTGTCATAACTCTCAATTCCTTTCCCAATGGTTGCTGCCGAAATCAAATTGGAAAAAGACATCCCCTCTTTTAAGCGCAATATTTGTGCATTTACTGCATCCAATGTGATACCTTTATTTTTTATTTGTTGAATATCTTTATCTGAAAACATTTATACCTTTAAATTTAATAGTTTATCAATATGCTTTACCGCAGTTTCTAAACGTGTTCTTTTATTTCCTTTAAGTAATACATAGGGTTTATTATATTTTTTTAACGTATTTTGGAAAGCTTGAAACATCTCCTCACGTTTTTCAGGCTTGTCGCGCAAATCATCAGCTTCCCAAGGCGTATCAATATAAGTTAAAAAATACAAATCGTAAGTATTTTCCAGAGCATATTTTTCTAATAGTGGGTCACAACCTCCTAAATAATAAGCTTCGGAATATACCTTGGTTTCTAACAAATCGGTATCGCAAATTAAAACTGAATCCGTTTTTTGTGCCAACTTATTTTCTAATTTGATTTGCCCCTTTGCTATTGGTAATAAATCTTCTGCCTGGCATGTTTTACGTTCATTATTCCATTTATTCTGAAGATATTCACGTGCATATTCTGGCACCCAAACCGAGTTGTAATACCGTGCTAACTGACGAGACAAGGTCGTTTTTCCGGTAGATTCTGGCCCAAACAAAACTACTTTTATGCAGTTAGCGGGCTGTTGTTTATATTGTTCTTCCATGCTAAATATCCAAAAATGGCAATAAATGTAAAACCTAAATACTGAAAACTAGTAAATGTAAAGCCCTTATAAAAATATAAGGGTATGGAAATAAGATCTCCTACTATCCAAAAAAGCCAATTTTCCAATTTTTTTCTAGCCATTAACCACATACCTACAAAAAATATAGCTGTAGTAATAGTATCCACGTAGGCCGTCCAGCTTATCCATTTATCAAACGCTTGATAGACTAAATAAACGAATATTAAAGCTGCTAAAAATATTGCTGTACTTGTTTTTTTTTCGCGGAAGGACATTCTAGAAATTTGAGCAACATGCTCACCAGTACCTTTCCTTGTCCAGATATACCAACCGTAAATACTCATTATAAAATAATAGCCATTTATCATCATATCTCCCAATAAGCCCCATTTGAGCAATAGATACACAAAAATAACGGTACTAATCATACCTGTTGGAAAAACTAAAACATTATTTTCTTTTGAATACCAAACAGAAAGGAAACCAAAAAATACGGCTATAATTTCGAGAATAACATCTGTGGTTTCGTATCCTGAATACTGACCGAAGAAAAGCTCAAAAATGGAATTTACAGTCATTATAAAATGTTCTAAAATTAGTTCTACTCATATTTTTATCCTTTCTTTTTCTCTACAATTGATAACGGTTTTATCTATTTGATTTCTTTTTAAATAACAAATTTTCATTTTGTTATTATCGTGCGGCTAATATTAAAAAATTTATGGGGTTTTTATTTCTTCAAAAAATAATTCATCATCTTCTAAAGCTGTACCAATAACCACTAAATCTGCTCCAGCATTATAAGCACTTTCTAACTGGGTTTTATTTCTAATCCCTCCACCAACTATCAACGGAATATTCAATTCGTTTTTTACAGAACTTACTACATCACTGGTTATTGGTTTTTTTGCGCCACTTCCAGCTTCCAAATATATAATTTTCATTCCAAGTAGTTGTCCTGCTTTTGCGGTATCAACGATATTTTGAATATGATGTCTTGACATTGGTTTTGTACCCGTTACTTGTTGTACTGCTGTTTCCTTTCCACTTTCAATTAAAACATAACCTGTAGGGATCACTTCCAATGTCGTATTTCTCAGTATTGAAACTGATTCAACATGTTTTCCAATTAAATACTCAGGGTTTCTACCAGAAAGTAAAGACAAAAACAACAACCCATCGGCTTTATCTGTAATTTGGGTAACATCTCCAGGAAATAAAACAATTGGTAAAACCGTGTGATTTTTAATTTCTGAAACTAAGTGACCCGTAGCATCTTCATGAACAATACTGCCTCCAATAAAAATATGAGTAGCGATAGATGCATTTACTTTTTTAATGAATGACGTTATCTTTTCAAATGGAAATTTATCAGGATCAATTAATACCGCTAAAAGTTTTTCACTTTTAGAAATTGACCTTATTATATCTTGATATATCTCTTCTTTTTTTGACACAAATTAATGACTATTTTTTTTATTTTTTTTTGATTTCTGTTTTGCCTGTTTTCTATTGCATAGCGTAAGCACAAGTAAAACCTTCAAACTCTAAAAAGTGAATATTATAGCGGTGTTTTTTTGATTTGTAATCAATCCACGCTGTTGTTTCAGTATCATGTATTGAAAATGGAATAACTAAAAAACATTTTTTAAAACTTAGTCCTGGCGTAGCGAAAAGCTTGTATAAGGATTCTTTAACACACCAAATAGTAGTTAATTTTTTAATATAATCAGCATCGTTTTCATTCAAATAATCAAACTCATAACCAATAAATTTATGTGCTATAACATGAATTTTATCACGCTGTTTTTCAATATCGACACCTACCTTAACGTCACTAATAATAACTGCCGAAAACTCGAATGAATGTGTAATTGAAATTTGTTTACCGTCTTTCAAATGTGGTTTTCCGTTTTCATCGTATAACAAATCGGCATCCGTGTATCCAAATTCTTGAAGCAAATGTCGAACGCTTAAAAAGCCGCGCCTGTGTAATTCACTTTTCATACCTAAAACACGCTCTAGGGCAACAGGCTTTAAATTGACCTTATCCATTAAATAATCGTAAGACTCTGTAATCTTCCAGATTTTAACAAAAGTTTCAGAATTTGGAGTAATAGTTTTATATAAAGGCATTTAATAATATAAAAGTTAATAGTTATATTTGCATCGCCTAGGGCAGATTGGTTATTTGGTAAGCGAATTTAACTAAATTAAGCACCATTTACAATCAGGTTTTGGGTTTTTAAACAAAAGAAAAATTACTATGAGTACAAAAACAATTCCTTACGTAGCAAACAAAGTAAAAGATATATCTCTTGCAGATTGGGGACGAAAAGAAATAAAATTAGCTGAAGCAGAAATGCCAGGTTTAATGAGTCTTCGTGAAGAATATAAAAACGAGCAACCTTTAAAGGGTTCGAGAATTGCTGGATGTTTGCACATGACTATACAAACAGCCGTTTTAATTGAAACTTTACAGGCTTTAGGCGCAGAAGTAACTTGGAGTTCTTGTAATATATTCTCAACACAGGATCAAGCTGCGGCTGCCATTGCTGCTGCCGGAACTTCGGTTTATGCTTGGAAAGACATGACGGAAGAAGAATTTGATTGGTGCATCGAACAAACTTTATTTTTTGGTGAAGATAGAAAACCGCTTAACCTAATTCTTGATGATGGTGGCGATTTAACCAATATGGTTTTAGATAAATACCCAGAATTATCAGCAGGTATTAAAGGGTTGTCAGAAGAGACTACAACAGGTGTTCACAGACTTTACGAACGTGTAAAAAATGATACTTTAACTATGCCGGCTATTAATGTGAATGATTCTGTTACAAAATCTAAATTCGACAATAAGTACGGTTGTAAAGAAAGTGCTGTAGATGCGATTCGTCGTGCCACAGATATTATGTTGGCAGGAAAACGTGTAACCGTTTGTGGTTATGGCGATGTTGGAAAAGGTACAGCAGCCTCTTTTAAAGGTGCAGGAAGTATTGTAACCGTTACAGAAATCGATCCTATTTGTGCGCTTCAAGCGGCCATGGATGGATTTGAAGTCAAGAAATTAGAAACTGTTGTTGGTAATTCTGATATTGTAATTACAACAACAGGAAATAAAGATATTGTTAGAGCGGAGCATTTTGAAGCGATGAAAGATAAAGTTATCGTTGCAAATATTGGCCATTTTGATAACGAGATTCAAGTAGGTTGGTTAAATGAGAATCATGGCCATACTAAAGATACTATTAAGCCTCAAGTTGATAAATATAACATCAACGGAAAAGATATAATTCTTTTAGCTGAAGGCCGTTTAGTAAATTTAGGTTGCGCAACTGGTCATCCAAGTTTTGTAATGAGCAACTCATTTACAAACCAAACCTTAGCACAAATAGAGCTTTGGAAAAACAGCGATAAGTATGAAAATGACGTGTACATGTTGCCAAAAGTATTAGACGAAAAAGTAGCAAAATTGCATTTAGAGAAAATTGGTGTTGAGCTTACTGAATTAGCAGAATACCAAGCAGACTATATTGGCGTAAAAGTTGAAGGCCCTTATAAGCCAGAGCATTATAGATACTAAAACCAATTTTGTAATTCTCACGAAGGTGGAGATTTCATGAATTTAAACTGTAAACTGGTATAGAAACAAAAAAAACGAATCCAATTGGATTCGTTTTTTTGTTTCTATTATGAGTTATTAATTGATTATTTTAATTTCTTTTTAACCTCAACCTCATGGAAAGCTTCAATAATATCACCTTCTTTGATATCATTGAAATTTTTAAGTTGCATACCACAATCGTAGCCTTTAGCTACTTCTTTGGCATCATCCTTAAATCGTTTCAGTGATGTTAATTCACCTGTATACACGACAACACCTTCACGAATCAATCTGATTCCAGAATTTCTAAATATTTTACCATTAGTAACCATACAACCTGCAATTGTTCCGATTTTAGATACTTTAAATATTTCTCTAATTTCAGCAGTACCCGTAATCTCTTCTTTAAGCTCTGGAGATAACATTCCTTCCATAGCATCTTTAAGATCGTTAATGGCATCATAAATAATAGAGTATGTTCTGATATCGATTTCTTCTTTATCAGCAATGCTCCTTGCGTTTCCGACAGGTCGCACATTAAATCCGACAATAATTGCATCAGAAGCCGAAGCTAATAGCACATCACTTTCCGTAATAGCACCAACACCTTTATGTAAGATATTTACTTGAATTTCTTCAGTAGATAATTTTTGGAATGAATCTGTTAAGGCTTCGACTGAACCATCCACGTCACCTTTAAGTATGATGTTTAATTCTTGGAAATCTCCAAGAGCAATACGGCGTCCAATTTCATCAAGTGTAATATGACGCTGTGTTCTAACGGATTGTTCACGTTGCAGTTGCGCGCGTTTCGAAGCAATTTGTTTCGCTTCGCGCTCGTCTGCAAATACATTGAATTTATCGCCAGCTTGAGGCGCACCATCTAACCCTAATATGGAAACTGGTATTGAAGGCCCAGCTTCAATAACATCGTTACCACGTTCATCATGCATCGCTTTAATTTTACCACTATGCTGACCTGCTAAAACATAATCACCAACTCTTAATGTTCCTGCTTGAACCAGTATGGTTGAGACATAACCACGCCCTTTATCTAAAAACGCTTCAACAACCGTACCTATAGCTGGTTTATCTGGATTTGCTTTAAGCTCTAATAATTCAGCTTCGAGCAATACTTTTTCTAATAATTCTTTAACACCGGTACCAATCTTAGCTGATATGTCATGCGATTGTACTTTACCTCCCCAATCTTCAACTAAAAGATTCATTTGTGCTAGTCCATCTTTAATTTTCTCAGGATTAGCGGCAGGTAAATCAATTTTATTAATAGCAAAAACAATAGGTACTCCAGCCGCCTGTGCATGTGAAATAGCCTCTTTAGTTTGCGGCATAATATCATCATCTGCAGCTGCGACAATAATAGCGATATCTGTAACTTGAGCACCACGTGCACGCATGGCTGTAAAGGCCTCGTGACCAGGTGTATCTAAAAAGGCAATTTTTTGACCGCCATCTAATTGCACACCATAGGCACCAATATGCTGTGTAATTCCACCGGATTCTCCTGCGATTACATTTTCTTGACGGATGTAATCCAAAAGGGATGTTTTACCATGATCTACGTGCCCCATTACTGTAACAATTGGTGCACGCGGTTTTAAATCTTCTGGTTTATCTATAAATTCTTCAATAGATTCTTCAATATCCGCCGTTACAAATTCTACTTGATATCCAAATTCATCAGCAACGATAGAAAGCGTTTCAGCATCTAAGCGTTGATTCATCGTCACCATCATACCAAGAGACATACATGCTGAAATGATTTCGGTAACACCTACATCCATCATGGTAGCCATTTCACTAGCTGTAACAAATTCTGTTACTTTAATGATTTTGCTTTCTGCTGCTTCAATTTGTTGATCGATTTCAGTCTGCTCTCTATGCTTATCTCTTTTATCTCTTCTGTTTTTCGCTCCTCTTCCTTTGCTTGATTTACCTTGAAGTTTTTCAAGTGTTTCACGTACTTGTTTTTTAACATCTTCTTCAGAAGGCTCTTCTTTTGGAGTATTACGGCGTCCTTGCCCTGGTTTTCCTCTAAATCTACTATCGTTCCCACCAGTTCTAGCCCCACCTCTATTATCTGGCGCTCCTGCTTTACTAATTCTACGACGCTTTCTTTTATTAGCATCGCCAGCTTTAGCTGCAGGTTTCTTTTCTTCTTTTTTCTTTTTAGGCTTATTAAATTTAGATAAATCAATTTTATCTCCAGCTATTTTTGGCCCTGAGAGCTTTTTATACTGAGTCTCTACTTTTTCATCTGGAGTTACTAACTCTCCGTCAACAACTACTTGTTTAAGTGCAGGTTTTGAGTCTTCTTTCTTTTCTGATATTGGCTTATCTTCAACTTTAGGCGTTTCTGTTTCTGTTTCAGGAGTTTCTACTTTAGGTGTTTCCGTTTTGGAAACAACCTCCTTTGCAACGTCCTTAGCAGGGGCAACACTTTGCGCTTTTGGCTCAATAGGTTTTTCCTGAACCTTTTTCTTAGCATCTAAATCTATTTTACCAACAGTTTTAGGGCCTGCAAGTTCTGTTGAAGCTTTAACGACTTCCTCTTGCCTAGCCTTTTCTCGGGCTTCTTGTGCTTTTTGTCTAGCTTCTAATTCTTTTTCACGCTTAATACGTAAATCTTCCTTTTCCTTCAGCTTAGCTTCGCTTACTTCTTGAGACTTCATTTTCTTATTAGCATCCGTCTCAAATTCACCCGAAAGAAGATTATAGGTTTCCTCAGAAATTTTTGTAGTGGGACGCTTCTCTATATCTACACCTTTAGAATCCAAAAATTCCACAGCACGATCTAGAGAGATATTAAGCTCACGTAATACTTTGTTTAATCTAATTGTTTCAGCCATAATCGCCTTTAAAATACTCAAATATATGTATTATACCTTTTCAGGCATAATAAAATGCAAATCTGCATTATTATTTACTATTCTTCAAATTCTTCTTTAAGAATTCTCATAACATCTTGAATGGTTTCCTCTTCAAGGTCGGTTCGCTTTACAAGATCTTTAACATCTTGTTCTAATATACTCTTAGCAGTATCTAATCCTGCTTTACTAAACTCTTCAATAATCCAGCCTTCAATTTCATCTGTAAACTCACGTAACTCTACATCTTCCTCAGCTCCTTCTCTAAATACATCAATTTCAAAGCCTGTTAATTGTCCTGCCAATCGGATGTTATGACCGCCTCGGCCAATCGCTTTACTAACCTCTTCTGGCTTAAGGATAACCTCTGCACGTTTTGTTTCTTCATCTAATTTAATAGAGGTAACACGTGCCGGGCTTAGTGCTCTGGTAATAAATAATGGCAAGTTACTTGTATAGTTTATAACATCGATATTCTCGTTTCCTAACTCACGTACAATACCGTGAATTCTAGAACCTTTCATACCAACACAAGCACCAACCGGATCTATTCTATCATCATAAGAATCTACAGCTACTTTTGCTTTTTCACCAGGGATCCTAACAACATGCTTAATAGTAATTAGACCATCGAAAACTTCTGGTATTTCTTGTTCAAATAGTTTCTCCAAAAACTTAGGAGAACTTCTTGACATGATAATTGTTGGTTTAGCGCCTTTAAGCTCTACACTATCAATAACACCACGAACATTATCTCCTTTTCTGAAAAAATCTGAAGGTATTTGTCTGTCTTTTGGCAATACAATTTCATTACCTTCATCATCTAACAAAATTACTGCTCTATGTCGAATATGATGAACTTCAGCTGTATAAATCTCTCCTACTAAATCTTTAAATTGCTTGTAAATTATAGTATTATCATGCTCGTGAATCTTAGAGATTAAGTTTTGGCGTAATGCTAAAATAGCACGTCTTCCTAAATCGATAAGTTTCACTTCTTCAGACACATCTTCACCAACTTCAAAATCGGGCTCTATTTTTCGAGCTGCGGTTATAGAGATTTCTTGATTTGGTTCTTCAACCTCACCATCGGCAACGACAATTCTATTTCTCCATATCTCTAAATCGCCTTTATCTGGATTAACAATAATATCAAAATTATCATCATCACCAAACTTCTTTTTTAGGGCACTTCTAAATACGTCTTCTAAAATTGCCATTAACGTTACTCTGTCAATTAGCTTATCATCTTTGAATTCAGAAAAAGATTCAATTAACGCGACATTTTCCATAACTCTTTAAATTAAAATTTAATCATAACTTTTGCTTCTACAATATTTTCATAAGGAATATTTGCTTCCTTTTTAACAGTTACTTTACCCTTACCTATTGGTTTTGGCTCCCTAACCTTCCACTCTAATGTAATATTATCATCAGTTGCTTTAGTAAGTATTCCTTCTATTACCTCAGATGCTGTTCTTACTTTAAGTGTTCTTTTAACATTTTTTTTATACTGGCGTTTGTGCGTTAGTGGAGATGCTGCTCCTGCGGACATAACCTCTAAAGAAAAATCGTGCTCTTCTCTATCTATATTATGTTCTATAGCTCTACTAATAAACATGCAATCCTCAACTAGAAGCCCATTATCACCGTCTACTACGATTTTTATATGATTTTCTGTAGTAATAGAAAAGTCAATTAAAAATAAATCTGGACGTTCCAATAAAGCAGTGTCAAGCAATTCTGTAATCTTAGTTTTAAACATTTTTAGTATAAAAAGAGGGGACTTTCTGTCCCCTCATATTCTTAATTTGCCTTTCAACGGTGCAAATATATAATATTTTATTGATTTTTAAAGGAATATTTCATAAATTTAGATACACCATTACTAACTTAATATGAAAAATATACTCGTCCCAACCGATTTTTCTGATCAAGCTGAAAATGCTTTAAAAGTTGCCGCACAATTGGCTAGAACCTATAACGCTGAAATTTATTTACTTCACATCATAGAAATACCGTTCCATGAAGTGGATGCTATGACTTCGCAAAGTGATTTACCTGAAGCGATGTTTTTTATGAAGCTAGCACATAAAAAGTTTGAAAAACTATTAAATAAGGATTATTTAAAAAATATTAAGGTACATGAAACTGTCGATTTTCATGAAATATTTAAAGGTGTTTTTCATAGCTCCAAAAAACATAATATCGATTTAATAATTATGGGCTCCAATGGCATAAGTGGTTTAAGAGAAATGCTTATTGGCAGTAATACCGAAAAAGTGGTTAGAACTTCTGAATTACCCGTACTTGTAGTAAAAAAAGAGCATGAAAATTTTAATGTTGAAAATTTTGTTTTTGCTTCTGATTTTAAAGAGGAAAGTAAAGCAACCTATTTAAAAGCAATTGAATTTGCTAAGGTTTTGGGTGCCAAGATACATTTACTTACGGTTAACACCCCAAATAGATTTGTGAATTCTGAACATGCTAATTCAAGGATGAAGGATTTTGCTAATGCATCTGATTTCGATAATTATACCATGACTATTTATAATGATGCTACTGTTGAAAAGGGCATTATGAACTTTTCACAATCTATACATGCCGATTTAATTGGTATGAGCACTCATGGCAGACAAGGTATTTCACATTTTTTTAATGGTAGTATAAGTGAAGATTTAGTTAATCATGCTAAAAGACCTGTGGTTACTTTTAAAATCTAAAAACTTAATTTGCAGAACCTTTTTCTGT
>Ga0114956_1003878_pt1 | contig 11489 bp, 12 predicted proteins | sample MaitaG_FD_87304 | JGI IMG/M metagenome (GOLD analysis project Ga0114956, IMG submission 87304) | Marine algal microbial communities from Maine, USA - Maine_Asex2 metaG | ecosystem: Host-associated > Algae > Red algae > Unclassified | place: Maine, USA | collected 2015-01-05 | reverse complement strand
TAGGAATTCCGATGTCGTATTCTGTCCCTTCTTGGAGATTTGATTTGATATTCAAGTCGCCGTTGAGATATTTTACCCTGCTCCTAATATTTTTGATGCCCTGACCACATAGTAATTTATCGTCATTCAAATCAAAACCCACACCGTTGTCAGAAATAATTAATTGCCATGTGTCATCGGTCGCAGAAAATTCGATATTAATTTCTGATGCCTGAGCATGCTTAATGGCATTATTTAATATTTCCTGCACAATACGATAAATGACAGTGGCTTCACGATCAGGGATTTCCTTTTTGTTTAAGTAAAATTGTGTGTCTACCCAGAGTTCACCAGTAGAGTTGATTTTGTCGACTAAATCTTGAATGGCATCCACGAACCCAAAGTTGACAAGGGCATCGGGCATCATGTCATGTGCAATTCTCCGTACCTCATCGCTGGCGCATCTTAACAGGCCCTCGGCATGTTCAAAAAGTTTTAAATTTTCTAGCTTCTTTACCTCTCCTTCTATGTTGCGGAGCTGCAGCCGAGCTGTTGTAAGGATGCCTCCCAGACCATCATGCAGATCTTTGGCGATTCGCTTGCGTTCTTCTTCTTGGCCTTGCAGCATGTAGTCAATGGCAAGTAACTTTTGTTGTTTTTCTAAATTTTCAATTTTCTCTTCCTTCAGGTGGATTAGATTATCTTTTAGCTTTTGTTTCAGGCGAGAACGACTTAATAAGAAAACACCTAATAATCCTAAAAAGCCGAGACCTCCAAGTAAATAATTCTTTGTTGTTTTTTGGTGGGTAATGGTCATTTTTTGATTGGCCAACTCTGCTTCTATTTGCGCATTCTGATATTTTGCTTCGAGCTCAAGAATTTTACCATTATTATCGTCATAAAGTAGAGAGTCATTTAATAATTTGACGCTTTCAGAATATGTGAGCGCTTCCTCAAATTGTCCCTGCTTCTTGTAAATATCGATAAGCAGTTGATATACCTTTAGCCGCTCTTCGATGTCGTAAAAATTCTTGAGTTGGTCGGCACTTTGTAAACAGACAGTTAGAGCCTCACTGTTGCGACCATTCATATAGAGATCTTCTGCTTTGAGGCGCAGATAGAACGGCTCAAGCCGTACCAAGTTGATGGTATCTAAGATAAATCTGGCTTTTTCCAGGGACTCAGTTACGAGTTTTTGATTATAGGGCTGATCTCGATCTCGACTGAATGTTGCAACGATGTTGAGACAAGCTGTGCTTGCATCGACGGCACTACCGGCAAGCTCACTTTCGATCAATGATTTCTTAAAATAGGTGCGGGCTTCTTCGACTCTGTTTAGAGCATTGTAAGCGACACCCAAGTTATTGTAGGTAAGTGCTCGTGCTCTTGGCCCAATAGTTTCGTCAAAGAGGGATACTAGATTTTTAAGCAAGTCAATAGACTTCACGGCGTTGCCAGTGTGTTGTAAGACGGATGAAATATTATTTGTGATGCTAATGCGCGTATCAAGATCTGCGCAGTATTGCAAGGCCTTTTCGTAACCTTCCGCAGCACGACTATGCTCGCCTCGAAAATTGGCAATATTTGCGAGTCCGTTCCAACAGCTCATTAGACCTCTGTGGTACCCTATTTTTTCAAAGAGCGGCATGGCTGCACTCATCTTGGAGGTAGACAAATCAAAGTCTCCCTGATCCATGTAAACAATGCCGCTGTACTGCAAGGCTTTACCCGCGATTAGTACAGAATCTTCTTTTAATGCTCGACTGTAGAGATATTGGTAGATTAAAATTGCTGAGTCTGGATTTGAGATCTCCAACGGGTAGGCAACATCCAGCAGTTCCTGCAGCGAGTGCGTAGCAAGTGCAACTTGCGCGGTGATCAATCTGGGGAGACAGAGCAGTCCCACCAGAAAAGCCAGTGGTAGCATTTTGATCATAGTTGTCATACATCAATTTACGAACAAACTAAGCACCTCGCCAATGTAAGAGGAGTTTGGCTGCTGGACTAGTTGTACCCAAACCCAAATCACCATCCTGATTCATAAGCGCCTTCGTGGAGCCTCCAACTCTGAAAAATATGTCATCTCCTGCCGAAAGCAAAATACCGTCTCCCGTAGGAAAAACGATAGCGTCTCCCTTTATTTCCTGACCATAAATTTGAGTATAGATGAGTGCAGTAAAGATCATCACTGCCAGAGCATTCATTAATTGCATGATTAAGCTTTGTTAATTTTCTAATAATCCAAAGATCAGTACAAGTGCATCGACAGGGTACCCCCAAATCCGGTAATTCAAAATATCGCATATACAGGTGAATGGTAAAATTAGACGATGCCTTGATCCATCGCTTTCTTAACCAGCTCGGCGACATTTTTGGCATTGTATTTTGAGAGAAGTCTCTTCCTGTGACTATCTACAGTATGCACGCTGAGAATTAATTTCGCACAGATTTCTTTATTAGAAAATCCCTCAGAAATAAGTTGCAGCACTTGCATTTCTCGCTCAGAGATCTTAGGCGTTAGATCGCCTGGGACCCGCAGCACATTATTACGCAATAGTTCAACCAGCTGCCTACTGTAATATTCTTTACCACTATGTACTGCCTGGATTGCCTCGATCATCTCATCTGCACTGTCGTCTTTGAGTATATACCCAAGCGCACCATAGCTCTTCATACGCTTTACATAGCTCGACTGTTTATACATGCTTATGGCAATAACCTTTACATCGGAGTGTTTACGCATTATCTCACGACAAGTCTCGACCCCATTCATTTCGGGCATATTGATATCAAGGAGAACGATGTCTATCTCGTGCTCAGCCAGTTTTTTCAGAACGATCGTCCCATTTGCTGCAGTATCTACGACGTCTACTATATCACTCTCTCTAAAGAGCGCACTAAGCCCATCCAGCAAAACTTGGTGGTCGTCGGCGATCAGGATCCGTATCATTCCTTTCTTTTAGACTACAAAATCAAACTTAATATTGATATACTGCCAGCTTTGCCGAAAATCATTGCAACCCTTGGCTATTGAATGTTACACAGCGACGGCAATGGTGACGAAAGATATGGAGCGACAATGGTCCACCAAGACGGAGCCACAGGCTTCGAGTGTAGCGCCGGTGGTGAGAATATCATCGACAAGAATTACGTCGGCTCCGTCAATCTGATCAGGTCGAGCCACCGCAAAGGCCCCGCGTAAATTTTCCAGTCGTTCGTCGCGTGTCATTTCAGTTTGGGTACTGGTATCGCGGATGCGCACGAGCGAATCAGTGCTCATTTTCCAGCTGGTTGTGCGGGCGAGACCCATGGCATAGTGGTCGCTTTGATTAAAGCCACGCAATCGTTTTCGGTTCTTGTGGAGCGGAACTGGCAACAACAATGGATCTTCAGGAAAGAGGCCGTCCTTCATTTTTGTTCCATAAGCCATGCCCAATCTTTTTGCGGCAATGCGATGACCCCTATATTTAATGAGGTGTATCATATGCTGCACTTTACCACCGGGAGTAAAACGGAACATCGCCGCACCATGTAAAACAGGCAACCGCCCGGCGAGCCGCTCCAGACATTCGTTTTCTGGCTCTTTGTGAAAGTCTGTCATGGGGCAATCGTGGCAGCACTGAATACAAAAATATTCGCCACCTGAGACGGGATGCCGTTCGCATCCGCAGCAAAGATCTGGGAAAAACAAATGGGTGAAATCAGATAGCACGGACATAGATGAAAGTAAAATAGTTCTTTTGCAGTGGAGCAACATGCGCAGAGTCACAGCCATACGTCGGGCCATCTTAAAATGGCACCAAAAAATCGAACGCGATCTGCCTTGGAAAGAAGGAAGGGATCCTTACAAGATTTGGCTTTCGGAGATAATCATGCAGCAGACGCGAGTGGAGCAAGGCACGCCTTATTACCTACGATTTGTAGAAGCCTATCCTGATGTGTCAGATTTGGCGGCTGCGGAAATCGATGAGGTGATGAAGTTATGGCAGGGCTTGGGGTACTACCGCAGAGCGCAGCACATGCACCAAGCAGCGCGCAGTATCGTGGATAAACACAACGGCATCTTTCCAGACACCTATCAGGAGATCTTAGACCTCAAAGGTGTGGGTCCTTACACGGCTGCAGCTATATCTTCCTTCGCTTTCGGCTTGCCGCATGCTGTGCTTGATGGCAATGTGATCAGGGTAATCTCAAGACTGGAAGGCATTACGGAGCCAATAAGTACCAACACGGTGCAGAAGCATCTCAAGCAAACAGCAGCAAAACTTCTTGATGAAAAAGCTCCCGGCGATTTTAATCAGGCGATGATGGACTTTGGTTCGCTGCACTGCTCCCCACATCGGCCGTCCTGCAAGACGTGCCCCTGCCAAGTACACTGCCAGGCATTTCAAAAAAACCTGGTATCTGAGATACCAAAGAAGACGGCAAAAAAGCCCAAACGCATTCGGTTTTTCTACTATATACTCGTGAACGATGTGAACAATGTCTGGCTACGTAAACGACCTTCAGATGATATCTGGGCTGGACTTTACGAATTTGTCCTGGTGGAGAAGTCGAAAAAGACCAATTGGTCTCAGATCCTGAAGGAGGTGCCGTATCCCTTGGAGTTGTTGCATGTCTCTGCAGAGCGAAAACATGAACTTTCACATCAGACGATCGTCACCGCATTTGCGGAAACGAATCTGCTTGAACCCACACAGCAGTCAGACTATTTGAGCATATCTCGCAGTACCTTGTCAAACTACCCTTATTCACGAGTGATGGATTGGTATTTAAGCGATAAAGCAGTAACTTTAAATCTCCAATTCTAATAATGTTTCAGCATGGTAAATAAAGTCATTCTCATCGGCAACTTGGGCAAAGACCCTGAAGTACGTCACCTGGACAATGGAGCCTCCGTTGCAAAATTTTCGCTAGCAACCAATGAGAGCTACCGGGATAAAGCGGGTGAGTGGCAGCAAAACACAGAATGGCACAACATTATCATGTGGAGATTTCTGGCAGAGCGTGCAGAGAAGAACCTCAAAAAGGGATCGACCATTTATGTGGAAGGAAAGCTTACTCATCGCAAATACCAGGATAAAGAAGGTAACGATCGGTATGTTACCGAAGTTGTCGCCAACAGCTTTCGCATGTTGGATCGTCGCGAAGGAGGATCCACTGCAGTACCCGGAGGTTTTCCGAGCGCTGAAGATGCTCCGACACCGTACCAGAATACTACACCGGCAAGCCCAGCTCCTGCCATGTCGGGCACGACGACTGCCAGCCCAAGTACAACGACCGCCAGCCCAGGCACTGTCACGAGCCAGACTGTAGGTGAAGTGGAAGATGATGATCTCCCCTTCTGATTTTTATACCTAACCAAAAAATTTGGACACCGAACCTCCTCCCGCAGGATACCCTGATTTCGGACTGGCTCTCCTAATCATGCTCTTGGCGTCGCCCACTGAAGCCTTAATAGGCTGCGCTATACTTGTCTTATTGTTAATCTGCTCGGCCATGGTCTCCGGCTCAGAAGTAGCTTATTTCTCATTGAGCCCTGCTGATATTAACTCCTTTGCAGATGATCAACTTAAGTCATCGGAGCGGATCCTAAAATTAACTCAAAAGCCACGCATCCTGCTGGCCACCATCCTTATCGCAAATAATCTGATCAATATCGGAATCGTCATTTTATCTGACTACTTGATCCGATCGATTTTTGATCCCAGGGTTTTTCAAAAATGGGGAGAGGGGCTAGAGCGCCTCGTTCCTGCGATGGATGCAGGGCAGTGGGGCACCACGTTTGAGTTTCTATTGACCGTTGTGGTGGCTACTTTCTTGTTGGTGTTATTTGGCGAGGTCTCGCCTAAAATCTATGCCAGTGTGAATCGGCTAGGTATGGCACGAACCATGTCTCGGCCCCTCTTGGTCATGCGATCAGCCTTTAAGCCGATTACGCGCGTGATGGTAGGCTGGTCTAACTGGTTCGAAAACCGATTGAGCCAAAATTCTACGGGGAGTCGCAGTAGGAAAGATGACTTGGGCAAAGCCATTGAGCTCACCGTAAGTCAAGAGCAAAATTCTGAAAAGGAGATTGACATCCTGAAAAGCATCGTAAAATTTGGCGATCTCACTTGCAAACAAATCATGCGATCGAGAGTTGACGTTGTTGCGCTTGACATCGACAGTAATTTTGATGAAGTGCTTACTGTGATTAAGGAATCGGGATACTCGAGAATACCGGTATACGAAGAAGACTTTGATCAAATCAAAGGCATTCTCTATGCCAAAGACTTGCTGATCCATCTGGACCAGGAGTCTACCTTTGGCTGGCAGGAGCTTGTTCGTACGGAAGTGAAATTTGTTCCTGAAGCTAAACGCATTAACGAGCTACTTGAAGAATTTCAGCAGGAGCGCACGCATATGGCGATCGTCGTAGACGAATTTGGAGGCAGCGCAGGTCTGGTGACGTTGGAAGATATCATGGAAGAGGTGATCGGCGATATCCGTGACGAGTTTGATGAAATAAACAACCTTGAGTTTGAGCAGCTTGATAAGCACAATTATATTTTCGAAGGTAAAACCTTACTCAATGACATGTGCCGAGTAATAGGTTTGGAGACCGATACGTTTGATAGCGTGAAAGGAGATGCAGATAGCCTGGCGGGATTGCTTCTGGAGCTGATCGGAAAAATGCCACAGATAAATTCAGAAATACGCTATCGAGATTTTCGGTTTAAAGTCATTTCGGTAACCAATAAACGCATTGAAAAAATTCAAATTACCATACCGAAAACTAAGCGGGTATAATCGCTGTTGGCAATTTCTTGTAGTCTCCCTGCTTTTTTCGTGCGGAAACAGCGCCCCTACCCTACCCAAGCCACGCATATACCCTCGAGTAGTTTTGCCGACTGGTGATTTCGAGCCTTTCGCAGAAGCGGCCTGTCCCCTTACTTTTGAAAAACCCTCTTACAGCAAAGTGGAATTGCAAACGCGCTTTTTTGATGAAAAGCCCTCCCATCCGTGTTGGTTTGATCTGGTCTATCCCGATCTTAATTGCCGCATACACTTTAGTTATTCTCCCATCGGCCCTGAAAATACATTGGAGAAACTCAATGAAGATGCTTATCGCATGACCAACGAGCACAATAAGAAAGCGACGTACATCGAGGAACTTAGAGTGGCAAACGGTAATGGAGTAAGTGGAGTGCTTTTTGATCTGGAAGGGGCCGCAGCAACCCCATTTCAATTTTACCTGACCGACAGCGTGGATCATTTTTTGCGAGGAGCACTTTATTTCAATACACGCATCGTGCCGGACTCACTCGCACCCTACTACGAATTTGTCAAGGGCGACATAGTCCATATGATCAATACGTTTGATTTCGATTAGCTATTTCCGTCTGCTTTAGCTGACGGCTCTTCCGGGACCTCCACCTCTACTTCTACCTCCTCGGTGCCGTTGAGTCTTTGCTTGATGCGACCTTCTATCTCGTCGGCTACTTCTGGATTGTCAAGCATGAATTGCTTGGCAGCATCACGTCCTTGGGCCACTTTGGTGCCTTCGTACGAAAACCACGAACCGCTCTTCTTGACGATTTCCATCTCTACACCCAAGTCGATGATCTCACCCACCTTGCTGATGCCCTTTCCGTACATGATGTCAAACATAGCGATGCGGAATGGTGGAGCCAATTTGTTCTTCACCACTTTTACCTTCACCAAATTTCCAACAACATCTCCTTCTCGGTTTTTGATCGGAGATCCAGAGCGACGTATATCCAGTCGTATAGACGCATAAAATTTGAGGGCATTGCCACCAGTGGTGGTTTCGGGATTGCCAAACATTACACCGATCTTTTCTCGCAGCTGATTAATAAAAACACAGCAGCAGCCGGTGCGACCAATGGTACCTGTAAGCTTTCGCATCGCTTGCGACATGAGTCTGGCTTGCAGTCCCATTTTGGAATCTCCCATCTCGCCTTCGATCTCTGCCCGTGGCACGAGCGCAGCCACACTATCGATCACAATGATGTCAATTGCACCAGAGCGGATCAAATTTTCAGTGATCTCAAGTGCTTGCTCTCCATTGTCTGGTTGAGAAATAAGTAGGTTGTCGGTATCAACGCCCAAGGCCTCTGCGTAGTGACGATCGAAGGCATGCTCTGCATCGACAAACGCGGCGATGCCTCCAGCTTTTTGACATTCAGCAATGGCATGGATGGCCAGCGTGGTCTTACCTGACGACTCTGGGCCGTAGATCTCTACCACGCGACCCCGGGGAAAACCATTGATGCCGAGAGCAATGTCGAGACCCAGTGATCCCGAGGAAATCGAATCGGTCTCAACTACTTGCTGGTCCCCCAGCTTCATAACTGTACCTTTTCCATATGTTTTTTCTAGCCGGTCAACGGTGAGTTGGAGGGCTTTTAATTTGGCATCTTTTTCGCTCATTATCTATGTGATTTAATGGTCTGGGAACAAAAGCCCAATATATCCTTTTTGCAGTATATGAAGGCCTATTTTAATTGATCTATGGTAAGTTTTGTCGAGTGGTTTTACGAACTGAGATCCGCAACCTCCTCTTGCTAGCGACAAAAAAACCCCCTGCAGCATTGCTCCAGGGGGCTCATTTTTCAATAATTGTTAGTGCTAGTTCGATTAGGCAACCGCAACCGCTTTCTTGCTGTGAAGCAAAATGCGATTGACACTTGCAGAAGACGGTGCAAAAGTGACCTTGGGAAGCTGCTCGATGGTTTCAGAAAGCAACTTGTGCTCTTCGCGCATATCCCAGTCTGCGTGCAACTCTTCTAACAGCATAAGGTGCTCTTCGATGCTAACCTCGCTGTATATAAATCGAACTAAGTCATTCTGAGTACAGTTTCGTGTCATATAGCAAATTTTGGTTTAAATAATCTGACTCTTTAACCATGGCAAACTATCCTTTATTGTCTTGACTACGAGGCAACTATGTTAAAATCTGGGACAATATCCGATACCAATAGGGCGTTCGGCGTCAATCTTCATGCCAGAAAAACCCTGTTACAATTAAGATCCAAGTTAGAGGGATCAAAGCTGCCGATGCCAATCTTGGGTACGGTAAAGACCAGTCCAATGCTTGCCTCGTATTTTCAGCACATCGGTATTCTCATCATCGAGCCAAAACAAGCACTTGTAGATCTTGCCATTCTCTGGGTCAAGGATAGATCCTCCCTTCCACTGGTCTCCAGAGGCCTTCATGTTTTCGATGATGACCATACCAACAACGGGTGCATCTTTCTTGTCGCCTTCGCAAGCATCACAAAGGGTATCTGCCGGCTTGACTAGCAACTCTCGAATCGCTCCTTGCAGTACACCATCTGTCTCATAGATTTCGACGACAGACTTGCGTTCACCAGTGTCATCGTCGATGGTTTCCCAATGGCCGATGGGTGATTGAGCAAGCAATGAGCAGCTAGTTAAGATGGTAAGCAGGATCAGAAAATACTTCATTTTCATTAGATTATTTTTGAATGCAAGATAGATAGACAATCTTCACATCTCTGCTATTTTACGGTTTCTATATTTCCACGTGCGAAGCACATTTCCTCATTTCCTCTTCTTCCTCTCTGTTTCATATATCAATATCAAAGTCCGTAACCTCATCTGCCGGTATCCACAACCGTTCACGAAAATCTACCACCCGGTCTTTTTGAACGTTGGTTCCCTCCTGCTCGAGGAGTTGTTGCATCAATTCAGGCGGGCGAAAGGAATGGCGACCAGATAGTTCTCCCTTGTGATTTACTACGCGATGAGCGGGCACGCCCAGCCCACTGAAACTTTGCCTCAGTGCGTAGCCGACCATTCTGGCCGAACCCAGCGCCAAGATATCAGCGATGGCACCATAGGTCGTGACACGACCTTTTGGAATGAGGCGTACTACTTCGTACACCCAATCATAGTAGTGCGGCTTTTCTTTCACTTGGTACGAAGATACGCGCAGCAGAAAGAAATAGAGAGCTCATTATTCGGGTGACGTTTCTAGGTATTATAAAAGACTGGTGAGGTCTTGACTTTTCAAACCCATATGTATAAATATGTATTAGATCGTCTTTAGCTTCAAAGCTTAATCTGTACTTATGCATTTGGCGCGACCAAAGATTGAGCCTTTTCTAGAATTTCCGCCGTGCTCAATTGCAAGTCTAAGATCTACCGCCTCACATCTAAAGTCTCAGCCCTTGCCAGTCTTCCACTCTTTGGCTAAGTTTATCGGAGCCAAAAAACACCCCGCCCATCATGACATTTCTATACACTAAATACACAGGTAGATGAAAAGCATGTTAGACAACGCTTCTCTTTGGGAAGACATTAAGCATGGGGGCATGAAAAGGCAAAAAGCAATAGCGACCATTTTCCAAGACGCAGATCTGAAAAACCAGATCATTGCAATGGTTAAGAAAAACAGCGGCAGCCGAGAGGAAGGCATCGACGTTTTTCACGAAGGCATCATTGCCATGGACCTAACGTGACTGCGCAGTGTAGATGCCAATAAATTGGTTTTTATCGATGCGTGCCACAGTGGTAGCGCTGGATTTCTGACGCTGCTGCAAGCAAGGGCAATGGAGCTTTTACGAAGGCCATCCTAGAGGCCTTTGACAATAGGGAAGTCGAAGTGGATGGAAAAATGATCACTGCAATATCTACAAGGAATTGGGTGGTCAAAAAACGCGGGGAGCTGATGGAGTAATCACCATCGAAGAATTAAAAAACTATGTACAGCAACGGGTGCCGTATCTGGTAAAGAGCATTAAAAATAAAACACAAAATCCACGAAATAAATCGACGGAATTATTGCCGAGAGACATGGTGATTTATATGGTGAATAATTAATAATTTGAGTGCAGCGATTCCCAAGACTCAAGCAAAGAGGAAAGATTGGTAAGCGTGATTTGAATAAATCTTTTCAACAGACCTGAGATAGCACAATGAAATTAATGGCCACTCATATTTCCAACCTCACGGATGCTCGATATTTTGCAGCGCGCATGGTTGACTACATGGTATTTGATCCTGCACTCCTAAATGTGGATGCGATCCCAATCATCAAGGAGATACAGGGCTGGATCGATGGCGTGACCTGGGTCTTGCAAGGAGAAGAGGAGACAGAGGGTCTCGAGTTTATTTTGAGTGAGACGGGGATCGATACGGGTTTTTCTGCAAGCAGTATCTTTTTGCAGAATTTCGAACGCATTTTTTTGATCGGCGATGGAGAAGTTAGGTCCCCTACTGGTCGGTTTTTAATCGTCCAGGATGATCTTCCCTCATCTGAAGTATTGAATGATTACCTGGGACTAGTAGTCAGGGGTGGGCACGAGGAGAAAGTTGGGTACAAGTCTTTTGAAGATCTGGATCGCCTGTTTGACTTACTCGAAAAAGACTAAAAATCAGCCAGACAAAAGGGCTTTTACAATTGCGGCAATTTGTTTGCCGTCTGCTCTGCCAGCAGCTTTTCCATTCGCCATGCCCATCACCTTGCCCATGTCTTTCAT
>Ga0114956_1003877_pt1 | contig 11490 bp, 8 predicted proteins | sample MaitaG_FD_87304 | JGI IMG/M metagenome (GOLD analysis project Ga0114956, IMG submission 87304) | Marine algal microbial communities from Maine, USA - Maine_Asex2 metaG | ecosystem: Host-associated > Algae > Red algae > Unclassified | place: Maine, USA | collected 2015-01-05 | reverse complement strand
GAAAATCTGGTCGTCGATGGTGGGTAAAGCCGCAGCAGCAAAGACGACCTGTTGCACATGCTGTAGGTCATTGCCGAGCCGTTCGAGCTCGGCGGTGTTCGCGGCATGCAACTCATCGACAGTGAGCAGCAGTCCAGCGCCACCTCGATCGACCACCAGCTGGGCGACACGTTCAAGCAGGGGTTTTAGGGCGACCATCGGCTCGTCGTCGACCACGGCAGTGTCTGCATGGCGGCTGAAGTCGATGTGGCCGAACGTGAGTCCGGCGCGAACCTTGGTGGCCCGCCACTTAGGGTCATCGTCAAATGCAGCCTCGATGATGCGAAGGTCACGGCAGATGCGGCGCACCATGCCATCGTTTGCATCGACGGCAATCGTCACGTAACCCTCGGGCTCGGCGATGTCTCGGAAGGCGGCTAGCAGGACCGTCTTGCCGACGCCTCGGGGCCCGGTCACCAGGCTGCGGTGATACCGACTGCCGGGACCGTTGGCAAGCCCCTCGCGGAACAGCAACTCGTCGCGTTCACGGCCGACGAATGCGGGTGGCCACGAGCCAAAGCCAGGTCGAAACGGATTGTCGAGCACCGAGCCCCCTCAGTTGCCGTAATGCAATTGTTAGTGTAATTGTCAGTGTAGTTGTTGTCGTTGTTATAATTATAACACGCCCAACAAGGGTGGTCGAAGTCGTGCAGATCGGGGAGCCCGTCGGGCGCCTCAGAGAATTTTGGTCGCCAGCCCGGCTCCTGTCTTGAGGTCGAGGTCGTTCAGCCGTTTAGTCGGTGATGAGCGGCAAGAACCGTGCATCGGAAAACGGTGTGTAGCCCTCAGGCCAACAGCTCTCGAGTTCGGGGAAGCCAGGCAAGGGAGCGAATCGATCAAGGCCTTTGACGTTGTTGAGATAGCGGAACTCGAAAGCGGCGCCGTCGATGGTGCGAGAAAGTCGGCCGACTGGGTGTATGCGCGAGTCTCTAGCGTCTCGCCTCGCGACGCCCAGGTGGCGTTGCGGTGCTGTCAACGATTCGGCCACGACGTTCACGATTCCATCTTCTCACTGGCATGTGACAGCAATTGGCGTCCGTCGACGCCTACCTCTCCCTAGGTGCAGCCGCGGGTGGCTCAGATGTTTCCGCGGAAACATCTGAGGGGCCGGGTGAGCCAGGCATCGAAGTTCGGGGCAATGGTGACTGCATACCGTCGCGCATACCGTTTCGGTATGGTCCTCGAATGGCCACAGAACAGATCGCCGTCCGCTTGCCCGGTGTACTGCTCAACGACCTCGATGCCCTGGTTAAGGCCGGGGCCTATGAGAGTCGGGCCGCCGCGGTGCGAGCGGGCATCGAAGCCATCATGCACATCGAGCGGCAGCGCCAGATCGACCAAGCCATCGTCGAGGGCTACACCCGCCAACCTCCGACCCAGAGTGAAGATGACGCGGCGGTTGCTTCGCTGCGTGAAGCCATCCTCGACGAGCCGTGGTGATGACGCTTGACCGGGGTCAGGTCTGGTGGGGTGAGCTCGAGGGTGTTGGTCGGCGCCCGTTCCTGGTCATGACCCGATCGGCTGCGATCCCGGTGCTGAACAGCGTGCTTGTCGCGCCGATCACGAGAACGATCAGAGACATCCCGACCGAGGTGCGGCTCGGAACCGATGACGGCATGCCGGCCGACTGCGTCGCGAGCTTCGACAATCTCAGAGTCGTGCCCAAGGCGTACCTCGTCGCCCACATCTGCACGCTGCCGCTCGCTCGCCTGGCCGAATCATGTGCCGCAGCGAGGGCTGCGATCGACTGCTAGCGGGCCACGTCGAGGTCCTGATGTAGAGCTAGAACCGCGCGTGCAGGCATCGACCAACGACCCCCGCAACGGCGACACAGGCAACGAAGACGAAGACTGGGTCGACCGCATCGCACCGAGAGTCTGAGGCGCGTCAGATAAGCGCCGCAAACTGAGGGTGTAGCGGGGCACGCTGCCCACTCGCCTGCCGGGGCACTCCGCTCTACGCAGGCGAAGGCAGCGATGCGAAGTTGTGCGTGCATCGCCATTCCCAACCCGGGGCCGATCCGAAGCCGCCGTTAAAGTGGCGCCATGCGCGTGCGACTACTGGCTGTTCTGGTCGCGGTCGTCTTGTTGGCGGCGTGTTCGAGCGACTCGTCGTCAACGCGCGGTGATGACGGCGTCGCCACGAGTGACGAAGCGGCCACGGTGGCCGATGGCGCCCCAATCGACGGCGCGGCCGATGCGGGTAGCGCTGCCGACAATGGGGGAGCTGAAGAATCTGCTTCCGCCGTCGACCAAGATGGCGGTTCGGGCGACGGGTCGGCCGTGATCCAGACCGCCGAAACTACAGTCAACGGCGAGTGCAGTCACGTGCCACTCGATCCGGTGGTCGGTCGCGACATGTGGTCGCAGATCCAAAATCTGTATGCCGCGGATCTCGACGACCTCGAGGTCACCACCATCGATTGCATCGGCGCCGACTGCGCGCTCGTCGATGTGAGCACACTGTCGATCAATCGGGTGCGGTTCGTGCTGCACCCCAACGGCGAAGTGACCGCCGAGCGTTCCGATACCGGCGAGCCCGACCTCGCCGCGGGTGTGCTGGAGAGCTGCTTCTATGACGCCGGCCTTGAGCCGACAGCCACCGAGGCCGCTCAGATCGTGACGGGTCTGTGGAGCCAGTTTCAGGGCTTCACCCTTGAGCCGCTTCCGGCCGACATCATCGCACAGGTTTCGACGATGACGCAGGAGCGTTTGCCGATCGATCTCGGTAGCTATCAGGGTCCGCTGATTGAAGAGGTCGACGGCCAAGCGACGCTGCGCCTTGTGGCGACCGAAAAGTTTGGCGACTGGCACTTCATCGAAGCGCAACTGCCGCCGGGGGAGTATTCGGCCGAAAGAACCTGGCTCCGCCCGCCTGAGTAAGTAGGCGGTTGTTGCTGCGGTTAGCTGTCCTAGTAGCGGCGTTGATTCCCAGATTGAGCCGCTGCGCAGCCTACCACGACCAGCATGCGCAGGACTCGCCGCTGGCGTTGGTGGACGGCGCCCTAATGTGCATCCTCAGATGTTTCCGCGGAAACACCCGAGGCGACTGTGAGCCCCGAACCAGCTGGGCGATTCCGATCGGTGACGACCTCCAAGGGTGTAGGCATCGACCGATGAGACCCGCAACGGCGACGCAGCGAACGAAGACGAAGGTTGGGCCGACCGCATAGCGCCGAGGGTCTGAGGTGTCACCTTGGGTTGGCCGCGAGAGCGGGACAATCGACGGTTAGGTCACGGATCGATGATGTCGTTGACGTCGCCCGGCTCGAGCCCTGCGACCTGGGCCCAGTCGGACGGGCATTGCGTTGCCGCTACCGCAATTATGAGCATGCCGGCTTCTTCGCGGGTTACGCCGTCGGGAACATCGCGGAGGCTCCCATTGTGTTGCGTAGGCGGTTCGCGATCACTAGGTCGTTAGATGAGCCGATCTCCTGCAGAAAGGCCAGTGGGCATTCGATGATTTCTGACGCCGCCAGCAATCCGCCGACGATCTCAATGACGCCTGGCTCAAGCCCAGCTCCGATGCCCACGTTCCAACGAGCGACACCGGCTCGGGCGTGGGTGTCGGCGCAGGGGTAGGTGTCGCCTCGGGAGTCGCAGTCGGCTGGCAAGTGAAGTAGCGATGAAGTAGCGATGTAGACGTGTCAACATCAGCTGTGAGAAGTACCTCGGCTCGGCCAGAGCCCTGACGAGTCACTCGCAGCCAACGCCGTTTTGATTGCCGTCGAAGTGGTGGGGGTCCGCTGTGACTTGAAATCCACGAACCGCGATGTCGCCACAGTCGAGATCACGACTCACCCCTGGAATGCAGACTGATTCGTAGCGAGCATCGCAGGTCGAGTCGACCAGATTGTTAGGCGCCCAGCCAGCGTCTTCTGCGAGTGGACTGCTGTCAAAGTTGATGATCTCCAAAGGTGTCGATTCGACGTTCGCTGGCAGGCGGGCTTGCAGGCAATCGCCAAGCACTTTCTCGAGGGCGCTGCGCTCATCAACGGTCACGGCCAAGCCCCACCGAGTCTTTACTCGCACCCAGGCGACACCGAACGAACACTGCGCCTCAGGGTCTGCCGGAAGCCATGTGTCTGGGCTCGCTGATCCTTTGGCAGAGTTCACGCTCGGCAGCGAGACCGCAAGGCTGGCTGGGTCGTCGAGGTCGTTCGCGAAGGCTGATCGCAAGTCGTGCGACCATCGCCATCCGCCACTGCGGTGGGCATCGGCAAGCGAGACGACGTGGTCGATCGAGGTGTCAGTTGCTTGCAAGATGACCGAACGGTCATAGGGGTCAATCCAGCGACCGGCCAGCACTTTGCACCCACGCTCATCGAGCTGCACGGCCCCGACATTTTCGGCGATGAGAACCTCGTGTCGAACGGATTGACAATCGTGGTCGAGATCGAGCCAACCAATGTCGTAGGTGTCACGGTCATAGCGCTCGTCCGGAAGGCCCTCGTAGGTCGACAGTCCGCCGAGCAAGCTGAGGGCCCAGTGCGCACTTCCGACAAGGGGCGACGAGTGGACTTCTGTTACTGCGGGCGTGCCGCCTGTAGCGGCGGGAAGCAGTGAGACAACAAGTGCGATCACGACAGCTATGACAGTCGAGATCACTCGGTCATCCAGAGGGCGCGACGGCGACGATGCAACGCTGGTTCACTCGCAGGCGATGCCATCGCCATCGCGGTCAAGATGCGAGCCGTAACCCGGATCTCCTCGATAGATAGGGGCGCGGCCGGCGTTTCGTACCGCCGTGCAATTGGCATACGACGCTGCGGGTTGGGGTGGCGGTGGGACCGGGGTCGGCGGTGGGGGCACTGGGGTCGGCGGCGGCACGGCAGTCGGTGCGGGAGCAACTGGTTGGGGAATTGCGGTTGCGGCCGGCGGTGCTGGCACCGCGGTTGGCGCAGGGCGTGGGGTCGGTGGTACTGGCACTGGTGTTGCCGTCGGGGCCGGCGTTGCGGTTGGTTGCGGGGTTGCAGTCGGTGCCGGCGTCGGTTCTGCTCGCCGCAGACAACCCCCAACTGCGGCGATCGCACAGGTCACGTCGATGTGAGTGCTGACGAGTCTCACTTGGCCAGACGCGAGCGCGTCGCCGGAGTACCCCTCAGCAGACGAGAGGTCCTCGAGTCGTGCAATCGTGTCGCCGGGGGTGCCGCTGTCGATAAACGAAACCCAATACGCGTGTTCAACGGCAGCTTGGTCAGATTCGGTCAGTGCACCGTGCGAGAACGAACCTTCGAACTCGACGGTGCCGTCGTCGACGAGCGACGGCTGCGTGGTTACGTCGATCTCGCCGAGGTCACCGAAGTCGACGGGCACGCTGACGACTGCCGACTCAACTGCGGCGCTTGCCTCTGAGCGCAACACATCGAGTGCCGCCTCACGGTCGACCGTGGGCGCGGGCGCAACAGTCGGTTCAACGGTCGAAGTAGCTTCTGCGACGGTGGGCTGTTCGACCGTGGGAAGTTCGACAATGCTTGCAACCTCGTCGCCAGCCGAGCATGCACCTAGCAGCACAAGTCCAGCAATCGTCGCGATGGCCGAAGCGGCGAGGCGCGTTACTGCAGCCCGTTTGGGTACCTCGTTGGTCAACGGCATGGGAAGCTCCGTTCGTGATTAGCAATGCGCTATCTCTGATGTGTCACAGCGGCCTGTGACATTTCCGACGTTGGCAGCATCTAACGGAGGTGAGAAATGGCAACTGGTGAACGAGCCACGTGGCCGCCGTCGACCCTGTCCGAGGTCACCGCTTGGACCCTCGCCGATGTCGCCCCGGGCGATCTCGTGTTCAGCTCGAAGGCGCCGCGGGCTGACAAGATCGAGGTGCTCAATGAGATCGCAGGTCAGCAGTGGCGTCACGTCGGCGCAGTCGTCAATCGCGATGGCGGGTCCTATGTCGTTGAGATCGACAAGAACTCGTTTGGCTACCGACCACTGTCAGATTTCATGTCTGCATTCGATCGTTACGGCGTGGCCCGCCTCGGTCTCGATCCCTCCTGCATCGATCAAGCGAGCAGGTGGATGCAAGGCAAGATCGCGGCCGGGCACGTCTATGCCTGGGACGACCTCTTCCTGGCGGGCATGTTGTCGCTCACCGCTCGCGGAATCTTCGTCGATCATCGTGAGCGAGTTCGAGCTGCACTGCACGCTGCCCTCGAAGCCGCCAAAGCCGCACAACAGTCAAAGGCGACCGACTCGTTTACCTGCTCGGGGTTCATCCAGTGGGCCTTCGAGCAGGCTGAGGGATCGTGCACGATCGAGCATGCTCGGTGGCGAGCTGCGGTGTCGTGGCCGCCGCGCCTGCCCTCGCTCGACGACGTGTTGAGTGACGAGGGCATTCACCTCGACGCTGACTTCGCCGACGCGTCGCTGCTCGAACTCTATGAATTGGCTTCGGTCGTCGATCGCAGTGATGACTGGCGACCGAATCGAGACCAGTGGCGCGAGGGCATTAGGGTGCTGCTCGTTGCGGCAAGCGGCTACATGCAGGGCGCCGCGCCCGAGCACCTGCACACCGACGGGCGTTGGGTCACGCCAACCGACATTTGGCAGTCGCGGTCGGTCAGCGAGCGCGGCTGGTTGTCGAAGCAAACTCGATGATCGCGTCGACGTCGACGCGGGTTGTCATCACCGGTGTTGCCCATTCGATGCCGCTGTGCGAGGCGTAGATCTTGGTTCGAGCGTCGGTCAACGCCTGGTCGATTGAGCCAGTGGCAATGAGCGCTGCCAAGAACTCTGAGCCGAACGATGCCGCCGATTGGTCCTCGACCGGATACTGCATGCCGATCGATGCGGGAACTCCCTGAGCAACGAGGCTGCCGGCGACGCCCGCAAATCGGTCGTGCTGCGACGTGCGAGCTCCGTTGCAACTGTTGAACAGAACGAGTCGGAGACCAGGCCGATTGAGTAGCACCCCGAGATCGCGCCCAGTGATCGGGTGCGGGCCACCGTGGCGATCACTAAACACCACCGCTCCGTCGCGGTCCGAGTCGTCCCATTGCCCATGGCCAATGAAATGAAAGACATGAGGGTCAAATGTTGTCAGCGCTGTTCTCAGGTCATCAAGGGTTTCGCCGTCGACGAACTGCACGGCGACCCGGTCTGCGCAGCCGGCGAGTCGGTCCTTGATCTGGCGCAATTCAGCGTCGATGTCAAGGGTCTCGAATCCGCGTGGGCTGGCCGCCATGACCAGCACCCGCAGCTGGTCGATGGGTGCGCTCGGTCGAGTCGGCGCTTGGTCACGAACAACTCGGACCACCGTCGTGTCACCCGACATGGCGAGAAACGATGCTCGCTCGGAGTCATAGAGGTACTCCCACGGAAGCCCCTGTGTCGCGTCATCGAGTTCGAGTAGCACGCGCAATCTGGAATTGGCACCCACAGCGGCTGTCAGCGCTTCTCGGTAGCGGGTGTGTGCGTTGCCGACGAAGAGGGCATCAAAGAGTTCGGCTCCGAACGCCTCAACCGCAGTGCGACCTCTGCGACCGAAGCGACGTTTCTTGGTTGTTTGCGACAGCTCAGTCAATTGCAGCGCAGCCCGGTCGTTGTCGTTGCGAAACGTGAACGGTTGCACCGTTGGTTCGCCGCCATCGGTCGAGATCTCTACGCTCGGCCCTGATTGCCCGCTCACAAATCGCGCGGTGAGTTCGACGATGCCGCTGGCGCTTTCTGAGCGAGTAGCAGCGGGTGCGGGTGTGGGCGTGGGCAGGGTTGCCTCGGGCCGCCGTCGTCGAGCTCGATCGAGCAGAAACCCACCAATGGCGAGGTCGACTACGCCGAACAGACCAACGCCCAACCGTGGAATATTGATCGGGTTGTCGGGGGTGACGCCCACCAACGTGTTGACGCTGAGGTCTTCGTCGACACCGCCGTGGCTCGAGCACCGGCCGCTATTGATCGACTCGCTGATCCACCCGTCGCCGCAAATCGATCCGACGCGTTCTTCCCAGTAGAGGAACGCCGTCGAGGCGAGCGCAATAGCACCGAGCGCCACGAAACCAATGCCTACCAAGAGCAGGCGACGCGCTGGCCAACGGGTTGTGGCGGGGCCTATCGGCGGTGCGGCAGTTCTCGGGGAAGAGGTCGTCATCTTGGGGCAATCTTTGCGTGCGGCCAAGTGTTCCACGCGTCGGCGAGTCGTTCAGAAAACCGTGACCGTGGCGTCACGGCGCATGAGCGGCGTTTTCATCGCTCGCAGCGCAGGGCCCGCGCTCGTGTCGCGGTTGCGGGCCGCCGAAATCCACTCGGCAAACTCGGCCGTGCTGATCGGTGCGTGGTCAGCAATGACGGCGCATCGGGCCTCGGCCAACAGCTGCACTCGGGCGGGCACAGGATTGGTGGCTGTCGAGAGCGGAACGGCGAGAATCCCGCAGCCGTGTGATGCCGACGCTGCAACTTCCCAATCGACGAATCGGCGGGTCCAGGTGCGTTCACCGACAAGCACGACCGTCAGGTCGGCACCAGCAACGTAGCGACGACCAATTTCATCGAGAATGTGGTGTTCGTCGCTCGAGTGCGCGATGCCGTCATCGGCGGTGACACCGACGCTACGGATGTCACCAAGCACCGACCGGTGGGTATCAAGAAACGGGTTGATGCGATCGATGTCGGCTGGGTCATAGCTGATAAAGGTTGTACCGCTCGACGAAGTGATCACAGTATGAAACTGTCATCACCTGGTGTGACACGCGAGTTAGGGAAGCAGCGAAGCGAGCTCAGTGTGGGTAGCCAGCGAGCGGGCCTGTTCAAGCGCTTCGTTGTCGCTGGTTGTCATGAAGAGATCGAGACGGCATCGCACCGACCAGACTGGCAGGCCCCAACTGTCGGCTTCCTCGACTGATGTGCGCAAGAGCGAGTCAGCGTCGCCTGTGTCTGACGCAAGCTGAGCCAGGGCCCGAGTAGCGGGGCCGAGATGTGCGATACCGGCGCCGAGCACGACTGCGGCCCCGGCATGCGACTCGAGAATCTCGGTGAGGCGCTGACGTTGGTAGCTTGTGAGGTGATCCGCAACCCCTGCGAAGAGAACGGCGATCGATGAGTGGACCGCCTGGGTCGTTGCGTCGAGGTGCGTGACAACGTCGTTGATGACGGCTCGGCCCTCGTCGTGGCGATCATCAAGCTCGAGCAGGGCCACGCCCCGAGCCGCAGTCGCGATGAGCGAATCGCGAAGGTCTGGGGCTGCAGCGTCAAGCAGCGGAACTAGGTCAGCGTGGCAGCCCCGTATCCAGTGGTCGGCGAACACCTGGGCCGAGCGAGCGGGGAACGCACCGGCCAACCCGTGTTGCACGCCGACCGCAAGTCCAGCGTCAGCAATTGACGCGGCCTCGACGAATGCGCCTTGGCAGTGGGCCCGCAGCGCCAGCAGCAAGTGCACGGCCCACCGTCGTTTGGGGTGCTGTTGACTTGCTGGCTCCTGTGCCAGCAAGTCGACCTCGCGATCGAAGCTGTCGTGGTCGCCAATCACAAGCGCGCGCTCACACGCGATCGCTCGGATGCGGGCTCGGTTGACCGGGTCTTCAACTGCATCTGCATCGGGCGGTCCCGGCGGCCACGACGACACAGGAGTGCCGAGCAGCGAGGTCCACAGTGCGAGCCACACTGCCGCTCGGTCATCAGCAGTATCGCTCGACTCGTCAGCCATGGTGGCGTGAAGTGCGCGCGCTTCGTCGTGACGCCCAGCGAGCCCGAGCTCGCGACATCGTGCGACGTCGAGGCGCCTGCGGTCTGTGGCGGCGACCTCGTAACCAGCAACCTCGTCGAGCAACTCAAGTCGGGTCGCATTGGCTTCGAGTAGCTCACCGCTGTCGGTTCCGTCGAGAATCACCTCGACCATCGCCGCTGGGTCGTTGGTCTCGCGCGCCAGCGCAATACCGCGGCGTCGAACCGTCTGCGGGTCCGCCCCGCTGCGCTCGATTGCGCACGCGTAGTACCCGAGTGCGCGTGCGCCGAGCCGCTCAGGCCCGAGCCGGTCGGCCGCCGCGAAGTCAGTCGCTGCTTCGAGCCAAGCCTCGTTGTCGAGATGTGCTCTGGCCGATGCGATCAGCGCGTCCGCAGCGGTTGCTGGCTCGATCATCGGCATTGCGGCCAGCAGGTGGCGGGCGCGGGCATGCACTCGACCGTCGCGTTCGGCGAATGAAGCGGCCTTTTGGTGCAGGTCGCGTCGCTCGCGCTGCCCGAGTTGAGCCGTGAAATCCTCGCGAATGAGCGCGTGGCGAAAGCTGAAGCAATCGGGTCGTGCTTCAGCGAGCAAGAGATTGGCGTCGAGCAATTCGTCGGTCCCATCGGCGAGCGAGTTCGCGTCGCTGCCCGTCAGCTCAAGCACGTCACTAAAGCGCCATGTGACGCCGAGCAGCGCGGCCGCCGCGGCGATGCGGCGCGTCGGTTCAGACACTGCCTCTGACCACACCGAGTCGATCGACAGCTGCGAGTTTCGGTCACCGCCGGGCACCAGCGGATCGGTGTTCGCGTTCGCAATGACCTCGACCGCGACGATTGGCAGATCGGCTCGTAGCTCGATCAGGTGCTGGGCAAACTCGCTGCGCTGGCGGCTCGTCGTCGAGGGGCGCATGCGGCCGACCAGGTCAGCCAGCTCGTCATGGTCAAATGGGCCAAGCGTGATCGTGGCCGCACCGGCGCGCACCAGAGCATCGGTCATCGTGCGCCATCGAGCGGGGTCGTCATCGGCTCGCCCGACGACAACAAGTTCGAGCCGATCGTCGTTGCTCTTTGTCAAGAAGTCGACCAGTTGGGCCGAGCGGCTATCGAGCCATTGGGCATCGTCGACGACGACGGTAATCGGGCGATCTGGGCACACGGCGTGGAGCTGGCGCGCGAATCCGGTGACCCGCTGGGTTTCGGCAAATGCATGGTCGGTTTCGCCAGCATTGATCTCGAACGTCGCAGCCATCTGCGGAAGCACCGCCAGCACGGGGCCATAGGCCGAGGTGGCGTCGCGTTGGGCGACGACCCAAACAACGTGATTGCCGCTGGCGTGTCGATCTCGGGCCAGGTTTCTCGCCAGCAGGCTTTTGCCGCTGCCGGATTCACCCGTGATTACCACCGGCCCCGCGCCGAGTTGATGGGTGACGGATTCGCCCAGGGCGGTGCGTTGGATCTCGGCAACTCCAGTGGCATCTCGACCAGGGCCAAGCCAGCGGGCTGGGCTCGCTGAAATCTGCAGCGCGTCGTCATCATCGGGGGTCTCGCCGGGTGGCGCAACGATGGCGGGGCTAACGCCGAGTTCACGTTCGAATCGCTCGGTCGATTCATCGGCCAGTCGCTCAGCGGTTGCCGCGCTGCCGTGTAACTCATGCAGCTGCACGGTGACGCGAATCAGCTCGTCGTTCCAGCTCGAGCGAGCCGCCTGGGCGAGGCCTGTGAGCAGGGTCGGTGTGACGCGGTCGGGTGCACCTGAGCGAAGTCGGTCGATCAACTCGATCCGGGCCGCCTCTACCTG
>Ga0114956_1003874_pt1 | contig 11492 bp, 8 predicted proteins | sample MaitaG_FD_87304 | JGI IMG/M metagenome (GOLD analysis project Ga0114956, IMG submission 87304) | Marine algal microbial communities from Maine, USA - Maine_Asex2 metaG | ecosystem: Host-associated > Algae > Red algae > Unclassified | place: Maine, USA | collected 2015-01-05 | reverse complement strand
CGGCACCCGCACCAGATAGGTTGAACCGAGAGAATCCGGCAAGATCAAGAACACCAACCCCGTTTGTAACAGCGTCAACCTCGCGCTTGATCGCAGTTTCCCATGGGCCATTGCGATCCCATGTTTGGGTGCTTTCCTCGGATGTATCCTCACCGTCGCGGGCAAACCAATTTGCGCGTTCCCACCCGTTATAGACCCCCATCTGGCCGCCCAATGCACGGACCTTAGTGTCTACAGGCGATAGCTTTTTATCACGACCCGCAGGCCATTCATGATGTGGAAAATGCATCGCGTATTCATGACCGTAGGTTTCCAATGCCTTGGCCAAACAATGATCGTGATCTGTGTAATCGGTGTAACGACGCGGATCAACAGACCACATATCCAGCTCTGTTTCGCCATGCATAATCCATTCGGCCATGACCTTGCCCGCACCACCGCCTTGGGCGATCCCGAACGTAAACGAATGCGCCTCAAACGCGTTTTTCACACCGGGCATCGGGCCAACCATCGGCAGACCATCCGGCGCGTAGGGAATCGGACCGTTGATATTACGACCAATACCCGCTGTACCAAGTACGGGCACGCGTTCCATCGCGTCCTCAATATAAAAATCAAGGCGGTCCAGATCATCAGGATAAAGCTGAAAGCTGAAATCGTCCGGCATAGGATCAGCAGGCGTCACCCAATGGGCCTTACAATTACGCTCATATGGGCCAAGGTTCAGGCCGTTTTTATCTTGGCGCAGATAATATGAAACATCGACGTCACGGATCATCGGCATCTTGTGACCTTTTTCCTTGGTCCACGCCGCCAATTCAGGAATTTCTTCGGTCAGGAAATACTGATGACCCATCACGACCATCGGAACAGTGCGCCCACCAAACGGCTTGAACATTTCGCCCACACGCTGCGCGTAGTAGCCTGCACAGTTGACGACAAATTCACAACGAATGTCGCCTTTATCAGTTTTCACAATCCACTCATCGCCATCGCGATCAATGCCCGTCACGGGACAGAACCGTTCGATATGCCCCCCCATATCACGTGCACCTTTGGCCAAAGCCTGCGTCAGCTGGGCAGGGTCGATATCACCATCGAGGCTATCCCACATCCCGCCTTCAAGGTCATGAATTTCCATGAACGGGTTGTGTTCCTGTAATTCCTGCGGCGTCAGAATATCCATCTGCAAACCCTGATAGCGTGCCTGCCCCGAAACCTTCTGAAACTCTTGCATGCGTTCTTTGGAATGCGCCAACCGTAACGATCCGGTCACGTGATAATTCATCGGATAATCAACATCGTCAGCCAAACTGCGATACATTTCCAATCCATAGCGCTGCATATTCATAACGGCCCAGTTTGGTGCAAAGTTTGGACAATTGCCCGCTGCATGCCACGTCGAGCCCGCTGTAAGCTCGTTCTTTTCAAGCAACACACAATCGCTCCACCCTGCGCGCGCCAAATGAAACAAGGTGGATGTGCCAACAACACCACCACCGATGATGACCACGCGGGCCGTCGTTGGAAAATCTACCATGATGCCACTCCTTAAATAATATGCGCGTTATGTTCGCGGTGATGTTGGGCTGGCCCCAAGAACAGCGCAAAAATGGTCCACCCCTCAATCGTCATCTAATAGACCGGGGGCGCGATAACCCAGATCGCGATACAAGGAGCAGCATAGGGGTTCATCCAGCGAAAAGGCTCACCACGGATGCGAAAACTGTCGCCAGCGTTAAGGGAAAATGTCTTGCCAGAAATCCACAAATCAAGTCGGCCAGACACGATATAACCCACTTCTTGCGTAGGCCTCACAACAGGTTCCGTTATTTCGCTACCCGCTTCGAATGTGGAATGGACTACCTCAAAATCGTCCGTAAGGTCCGGCGATAAGAGTTCTTCAACCAGACCTGCACCACGTGACCCTATTGGGCGGCGCGCCGTGCTGCGAACAATCAAGCCTTGTTCATGTTCAGGGGCCGCGGATCGAAACAAGCTCGACACAGACACATCTAACGCTTTGGCAATATAGCGCAGATCGGTAATCGATGGTTCCGACAGGTCGCGTTCCACTTGGCTCAGCCAACCAACGGACCGGCCCAGTGCTTCACCTAATTCCGTTAACGTCAGTCCACGCGCCTTTCGCAAGGCACGAATATCAGCCCCAAGCGTGCGGCTTTCTGGCGGTAAATTGTGGATCACGTGTCACGGACTCCCTGTCTTCACAAAAGCAGTGGCATGCCTTCGTGAAAATTCAAAGGGTTTTTTCACGCCGCGATGCAGCGACGAAAAGCCTCGTTTAGAATTGCGCTCAGCGCATCTGCGTCGATTAACGTGAACGCGTCCGCTTGATCACTGTCGATGTCAAACACCGCGATAACTTCCCTTGCCCGATTAAAAACCGGCAAAACCAATTCGGACTTTGTGGAACTGGCACAGGCAATATGCCCTTCAAATGTATCAACATCTGCGACAAGCTGAATCTCCCCCGTGCGCGCCGCGGCCCCGCACACACCCCGCGAAAACGGGATCTGCAAACAACCATGTCCACCCTGATAGGGACCAATTTTTAACATCTCAGGGCCCGTCACACGGTAAAATCCCGTCCAATCGAACCGATCATCAAAATGGTGCACTTCGCAGGCGATCGTCGCCATCAACGCAATGACATCCTCCTCCCCGATTGTCAGACTACGGATCGTTTTGGCAAGCAAATCATAATCAGGCATCAGGGTCTCTACTTCGTTAAATTGGATTGAGTATTTAAGAGTCAAAGAAAACGAAAGCGAGGCCTTGATGCTTTGTTAAATACGATAAACCACAAAACTGCCCCAAAATTATCCCAATGACACCCGAATCAAATGTCACGGTCTGTTTAGTAGCTGCATAAGCTCACCTCGGCGTCACGTGTAACAGCCCCCACCCAGTGCGTGACGTCGAGGATCTATGTTCATCGCGCATTGATCATTCAGACGATGCAGGTGCACCCTTTCCCCTGACAGCACAACCGCTACATTGCCCCCAAACCAAGGGAGCATCATGCGCGATTTTCAAAAGCCGGGGCGGTCCGCCGTGTTCGCACAAAACGGCATCTGTGCGACATCACATCCGCTGGCCGCCAAGGTCGCGGTGCAAATTCTTGAAGCAGGCGGCAACGCCATGGACGCAGCAATTGCAGGTGCCGTATTGTTGGGCATCTGCGAACCGCAATCCACAGGCATCGGCGGCGACGCATTTTGTTTGTTCAACAAAGCAGGATCGGACGAAATTCACGCGCTGAACGCATCAGGTCGTGAGCCCGCGGCATTAGATGCGGAACAACTGCGCGCTGGCGGGATGGACGTTCTTCCTCTCACCTCTGTGCATGCGATCAGCCTTCCAGGTGCAATGGACGGATTTATCCGGTTGGCAAAGGATCACGGCAAACTTGGTCTTAAGGCGCTCCTTGCACCAGCAATTCATTACGCAGAAACTGGTGTGCCTGTCGCACCGAAGGTTGCATTTGATTACGCGCAATCAAGCGCGACGCTGAATGGTGCAGGCCGTACGCATTACACATTACATGACCAGCCACTGCGTGTCGGTCAATTGTTCCGCGCGCCCGGTCAGGCAGATGTGCTGCGTCGCGTCGCAATGGATGGCCGCGCTGGGTTTTATGAAGGCGAAGTTGCCGAAGATATGGTCAAATCCTTGAATGCCGCGGGCGGCACCCACACGCTGGATGATTTTGCCAACGTGCGCAGTGACTATACCGCCCCGATCAGCGGCACCTACAAGGATATCGAGCTGGTCGAGCACCCGCCAAACGGCCAAGGCGCAACTGCGATCCTAATGCTCAATATCCTTAAACATTTTGATATCGCAGGGCTTGATCCCATGGGTGCAGAGCGTGCCCATCTTGAAGCAGAGGCCACCAAGCTCGCCTATGACACACGCAACCGCGTCATTGCAGACCCCGATCACACCGCGCGTTTGGATCATATGCTGTCTGCGGATACCGCTGCGAAACTCGCGGGTCTTATCAACCCTAACACAGCTCTTTCGCCTGATTTACCTAGCGCGGAAGCGGTTCACAAAGACACTGTTTATATCACCGTGGTCGATAAAAACCGCATGTGCGTGTCGATGATCTATTCAATCTTTCACTCTTTTGGCTCAGGTATGGCGTCCGACACGTTCGGCATCCTGTTCCAGAACCGTGCGGCTGGTTTCACGCTGGAAAAGGGTCACCCAAACGAGGCAGGTGGCCACAAGCGCCCCATGCATACAATCATTCCCGGCATGGTCAAACGTGCGGGCAAGATCGAAATGCCATTTGGCGTTATGGGCGGGGCGTATCAGCCTTGCGGCCACGCGCGGTTCCTCACGAATATGGAAGACTTTGGTATGGACGCCCAATCCGCGATAGACGCGCCACGTTGTTTTGCTGAAGGCGACACGTTGAACGTGGAAACCGGATATAGTGATGCTGTTGCGCAAGCCTTGGCCGATAAGGGCCATAAAATTACCCTTGCCGAAACGCCCATCGGTGGCGCACAAGCGATCAAAGTGCGCGATTACGGCATCCTTGAAGGCGCATCGGACCCACGCAAAGATGGGATAGCCCTTGGATACTAACGCCCTCGTTAAACGCCTCGCGCGTACAGGTGGACTTGCGTTTATGATCGCGGGCGGCATCCTGTGTGGGCAGGCCGTGAATGATGCCTTGAACGGCATACCAGACGCGACTTTAGACGCGGCAATCTACGCCGCGATGTTCAGTTTTGGCGGGATGTTATTTTTCTGGAGCCGCAGGCAGCCCTAAATCTAAACTTAGTTCAGCTGGAAATGCAGGGGATACTGACCATCTTCAAACGGTCCGAACAAATCGTCCAGATCGGGGTGATCCACAGGTTGGCCGGAATAATCGGCAACCAAGTTCTGTTCGGATACATAGGCCACATAATACGACTGATCATTTTCGGCCAACAGGTGGTAAAACGGCTGGTCCTTGGCAGGGCGCGCCTCTTCGGGGATGGCTTCGTACCATTCCTCAGTGTTGGTAAATAACGCATCCACATCAAACACCACACCACGAAACGGGTGTTTGCGATGACGGACCACTTGGCCCAGATGATATTTAGCGCGCGTTTTCAACATGGTTTTTTAGCCCCTTGAGGGTTACTAAACAAAAGGGCCCGCGTGAGTCCATCCAAACACGGTAAAAATTAAGGAAACAAACTGTGCAGCTGATTTTTACTGTGCTGGAAATCGTCGCTCCGGTGTTCTTATTGGCCTCAGTCGGATTCGTTTGGGTCAAGATGGGATATGAGTATCGCGTTGAATTCGTGACAAGATTTGCAATGACACTTTCGGTGCCATGCCTGATTTTCACGGCCCTTATGAGCACGCAAGTTGACGCAACGGCGCTTGCCACACTTTCCATCGCCAGCCTTGTGGCCTACGGGCTGGTCACGGCGTCGATGTGGCTTTTGGTCTGGGCTGGACGGCTGGATCGGCGGACATTCCTTGCGCCACTGATCTTTGGAAACACCGGAAACCTTGGCCTGCCTTTGGCGATGTTTGCGTTTGGGGATGTTGGATTAGGATACGCGGTCGTTGTTTTCGCTGTCATGGCTGTCATCAGTTTTACATTTGGTATCTGGTTGGTATCCGACGGCGGTTCGTTGACCAAAGTAGTTAAGGAACCCCTTGTCGGCGCAACACTTTTGGGCGCATTATTTTTGTGGCAGGGCTGGCAAACCCCGACATTCCTGACCAACACATTAGAACTAATCGGCCAGATGGCGATCCCGATGATGCTGATTACCCTCGGCGTGGCCGTGGCACGCCTAAAACCCAACGCGCTTGGTCTGGCGACATTGCTCTCGGCCTTAAAGTACGCAATCTGCGCGGGCTGCGCAGCAGTTGTCGGGCTTTGGTTTGGCCTTGAACCCATTGCCTTAGCGGTCCTGATCCTCCAAGTCGCCACCCCTGTTGCCGTTACATCCTACATGCTGTCAGAAAAGTACGGCGCAGATTCAGACAGTGTTGCAGGCCTTGCTGTGGTGTCGACCCTCATGTCAGTGATCACTTTACCGCTTATCCTCGCATTTGTGATCTAATTTGCCATCAATACCGGTTCCCAGATGGGCACACGTCCGCTAAACTGTTCGTAATAATAATATAAAATAAGCGAGAGGCAGATGAGCAAACTCCTTCGCGCCGCCCTGATATTGATGATTTTGGGAAGCTGTACATCCCGGGATTCTTCAGCGCCGCGCAATCTAGACAACGCCTGTTCCATTTTAACGGAACGCCCGCATTACGTGCGCGCGTTTAAACAGGCCGAACGCAACTGGGGTGTCGAAACCCACGTCTTGATGGCAATGATCTATCAGGAAAGTAAATTCATATCCGACAACCGCCCGCCCCACACCTACACGCTGGGTGTAATCCCTACAGGTCGTCAATCTTCCGCGCTGGGCTATTCCCAAGCACTGGATGGCACGTGGGAAGAATACGTCGATCAACAGGGTGGGCGCGGATCAAACCGCACCGAAATTGATGACGCGACAGACTTTATGGGCTGGTACATGGCGGCGACCGTGCGTGAAAACGGCATTCCGTTGAACGACACCTATAACCAATACCTCGCGTATCACGATGGACGCACAGGTTGGCGCCGGGGGACATATCGCGCAAAACCGTGGTTGATCCGCATCGCTGGTGAAGTCCGTGACCGCGCGGTGATGTATGACGCACAACTGCGCACGTGCAGCCGCTTCCGCTAAATCAAATTCTATCTAAAAGAAAAGCGCGCCCTACTTGGGGCGCGCTTTTTATTTGTTAACCTTTAGAAGTTCGTAATTTGTGGATCAATTTCCCCAGTTGCGCATCTCGCGCTGGATATTGAACAGGATATCCGGCACGCGGCCATCCTTTGCCAAGTCACCCAAAATCACCGTTGTTTGCTGGCCTGTATCGTCAGTCACAATCCATTGGCGCAGCTCGGCAGGGCTGGATGTATACACCATCTGGATGTTGCCATACTCAGGGTGATCCGGATCTTGCGCCGTCACTGTCGTTGTGGAGCCATCGCTGGTATGTCCCGTCACCATATTGGTGCGTGTCAAATCAACATTGCTTTGTAAAATAATCGACAGAGGAGTCTGGTTCAACGGATAGCGATCAGGCCCGGTGTCGGACCGTGGATCAAAAATCGCGACCTGACCACCGCCAGCAACCACCAAAGATTGCTCAGGCGGGTTGTATTCAAACCGCACGCGGTTCGGGCGCTTGATGTAAATCGTCCCCGTCGAAATCGTACCGTCCGCATTGATCTGCGTGAACTCCCCTTCCGCACTGGTAAAGGAATTCAGATAGTTGGAAACCTGCCCGAGTGACAACTGTTGGGCAAAGGAGGGTGAAGCCGCGAACCCAGCAAGCGCGAGGGGAACGGCCATAAGACAAAGCCTGCGTGTAATATTGTTCATATCTTATACCTAATCTGGCGATGCGTGATTTGCACCCGTTTCATGCGATAAACATGGGGCATGACGCATTGCTAAGCGATATCATGCTGTGTGATAGGCTATAACATTCAAGTCCGTGTGATAGGTTTCATCAGTCTGACGTCTTGTTGATACTGGTTTTAAACCATGTCTGCTAAAAAGTATGCAATTGGCACGAGGGTTGCAGTATATGGCAACAACCGTGACACTTTCAGCCCCGCATTTGATCTAACAAAATCAACCGTTTGGCGCAAACATGCCTCCGCTTCACACCAAGCATCGATGAACTGATCGGGTCAATTGTAGCAAAGCCTCGATCGTCCATATTATCCGATAACGCTTCCTACGTATCGGAAAGACCTATCACCTTTAGATTGTAAACTTAATTGAGTGTTACTGTGGCCGTTCGGGGATCAAAATCTCGCGTTTGCCCACATGGTTAGCAGAAGAAACTATACCCTCGTCTTCCATCTGTTCTACCAATCGCGCGGCCTTGTTATATCCAATTGCCAGTTTACGCTGGATATAGGACGTCGAACATTTGCGATCTTTGGCGACAATCGCAACAGCCGTATCATACAGCGCATCTTCGCCGTCCGTATTGCCACCAAGCCCGAGCACCTCATCAATTGATGACGCGTTCTCATCAGTTGGCCCTTCAACGACACCGCTGAAATATTCCGGCGGACCGTAGGCCTTCAGATAGGTCACAATCTCTTCGACTTCTTCATCGCTACAGAATGGCCCGTGGACGCGCGTGATCTTCGATCCACCCGCCATATAAAGCATGTCACCCATACCCAGAAGTTGCTCGGCACCCTGCTCACCCAGAATGGTGCGGCTGTCGATCTTGGACGTCACCTGAAACGAAATTCGCGTCGGGAAGTTGGCCTTGATCGTACCGGTGATAACATCAACCGACGGACGCTGTGTGGCCATGATCAAGTGAATACCCGATGCGCGCGCCATCTGCGCCAGACGCTGAATACAAGCTTCGATTTCTTTACCAGCCACCATCATCAGGTCGGCCATCTCGTCCACGATAACGACGATGTAGGGCAAGACTTCGGGTGTGAATTCGTCCGTTTCAAACACGGGCTCGCCGGTGTTGTCATCAAATCCGGTCTGCACCGTACGGTTAAATTGTTCACCCTTGGCAAGCGCATCTTTCACGCGGCCATTATACCCATCAATATTGCGCACGCCCATTTTGGACATTTTGCGATAGCGTTCTTCCATCTCGCCCACGACCCATTTCAGGGCAACGACCGCCTTTTTGGGGTCAGTCACAACAGGCGACAGAAGATGCGGGATACCGTCATAAACTGACAGTTCAAGCATCTTCGGATCAATCATGATCAAGCGGCATTCTTCGGGACTCAGCTTATAAAGCAGGCTGAGGATCATAGTGTTGATTGCAACTGATTTACCAGAACCAGTCGTACCCGCGATTAGCAGGTGGGGCATCTTGGCAAGGTTCGCAATAATCGGCTCACCGCCAATGTCCTTGCCCAGGGCCAGCGGCAGTTTCATGTTGCTATCGCCAAAGTCACGCGCAGAAATCATTTCGCGCAGCACAACCATTTCGCGGTTCTCGTTCGGCAATTCGATACCAATGACTGTTCGTCCGGGCACCGTGGACACGCGCGCCGACAATGCGGACATGGACCGTGCAATATCATCGGCCAAACCAATTACGCGCGACGCCTTCAAACCGGGTGCGGGTTCAAGTTCGTACATGGTGACAACTGGGCCGGGGCGCACGGACACGATGTCGCCCTTCACACCATAATCATCCAGAACATTTTCCAACATCCGCGCATTTTCTTCCAATGCTTCATCAGACAAAACATGGCGCGTAATGCCATCCGGCGACGCCAAAAGGCTAAGCGGGGGCATTTCATAGGCGGGACGTTTGTCTTCAAACTTCAACGCAGGCTGCGCTTCGGCCTTAGCCTGACGCGACGGTTGCACAGCCTTACGCGCTGGATGTTGCACAACGGCTTTAGGTTCGGGAACTGGCACAGCGGCAGGTGTAAACGCTGCGGCTGGTGTACCTATCGGCGCTACGTCAACAGATGTATATTCCATCGCCTGCGGTGCATAATCTTCAACAAATTCTGCCATGGGTGCTTCCGCGGGTGCTGCCATATCGAGGGCCGCTTTCTGTTCGGTATTCAACACCAAAGGACGTGGACCAGCATTGCGCGCAACAGGCGGTTCAACGCGCGCAGCTATTTGGGGTTGTGGTTCCAGACGGCTGGCAATCGCCGCTGTGATCGCGGGGTTCACACCCGGTTTCGTTGCAACCTGAACCGCTTGTGGCTGGCCGGACCTGCTGCGGACTGCATTGGCGATACGCGCCGAAATGCGGTCATTATCTGCGGCAGGCACATCACCTTGCACACTAGGTTCTTCAATCAATTCAGGTTCAGGCATTGGATCAGCACGTTTGAAAACTGATGCAAATAATCCCGGCTTCTGTTCAGGCTCGGCCACACGCGCAGGTGCCGCAAGTGGTGCAAGTGCGGCGCTAACAGGTGCCGCTGTTACAGGCGCATCTGCTTCAACCGGATCAAAATCTTCATAGCGGGTCGGCATTGCGGGGTTTGCGCGCACAACGGCTGCAACACGTGCCGTTTCTTCGGCCATGCTTGGCGGGGGGATCGCGCGTGCAGCGGCCAATTCAGCCTCGTATTCAGACTTTTCCTGACGCGACAATTCACGACGTTCCTGCACCTTTGTGTTCAACGCCTGCGCGCCTTTGTAAGATGCGGATGCTGTCTGACCCAAAAGTTTCAATACGCCAGAATAGGCCACAATAAGACCCACCAGCAAAAAATGACCCAGACGTTTAATCTCAGACATGGTGAAGCCCAGCGCGAACGCCATCAGCGCGATCACACCCAGACCCATCACAAAAGACATTAGCTTCAAGCCAAATGTTGTGCCAAACGGCAATACAGTTAATAGAATGCTCAACACTTGATCGCCAAAATGTCCGCCAAGCCCGAAGCTTTCGTCCCATCCAGCGCCCGTATTCAAGGTTGCGGCGTAAATCGCTGTAACTGCAATTGCGATTGGCGCGAAAAACACCCGACCCAACGCGCGTTCCTGACCACGGTGCAGCGTGAACCGCAGCCCCCATGCCATCAGCACAATCGGCAACATCCAGCTGGCGTAACCTACGATCATGAACAACACCGCGGCAAACGAAGCACCTGGTCGGCCCAACCAGTTCTGAACAGGGGCATCTGTGGCGGACATGAAATTCGGATCATCGGGAGCATAGGACCACAACATCATCGCGACCATCAGCCCGACCACAAACAGGCCAATCCCAATCAGCTCGCGCCCGCGTTTTTCAATCGCAGCTTGGGTATTACTGTCGAGTAGCGGGTCACGCTGTCTGCTCTGATACGAAGCCATGTTACCTATTTCCTCACGTGTACAAACAGTCGCGGATCAGTGTCAGACCGCGCCGTGTTTCTTCTTTTGGGGCGACAAGTGCCACCCGGATATATCCTGTTCCGGGATCCCCAGCAGGGTCCGGTCGGGACAAATACGCACCGGGCAAAACCCGCACGCCAGTTTCTTTCCACAACTTTAAAGCTGCGGTTTCTCCATCCTCAACCGAAAGCCACAGGAAAAATCCTGCTTCCGGCGAGGAATAGCTGTTAACGCCCGCAAAGATCATGTCGGCGTCTTTAAATTTATCCTGATACATCGCGCGGTTGGCGATCACGTGATCTTCGTCCGACCACACGCGCGTTGACACACGCTGGATCGGCATCGGAACCGGCGCACCTGCGTAAGCCCGCAATTGGCGCATCTCGGCCACGTTCTTTGGCCCACTCGCCACAAAACCGGACCGCAACCCCGGCAAGTTGCTGCGTTTGGACAATGAATGAAACACTACAACACGCTCAGGGTCACAACCCGTGTCTGCCACCGCTTCAAGCGCACCCATGGGCGGCGTGTCGCGGTAAATCTCGG
>Ga0114956_1003872_pt1 | contig 11493 bp, 14 predicted proteins | sample MaitaG_FD_87304 | JGI IMG/M metagenome (GOLD analysis project Ga0114956, IMG submission 87304) | Marine algal microbial communities from Maine, USA - Maine_Asex2 metaG | ecosystem: Host-associated > Algae > Red algae > Unclassified | place: Maine, USA | collected 2015-01-05 | reverse complement strand
ATATTTACAACATTGAATGTACTATATTTACAACAAACAACCGAATTCCAACTGGAGATCAAAAGCAGCTGAGCTAGCCTCCCGTTCTTTACTGTTTAATCAAAATAATTCGAGTGAAACGACCAGGTTGGCCTAGAACTATGGATGCAAAATTTTTGCAGGGCAGGAGGGACTTGAACCCCCAACCGTCGGTTTTGGAGACCGGTGCTCTACCAATTAAGCTACTGCCCTGGGACTAAATTAATGTTAGCAGAAGTTGGCAGAAATCAGCTAGCAATTTTGTGTTTGTTTGCAAATTTCACTGCATATATGGCAACGCCAGCACCAGCTGTGACTGCAGCAGCTATCCCGCTGACAGTTCTTCTACGACGAGATTTACGAGATCTACTAATTTGAGCAACTTCTGCGTCTGGCTTTATTGCAACTAACACATCAGCTAAAAGGTTCACCGGAGGAGCAACCATAACATCTTGCATCTGGCTTAGAGATCTCTTGATCCCCTTGTAATGAGCCATTTCAGCCTGGCAACTTAGACACGTAGAAATATGCTTATTAGCCTCACTAGGCAAATCCTCCAGATCAATAAACTCTGGAAACTTTTGATAAACATCTTCACACTGCACTAGCTTCTCCTTGACCATAAATATCTAAATCTTCCCTCATCGGATACAGAATCTCCCGCAGCTTCAGCCGACCTCTGTGTAACCTAACTTTTGCTGCAGCCTCGGTGATATCTAGCTCTTCAGCGATCTTCTCATGAGATAAATCATAAATATCTCTTAGAACAACAACCGATCTTATTTTATAAGGCAAACGTTCCAAGGCCTGAGTTAGATCTGAACGCAAGTCAACAACGTTAGCTCTGTGAGCAGGATCCCTGTCCGGATGTTCGTCTATTAATAGCGCATCATCAGGCATCTCATCGTGCTGATGTTTGTTCCGTTTAGTAAGATAAGTATTCGCACAATTAGCTGTAATACGGTAAAGCCAAGTAGTAATTTTAGAATCGCCACGAAAACGACTAATGCTTCTATGAGCTTTTAAATAAACTTCTTGAACCACGTCTCGTGCATCTTCCTCGTTACCTAACATACGAAATGCCAGGGTGTACGAATCCATATATGTACGACGAACTATCTCTTCAAAAGCCTTGTGATTTCCACTCTTTGCTTTATCAACTAATTCTTCAATAGATATTGAATTCATTAATCTGACCCCGACAGTTCCAAAAAGGTTACTCAAACCCATGATATAGCCAAAAAATGCAATTAGTAAACCCAAATTCTGTTCGATTTACATTGATTTATAGGCACTAAGCCCTAAATAGCTGTTAATTGCTTAGGTATTTTTCTAAATTAGCCGAAACATCTTTGAGGGGAAATTTCAGAGTCTACAGATGGAAAATTAATGAATCTAACACGTAAAAAACTAAGTGTCCTAGGCGGAGCAACATTACTCGGGACACTTTCGGTGGTAAACCCTGCAGCAGCAACCCAAGGTGAAACAACAGGCGAATGCATATTAGATAAAACTACAACTGTAGATAATTCTTTATTACTCGCTGCAGAAGCCGCCCTAGTAAAAGCCAACGAAGAGCTAGTTACTGCTGAAAAAGACGTCGAACTAGCGTCAAACGAAAACGAAAAAGCATCACAAGAACTTGCTGCCATTGACAAAGAGCTCACAGCTACAGCAGAGCAACTAAAAGCTGATCAAGCTAAAAAAGCTTCTTTAGAAAAAGAACTAACTACAGCAAAAGGCGAAGAAGAAACAGCTAGCAAAGAACTAGCAACACTAGATAATCAAGTAAAAGAGTTATCTAGTAAATTTGCTAACCTTGAAAAACTACAAAGCGTAGCAAATGACAAACTCTCATCTAGTAAATTGGCGCTTGAAAAAGCAGAACAAACACTCAAAGATGCAGAAACAGATCAGCTAGACCTTGCAAATTTAATTAAAAAACTTGAATCAAGTAAATCAATTACAAACTTAAAAGCAGCAGCAGCAGACATCGTCACTAAATCGGCCGCAAAAGAAAAACTAGCTGGCGAAGTAACAAAGTTGGAAGATAGCTGGGCGGCAACAGCTTCTGACGTCGAAATTGCACAAAAAAACTATGATTCAGCTGCTTCAAGCAAATATATTTCTGTCTATAATTCTCATCAAGCAAAGTTGAAACAAGCCGAAATAGACTTAAACGCTGCAAAAGAAGCAGGTGATAAAGAAGCCTACAATAAGGCAGCAGATGATAAAGCCTCTGCAGAAAAATCTATAGCGGACCTAGAAGCAAATGAAGGCTACATCGCCGCAAGAGACACACTAGATACTGCAAAAAAGAGCCTGGATTCTGCTCTAGGTACACAGAAGGCTGCCCAAGCCTTACTGGACGATAGTAACAAAAAGCTAGATCAAGCTTCGAAAGAACTATCTTCAGCATTTACTGCAGAAAAAATTGCACGAGACACAGCTACAAAAGATGGCTCGCTTAGCAAACTAGCTGAACTTGATTCAGATCTAGAATCGACTAAAGAAGCTATCCTGACAATCAGTAAAGGCATCACCGAGTCACAATCTTCAATTAAGGCTGCAACAGCTGAAGTTGAAGCGATACAGAAACAAGCATCTGAAGCAAAAGCTAGTTTAGCAAAAGCAGAATCAACACAAAAAGCTGCTTTAGAAAAACTCTCCGCAGCTTCAAAGTCAACAGCCACGTTAAGCAAATCACTAGCTGAAAAAGAATCCGCCATTGCCACAGCTACTAAGACAATCACGACATTAGAAACTGCAAAGCTATCTGCCACAAAGACCCTTACAAGCACAACTGAAAAAGTAGCAACAGCTTCTAAGAGCGTTTTATCAGCAAAGATAACAGTCGTAGCTGCTGAAGCAAAAGTAATATCTCTAGGTGGAACAGCAGCTAAAAGGTCTTTTGCTTTAACTGAGATATTATCAACTCAATCTTCAGCTACTACTGAAACAACAATCGAATTAGAATCCGGTGAAAGTGGAGAGTACTTTATCCAAGCTGAAGGTGGCTCGGTAACATTCGAAGTTGATGAATCACATGGCGAGTTAAAGTTTGTTGAAACAGAAGATGGCTGCAACCTTGTCTTCATCCCATGTGAAGGATTTGTTGGATCTATAAAAGTAAAACTAACCTCAACAGATGGCGATGAAACAGAAACACAATATGTAACATTTAATGTTGCAGCGAACAAAGCCGAAAAACTTTCAACCACCGTTGGAACCACATTCGAGAAACTAGATCCGATAGCTTCTACTGAAGATTCCGTGTTTAAAATAGTTTCTGGCGAGCTCCCTGAAGGTGTCACGTTAGACGAAAACGGAAACTTTGTTGGAAATGCTACAAAGGCTGGAACATACGAACTAGTTATAAGCGTCTACAGCGAAGAATTAGGCACAAGCGAAACTCGGACAGTTACTCTAGAAGTTGCTGGTTTAAGCGGCTCTATCCCCGACGAACTCGCATTTACCGGTATCAGCTCTGAAGCTATTGCTCTAACCGGGCTCGCCCTTGTCACAGCTGGCGGAGTATTTGTAATTCTACCTCAACTTAATAGACGCAAAAGAAAACTTGCATACGTAAAAAAATAATCTTTTTAAAATATCTTTATATTTTAAAAACTGTTTCAAAACATAATTGAGACTGAGGTTAACTTTATATTTAATCTCAGTCTCGATCAGGTAATTTTAAATGTTAAAAACATTGATGTCTTGCGGAGACAACTAATATACAACTCTATGAAAAACAAAAAAATATTATTGCTAGCTACGGCGCCCTAATACTTACTGCATGTACACAGTCAAATCAATCAATTGTTTCCGAAAGCATCAGACTAGGTGCAGAAGATTCGTCTTATGATATTTCTGATACATCGCTCGACTGTATAACCGATGGCCTTTTACCTATCGTGAATCAAGAAGCAGCGGTTGAAAAACTTAAATCTGATGAAGATTATATAATAGATGAACCAGCAATGTTAAATGCTGGAGTTGACCCACTAAATGTTGAAGGCGTATGGGCTGGGTGTCTGACAACTGAAGAATTCGACGAATACCTTATAGCAACTGATCAGCTTGTTCAAGTTGAATCTGGAACACTCAAATGCGTTTCAGACGAGATGGGTGGCAAAGATAGTTACGCTAAAACGCTATCTGGCGAAAACCCAGAAGAGCCATTCCAAGCTGCCTTTAATAAGTGCCTTAGCTAAATCCTTTTTGGGTATGAACAATACATAAATTGTTCATACCCAAAACTTATAACTAACTACCGTATAGAATATCGAAGGCATCGTTCTGCTTCAAATCCCAGAGCTGATCATTCCTCATGATGTAACGCTCAGCACCGCTCCATTCTAATGAGCCGAGATAATTGCTTTCACTTTCAAAATATATCTCTTCGAATTGTTCATTTTCAATATCAAAAATTTCACTTTTATCATATTCAGAGATTAAAAGGTACCTACCCGTGGGATCAAGTGAAAAGTTGTAAGATAAGTAATCGTCTGACTCTTTAGACCAAATAATTGAAGGCTCTATAGAATCATCTATAGAATAAAGAGATACATCAGATTCTCCAAAACCAGGGGCCAAAACAACAGTAGAATCATCTTTGGTCCATCCTAACAATTTACCTGCTAGTAAGGTGGCCGGCGAAGCCGCTTCAAGCGAACCTGTACTCAGCGAAAACAACTCGGTGCTCTGGGAAGATTTTAACGCTACGTATGCATTAGCCAGATTAAGACATCAATATCTTTAGCAGTTCCTAAAATACTTTCTGTCTCGTCCCTAAGGGTACAAACTGATGAGTGTTGATTCACCGAGTCTTCCTAAGAAGGTTGAAAGCACAATTTCATTAGCGGAGGTTTTAGTAGCGATGAGTGGACTCGAACCACCGACCTCTCGATTATGAGTCGAGCGCTCTCACCAACTGAGCTACATCGCCAAACGATTGTGTAGAGCCTCCTGACAGAGTTGAACTGTCGACCTCTTCCTTACCATGGAAACGCTCTACCAACTGAGCTAAGGAGGCTAAAAACACAAAATATTTGATCTATAAGATTGTGCCACAACTTAACCGTGCAGCCAACGTATATAAATAATTGATTTGATAAAAAACACCAACAATCACAATATTTAGAGGTTATTTAACGAATCATCAAGCCAAGCGCTGTATCAAAAATTTGATCTAACATTTCTACCGTTAGTTTTTTAGTAGAAGTATTCTGTTGCGAAACGTGATAGCTAGCCAAGATATAAACAAATCCACCATCAATTTCGGACTCAATTAAAGCACCGTGACTAAACTTTACCCGAGGCGAAACATCAAATTTCCGTTGCAAAATATCAAATGCAAACTTGCCTAAAGCGACAAATACCTTTGGATCTAAAATTTCAATTTCCTGATCAAAAAACGTGCTACAAGTATCACGCTCAACAATTGTTGGCTTATTGTCTGGCGGGACACACTTTACAGGTGCAGTAATATAGACGCCACTTAATTCAAGCCCATCATCAGTGCTACTGCTATTCGCTTGGTTAGCAAGACCTGCACGATGCAAAGCACCGTAAAGCCAATCACCCGAACGATCGCCAGTAAACATGCGACCAGTACGATTTGCTCCATGAGCCCCTGGGGCAAGCCCTACAACCATAATTTGTGCATTAGGATCACCAAAGCCAGGCACCCCTCTACCCCAGTAAGTATCGTTTTTATAAGCAGCACGTTTGATTACAGAAACTTCTTCACGCCACGAGACTAAACGGGAACATTGCACACATTTTGCTACTTGATCAGAAACCACATTCAAAGCAATTTGTTTCTTAGAGCTCACACGCAAATCGTATCCGCTATTAGAAGCTAGAAACTGAAAATGCCTAGAACATTTGGATCGTGCGCAAAATCAGCTGCTAGCATATTATGAGTGGCTAATAATTCTAAACCTGTCCTGATACTTTTTGTAAGACATGGACACACGGAAACAACAGGCAAAATTTTACCTGGAAGGACAAAAGGTTTAAACCTGTCTAACACCGGAATAGAACAAGCAAATAGAGTGGCCGAACAAATTAAAGATTCTGGTACTAAACCCTCTGCAATATATTCTTCACCAATGGAAAGAACCCAACAGACTGCCAAACCAATAGCTAAAGTTCTTGGTCTAAAAAACCAAATCAATAAAGGCTTAAACGAAGCAGACTTTGGGAAATGGACCGGGAGGAAGCTCAGCGACTTACGCAAACTACAAGACTGGAAAAAAGTTCAAAACAACCCGAGTGAATTTAGGTTTCCAGAAGGAGAATCTTTCTTTGAAATGCAAGGAAGAATTGTTAAAGCAGTAGAAGGCATAGTTAAAAAACACGCAGGCGAAACAGTGGTTTGCGTATCACATGCTGACATGATCAAATCAATAATTGCTCACGGATTAGGTATGCATTTAGATAATTTTCAAAGGCTAGCAGTGAGTCCTTGTTCTATTTCAGCGATACAATTTGGTTCACAAAAACCTAATGTATTATTTATAAACAATGTAGGAAAAGATCTTCCAAACTTGGGCATGAGTTAAAATATGGAAAATGAATCATACGAATTTAGGGACAACACTCACTTCACTACTGGAGCAATCGGCAAACCAGGGAAAAGACTATTCTTTATTCAAATGGGCGATACTTTTGAATATATTTCTCTAAAAATAGAAAAACAGCAAGTGATTGCGTTAGCTAGATTTTTAAAAAATCTACTAAAAGACATGCCCAACGAAACAATCGAAACCATTGAACCAATCGGGCTAAAATCTCAAACCGAACCAATTTGGTCAGCAGGACAAATTTCTGTTGGAGTTGATCTACACAATCAAATGATGGTTGTGTCTATTTCAGATTCGATGGGCAATGTTGATATACCAGAAACCTCAACGCTAGAAGACTTCGAGCAGCTCGACTCTCTCAGCGATTCCGCTCGAGTAAGAGTTTTTATTTCACAAGCTCAGGCCCAAGACTTCATACAAAAAACAAAAAACCTAATTCGCAATAGCAGGCCACCGTGTCGCTTATGTGGTCAACCTAAAAACCCTGATCACCATGCCTGCCCACGATTAAACTAACCAGAATTAAAGTTGATACAAGCAGATGCAAGTTCAAATAGAAGACAACTTTGATGAGATACTAGAAGTACTTTCTAAAGGTCAAATCGAAGTATTAGGACAAATTACAAATAGCTCAAATGTGACTGTCTATACAGAACTTATTTATCTTGATAAAAAGATAAATGCCGTATACAAACCTGAACGTGGAGAGCGACCCCTTCACGACTTTCCAAGCGGCCTTTACAAACGAGAACAAGCAGCTTATGACTTGAGTGAACAGTTGGGTTGGGATTTAGTACCCCCAACAGTAGTCAGAGACGGACCGCTAGGGATAGGTTCCATTCAATTCTTTATTGATGCAAATTTTGAAGAACACTATTTCACAATCTTAGAAGACTCAAAACATCAGCTAACGTTAAAAAAGATTTGTGCTTTTGACTACCTTATGAATAATACTGACAGGAAATCTAGCCATTGCTTATTGTCTAACACAAACAAAATATGGGCAATAGATCACGGTTTGTGTTTTCACGAGCAATACAAATTAAGAACCGTAATCTGGGACTTTACAGGCCAAGAGCTGCCCGTTGAAATTTTAGACGATTTACAATTAATCATCGATTCTGGGCTTACCAATAATCTAAAAGAGTTACTGACTAATATTGAAATTGATGCTCTTTACAGTCGATGTAAAGCAATGTTGAAATCAAGAGTGTTTCCAATTGATGAAACTGATGGCAGGCGGATTCCTTGGCCACCGATCTAAATTATGTGCGTTTAAATTCAGTAATTACTAAATTCTTTTCAAGACTATAGCTATCAAAGAAAGGCATCAGGCCAGTTAAAGCATCTTGGCTAGCTACAACATATACGCCAACATCATAAGCTCCGCCTGCAGTCGGAGGACGGCTAGCAGCACACCAAAAACTATCAGCAGATGAAGGACACGAAGTTGGATGAAACTCATTTTTGACAGCGCCAGAAACTACACCATCTAGAAAGTTCCCACTGTAAGAAACACAATCACCTGATACCCCCCAAATTCTTGCAGTACTAAAACAGTTTGCGGGCGGCTCATCGAATCTTTCGGCATCATAAATAATGACACGTTCAACATTTTGAATATTTGACATTTCAGTCATCAATGTACGTAAGACCCGATAGTCATGATCATAATTATCACCCGCATCAAACCCCGTACGTGCTGCAGCATTTAGTGACGTCTGCACAGAAGTTGATTTAAACCAAGCATCACCAAAATCTATAACTGCAGCGATAAGTAGAATAAAAAATGGCAGAAGAAGAGCTAATTCAACTAAGGCGGCTCCCCTTTCGCTTCGTTTCTTCATTTTATACTCCTGGCTCGACGATAGTTATTGATTTATCAATCCAGGTAAAGTTGAACGGGTTTGCACCAGTGATGCCATTAAACTTTGTTCTTACCCAAACCCCTAAAAGATCGTCAGCGTTCCTATCAGCTTTGCACCAACCTGAACAGGTAGGTGACACAAAGCTAGACGGACCATAAACAGCACAACTTGGCCCAGAAACACCTGCAATGCACGAAGCCTCGGGTTCAGAATCTACATCTGAAGCTTTATATATGATTATGAGCTCAACATCTGACCCAAAGGCTTTATCGGTACTAGCAACGGTTTTAGTAATAACATCAGCGTCAGAACCGCCGATTGAACCAGCACGGGCAGAATCTGCAATGGCTAATCCAATTGTATTTCTCGCATAAAAGGCAGCAGAGCCCTCAATGATTGTAAATAGCAATAAAAAGAAAACAGGAGCAATTAAAGCAAACTCAATCATACTTGCGCCACGTTCGCTTCTTCTAACAGATAACTTACTCACACCTTATATATCGGGCAGAAAATGCAATTCTTAACAAGTTAGGTGCTTCTACTAGAAGTAAATAATCAGATTTAAGGATAGCATTGCAGGTATGACCAGCAAAGACGATGGATATGATGCAATACGCGAGGCCTACAAGCCTACTTTAACTAGTGCTCAAGTAGCTGAGCTATTAGATCTTAACCCAAGAACAGTACTGACAATGGCCGGCGACGGTAGGCTACCAGCTAGAAGATTACCTGATTCACGTAAATTTATCTTCATATTAGAAGAAATAATTGACGTTCTAAAATCAAGCGAAGTCAAAGCCCAGTAACAAAACCAAGAAGTATCTCTTATTATGTCGATAGTTTTTAACTTCGATAGCAACTTCGATTATGTGCAGACAATACGTAGTTCAAAAGGCCCAGTCATATTAGGACCAAACCAGCATTGGTGGAGCACTAGAACACCGGATGGCCCTGGAACTTTAAAACTTGTTCAAACAAGCTCAACAACAATTGAAGCCCAAGCTTGGGGCCCAGGCGATAGCTGGCTTATAAATCAGACTCCAAAACTTTTAGGAGATCGAGATGATATTAATCAGTTTCAACCTACTGGAAAGGTTGAACAACTCTGGAAACAAAATAAGTTCAAATTAGGCCAAACTGGTATTATTTGGGATTCTTTAGTTGGAGCGATATTCGGCCAGAAGGTGCAAGTAACAAAAGCTAAACAATCAATTAATGCCTTAAAACAAACTTATGGCGAACTGGCTCCTGGGCCCAAAAAAACTTGGTTGATCCCAAGCCCAGACGTTGTCTCTGAACTGGGCTATTCAAACTTCCATAAACTAGGAATTGAACGCAAACGAGCAGACACCTTGATCCGACTAGTAAAAGAGATGCCACGAATAGCAAAAAGTCTAGACGAGCCAGAATTATTAAAAAAACGGTTACAGCTTATAAAAGGTATTGGACCTTGGACAATAGAAATGACTTTTGCAGCTTGTTTTGGAGATCCAGACACAGTCCCGACTGGGGATTTTCATATTCCAAACATAGTTGCATGGCATTTAGCGGCAGAACCTAGAGCAGATGATAAAAGAATGCTCGAATTATTAGAACCTTACAAGGGTCAACGATGGAGAGTCATACGAATTTTAAAGTCTGCAGGGTCTGCCCCAAAATATGGGCCAAGACTATCTTTAATAGATGACGGGATGAACAAAGCTAAATAATGTAACAAACGAATTATTTATTGTAAAAATCTTCCCAACCATATTTTTGAATTAGCTCATCTTGCGATTCTACAGCTAGTTTCATTTCAAGCTGAGAAGCTAAATAATCTCTCTGCAATTTGGCATCATTTAAAGCTAACATCCGAATAGCAAATAAAGCGGCCCGGTCAGCACCATTATTAGGAAAAACAGCCAAAGGAATACCTGCAGGCATAGCAATGCTTGATTTTAATGCTTCGTCTCCATGACCTTTTTCTGGTCTTTTAACTGGAACCGCTAATACCGGGATTGATGTTTCAGACGCAATCATTCCTGGCAAATGTGCAGAACCACCAGCGATAGCGATTACAACCTTCACACCTCGTCCTTGTAAGTCTTTAGCGTAACTAAGCATTCTGTCAGGTGTTCTGTGAGCTGACTTAATACCAACTTCAAAAGGAACATTAAAATCTTTAAGAACTTCCACAGCCTTATCAGCTACATCAGCATCAGATGCTGATCCTAAAACTACTGACACAAAAGGATTCTGAGATTGGTCCGTCATATTTCTATAACCTTTCTTGCTTCTAAAGCTTTCTCAACTAACATATCAATCGGCTCATCTGACGTGAAGGTTAGGTGGCCCATCTTTCTTTCTGGCTTTATTGGATATTTTCCGTACCAATGTAAGTTAGCACCTAATGCTAAAGCCTTATCCACACCCACAAGTTCTTTGGACTCAGAATTAACGCTGCCAATTAAGTTGACCATAACTACGCTTTTAGAAACTAAGTTTGTCGAGCCAAGTGGAAGCCCAACAACGGCCCTAACATGTTGTTCAAACTGGCTAGTATCACAGCCTTCAATAGTGTGATGGCCAGAGTTGTGAACACGAGGAGCTATCTCGTTAACAAGGACCTCACCTTGACTAGTTATGAACATCTCTATTGCAAATACTCCTGCCCCATGCAAAAGCTCCATCACATTATTAGCAGCCTCAAGACAAAGCAATTGTTTTTGTTCAGTTATCTTTGTTGGTGCTGAAACTAGATGGCAGATACTGTTTTCATGAACCATGTCTACCAAGTCATATGTAGCTGTAGAGCCATCGGCTGCTCGTGCAACAATTGCTGAGACTTCGATATCGATATCAACTAGCTCCTCAGCATAGTACTCACCTGGTTCAATTGAAAGTTCAGAGAATTTAGAAGCATCGCGAACCACAATGTTACCGCGACCATCGAACCCACCTCTTCGCGTTTTGAGAACTACACCTTGATAACATTTGTTAAAAAAATCAATTGCCGAATCACAAGAATCAACGTCTTT
>Ga0114956_1003871_pt1 | contig 11500 bp, 9 predicted proteins | sample MaitaG_FD_87304 | JGI IMG/M metagenome (GOLD analysis project Ga0114956, IMG submission 87304) | Marine algal microbial communities from Maine, USA - Maine_Asex2 metaG | ecosystem: Host-associated > Algae > Red algae > Unclassified | place: Maine, USA | collected 2015-01-05 | reverse complement strand
TGCACGCAGCCGCGGCAGCTGGCTCTGTGGCGCGGCGGCGGGTACGGCACTGCTGCGTGCAACGCATGAGCCGGAGGCGATATCGATGTCGTTGTTCGCTCCTTCGTCGCGAAGCGTTGCACGCAGCCGCGGCAGCTGGCTCTGTGGCGCGGCGGCGGGTACGGCACTGCTGCGTGCAACGCATGAGCCGAAGGCGATATCGATGTCATTGTTCGCTCCTTCGTCGCGAAGCGTTGCACGCAGGCGTGGGTTCGTCTTGTGGTGTGCGTCGCTGCGCTCCTCGGGATCACTGGACATGGCGCTGTCGGCCGCGGCAGCTGGCTCGGTGGCGCGGCGCAAGAGGGTGTTCGGCCTCCGCTGCGATGATGCCGTTGCTAGCTTGATGCGCTGGCGAGGCTCGCGGTGGGGGATACGAGGGGTAGCCGGAATTCGATCTGGGTGCCTCCGAGTCGGCTTTGACCGATCTGAAACGTGCCGCCGGCGTCGATTGCCATGCGGCGGACGATGTCGAGTCCGAGGCCGGTTGAACCTGCCCCAGACGCGCCCCGCAGAACCGAGGCGGCGGAGATCCCTGGTCCGGCATCGTCGACGCGAACGGTCGCGTAATCGGGGCCGCTTGTAATGGCGAGTGCCATGGCTGAGCCTTCGGGGGTATGGGCGAAAATGTTCTCGATAAGAACATCGATCGCTGCGGCGAGATCGGGGCGTGCGATCTTGACATGGAGTTTCATGACGGGCGGGCTGAATTCCCATGGTCGATTCTGGTCGTCGGCGAGCACCTGCCAGAACATGGCGCGCTCGGTGATTTCCTGACCGAGGTCACAACCGAGTTCGGTCGAGATTGAACCTCGGGCTTCCTCGATAACGCGATTCACCACCGAAGTCACCTCGTCGATGTCGGCTCGGAGGCCACCGGCTAATTCGTCGTCTTCGACTTGGTCGACGCGCATTCTGAGTTTGGTCAGGGGAGTGCGGGTGCGATGTGACAGCTCGGCGACGAGTTCTCGCTCGCGGTCGAGCATGGCGGAAACTCGTGCGCCGAGTTTGTTGAACGCGATAGCGAGCGCGGCGAGTTCGTCGGGCCCTTCCGGAGTGACTTCGGAGTTCAGGTCGCCTTCGCCGAGTCGTCGGGCGGCTTTGGAAAGGCGTTCTGTCGGGCGAACGATCGAGCTTGCGAGTCGATCTGCGACGAGAACAGAGATGGCGACAAGCGTTGCGCCGATGGCTGCGAGTACTAGCCAGGCTCGGAGCAGTCCGGCCCGAAGCATGTCGTTGGGTACGAAGACTCGGATCGCTGACAAGTCGCCGGGGCCGCTTGCGACTGCAGTCACCACCTCGACTCCCCCCGGTACGTTGCCAATTGCTGAGGTGCCGTTGGCCAGAGCCGTGAGCACGCGCGGGGTCGGGGTGATTTCCTGGCCAACCGTCCACGGGTGCCAGGTCATGACTGTGACCCTGTCGTATTGTCCCGCCGCGGTGATGGAAATCGCCGTCTCGATTTGGGCCCGCGAGCCGTTTGCAAGCACCGACGGCACGATGGCCGCGGCATCGGCACGAGCGAGGTCAACCGCGCGGTCTTCAGCGGTTCGTTGTACGACCACAGCGAGTGGGACGACGAACGCCATGGCCACCAGGCTTGACACCGCCAGGAAGACCATGACGAGCTGGCGTCTGACGCTGGATCGATGAGCTTGACGCCGACACCTCGCACGGTGTGCAGATAGTGAGGAGCGGCGGCTGTCTCGCCGAGTTTGCGCCGAAGCCACGAGAGATGGACATCGATAGTTTTGTCAGCACCGCCATAGGGCTCTCGCCAAACCTCGGCGTACAGCTCTTCCCGGGCGACGACGCGCCCTGCGTTTGCGGCGAGGTAAGCGAGCAGGTCGAATTCCTTGCGGTTGCACGAGATCGGTTCGCCGTCGAGGGACACGAGCCTGGCTCGGACGTCGATCGTGATGCCGCCGACGGTGAGTGTGTTCGCTGGTCCGCCCAGTTGCAGACGTCGCAGCAACGCTCGGACCCGCGCAGCAAGTTCAGCACCGGAGAAGGGTTTGACGACGTATTCGTCAGCTCCGGCATCGAGCATGCGAACGATCTCGGTGTCGTCGTCTCGGGCCGTCGCAACGATGATCGGAACATCGGAAACGGCCCGGATCATGCGAAGCAGATCAGAACCGTCGAGGTCGGGTAGGCCGAGGTCGAGCACTACGAGGTCAGGGGCAGAGTCAATGACGCCTTGCAGCCCGGCCATGGCGGTCGCCTCGGCTCTGACGACGTAGCCAGCGTCAGCGAGCGTGCGAACGATGAGCTCGCGAATTTCATGTTCGTCTTCGATCACAAAAATGGAGGCCAAGGCACCGACATTACGCCGCGACGGCAGATACAGCGGCTGCTTTAGGGAAGATTTAGGGTGTGGTTGTGGCGCCTCGGTTGGGGCTCGGTCCACACTGATGTTGTGAGATCAGCTGGCTTCTTTGGACTGTGGGCCCTGGGCGCTGTTCTTGCGATGGCGGTGGCCTTCGCCGGGATTGGATTCGTGGATGACGGACTTGTCGCTCCTCCCGGTGCGCGGCCGCCAGTCGCGAGCGTTTCGAACCAGGGTGATAGCGCCATCGGAGGCTCCGCCGGCGCCACCGGGTGGGCCAGCGCCACGCTCGAAGTTGCCGGTTCCGTCGACGACGACGCTTCAACTCCTGGTGCGGGATCGAGTTCCGAAGTTGGGGCTGATAGCGGAGCCGGTGCGACCGACTTTGTAGCGGAGGCAACGTCACCGCTCCCGAACGTCGCTCCGACCCTGTCGCCTGATGCAACTCCGGCGCCTGATGCAACTCTGGCGCCTGATGCAGCTCTGACTCCTGCCGAATCTCCGCCTGATGCAACTCTGGCGCCCGCTGCAACTCTGACTCCCGCTGAAACTTCGGCTGCTTCCACCAGCGTTCCGCCAAGCTTGACCCCGGCCCCGACTGCACGAGCGACCGCGACACCGACCCGCCCAAGTGCGACGGCGGTTCGGGCCACGTCGACTCCGCGAACTATGGCAACATCGACGCCGCTTCCGCCGACTCCGCGACCGGTGCTGACGACGGCCATTCCGCCCACGGCGACATTGCCCCCGGCAACGTCCACGCCGGTTGCTGCGACTGCCGTGCCGGCGCGGGCAACGCCCGTTCCGCCGACCGCGACATCGCTCCCGGCGACGTCTACGCCCGTTCCGCCGCCGACGGCGACGCCGGTTCCGGCGACGCCCGTTCCGCCGACGGCGACAGCGGTTGCGTCAACGCCGGTTCCGGTCTCGTTGGCTGAGACGTTGACCTTCAACCTCGTCGGGGGCTCGACGGCGATCCTCTTTTCGCCGAACGGCATGGTTGTCCAATGGGCGTCGCCGGCGCCCGGCTTCACGGTCGACATCGAGCACGGGTTCGAGGAAGTCGACGTTGAGTTCGAGTCCGAGAGCCACAAGTCGAAGATCGACGCCAAGTGGTCGGCTGAGGGGCCGATCTATGCCATTAAGGAAGAGGGAGACAGCTAGCTGAGTCGGTCGGTTGGACTGAGACTACGAGCGAGTAACTCTTCGAACAGGGTTTGTGTCTTCGGTGAATTCACTTTGCGTACTCGGTACAAACAAGCGAGGCGGAACCAGGTGTGGCGTTCGGTTTGTTCGAGCCGTTCATGATCGAGTGCCGCATGCGAGGTGTATGCGTCGTAGAGTCGCTCGGCTTGTGCCTGGGCGACGGTGACGTCGGAACCGGCCTGCAGGGAGCGCAGCTGTACGTGCACGCCGAGGTTGGCCAAGTCGTCTTCGCTGCCGCCAAGGGCGACGCCGTCGAAGTCAATCAAACCAATGCGTGGTGACCCACCATTTGATCGGTCGACCAGGATGTTCTTGTCGTGGAGGTCGCCGTGGGTGACCACGGGCGATGGGGGCTTGATCGTCGGTAAGCGAGCTGCAACCGTCTGCAGTCGTGGGCCCAGTTCTGGGAGCTGGCGCTGCACGGTTGTGATCCATCGCGACGGGGTGTCCGGGGTGCGGGTTGTTTGGTCGACGGGATCGACCGAATGAAACGCGGCGAGGGCGGCCGCAACAGCGCGGATCACAACGTCGTCAGCGGTCCCGCAACGGAGTAGGTCGTGGAGGCCCCGACCGGGCACGGGGCTGAGTTCGACGAGGCCAGCATCGACAGCAAGGGTGACAGTTGGGGTGGCGACGTTTGTTTCCAGCGTCCGGTTGAGGTGATGGTGGGTATGCAGAAGCCGGTCGAATCGTTTTGGACGCACGATCTTGGTGAACCGGTCGCGTGATCTGAACACGGCGCGGCGCCCAATGCGGTAACCGATCAGCTCGTCGCTGGCCGCGACGAGTTCCATTGCTGGTAACGCCGGGTCGCGGCGCGGGTCAACGGTCTCGCATCGGCCAGAATCCGGATCGAATCTGGTCCACTGCATCTGGGCATGACGATCGATGCTGGCCACCGTCCACGGTCCGATCGGGTGCGGGTACACCCGGGCAGGTGACCCAGTGATCCGTGGCCGACCGCGAGTCAACGGTTCCGCTTTTCGGTCTTGGTCAGGAGCAGCGAAAGCGCTCGGGCGAGTAGGTCGCTGCCTTTGCGATCGGCGTTGGGTTCGAGATGGCGGACGGTCAGCAGCGCCTGGTCAATCAGTCCGACGGCGGTGTGCCAGGCAAGAGGAGCAGCGGCAAGGCGGCCGCCGTTGCTGCAGTATGCGTCGATGACGTCGTCGGTGAAAGGCCCGCAACCGAAGGAACTGACGCCGGCCCGAATCGGTCGTGCCAACGCATGAGCGCGGAAGAATCCGAGGTCGATCTCGGCGGGACCAAAGGCGACCCGCTCAAGGTCGATCGCGGTCACAGCTCCTTCGTTGACCATTACGTTCTTCGAATGAAGGTCGCCGTGTAGAACGGCGTAGCCGGTGTTTGGTGCCACCCCGTCCGGCACGGTCCGGGTGAGCGCTGCGGCAACAAGGCCGCTCAGGCCTGCGAGCTGTGGTCGCAACGAAGAAAGGCCGTCGAGTCCGCGCCGGATGCGTTCAAGTTCGTCGTCGGCGGTGCGAGTATCGAGGCCCGCGGCGAGCCCGGCTCTCTCGTCGTTGCTTGCGAACACGTGGTGGAGACGCAACACGGCGTCGGCGACGGCCGCTGGTTCGACATCGCGACGATCGATTGCTTCGCGCAACACAACCCCGGGGATGAACTCGTCGATCGAGACCCGGCCGTCTTCCAGCATTGCTCGCGGTGCCGGAGCGGCAACCCCTCGCTCTCGCAGCAGGTCAACGACACGGTGGAGCTTTGAAGCATGTGGTTTCGTGGTGTAGCGAACGAGAACGTCTTGGGTGTCGCCTTGCGCGTTGCCGATGCTGACCCGGCAGACGACCCGGCGTTCTGGCTTGTAGCGCAAGATTTCGCTTTCGCTGGCCCGGGCTGAAATGCGTTCGCCAGGAGCCGCGAGTGTTGCCATCGATCGTTTGAGCTTGCGAGGATCGGTGAACCACCGAAGCTGACGTAGTCGGGCATCGTTTGGAAGTGCATACAAGACGGTGTGTTTGTCGACGCGCAAAACACCACTGCCGAGAACCGTGTCGCGCGGACGCAGTGAGATGGCCTTGGCGAAGACGTCGTCGGCGCGTTCAGGGCGAGCGCACCAGTGGGCGTATCCATGTGTGATGCCACCGCCGCTCACATCGAATCGATAGGCGATGATCGTCGATTCGCCCTGTTTGTGGCGTACGTAGTTCGGTGTCGCGATCGTGATCGGAAGTCCAAGGTCAGTGAAGGTGATGGTGGCTGCTTCCGCATCGAGGAGATTCCCCATCGCGAGATCTGGCGGTGCGATCGCCGTCATGCCTGCTCGACCGCCTTGAGATGCCGAGTTGTGTGTTCCTCGTTCGGGGTGGATCCGAGTTGAAGTTGGAAGTCCGGACGTAGGTCGTCCAGTGGCCCATGGTGTACGACGAGCGCGGTGCGGCCATTGGCGATGTTGCGGATTGCTCGGGCGACCGTCCGGCGAGCGTCAGGGTCCAGGCCCGCGAGTGGCTCGTCGAAGAGTACGACCGACCCATCGCGCAACGCCGCGCGTGCGAGCATCAGCCGGCGAGCCTGGCCGCCAGACAGTGATGATCCGTCTTCGTCGAGGACGGTGTCGAGCCCTTCCGGCAAGTGAGCTATGACGGGGGTGAACAGGGCAACGTCGGCGGCCGCAGCGATCTCGGCATCGGTCGCGTCTGGTTTGCCGAACGCGATGTTCTCGCGAATCGTGCCACCGAAAAGCGACAGCTCTTGGGGGACGTAGGCGATCTGGCTTCGGTAGCTGCCAAGTTGGAATGCGTCGATTGGTGTGCCGCCGATGCGTATCGCGCCCTCGGTGGGGCGGTGGAGGCGCAGCAGCAGCGACAGCATGGTTGATTTCCCGGTGCCGTTCTCGCCGACGATGGCAACAAGGGCCCCAGCGGGGAACCGAGCCGAGAGGCCGTCGAGCGACGAACGGCCGTCGGAATACACATGGCTGACATCGAAGAAGTCGATATCGCCGCCAAGGCTTGTGGCCGCGACTCCTTCGTCGCCGGCTTCGACGGGTTGGTCGAGTAGTGCCATGACCCGCACTGCGCATGCCGTGGCTTTCGCAAGCCGGACGCCCTCGCCAGTGAGTGCACGAATCGGCTTGTAGATCATTCGGGTGTAGGAGATGACGAGCACAAGCTCGCCAGGTGTGAGGAGTGCGGACCGGGCCCGAAGCGCTCCCGCGATAAGGACGAGGGCGACTCCGGCGCCGGTCAAGATTTCGGTCAGGCGTGCCATTCGGGCTGCTTCCCGGGCCGCGGCCATCGACGCCTTTTCGGCACCCCGGGCGTCTCGCCGGAAGACCTCGGCCGTCCGGTCTTCGGCCGAGAACGCCTTGATGAGGCTGACCTGGCGCAACGACTCCGCCGCGTTTGAAGCGATCTTGCCTTCTTTGCGACGCTGCTTGCCGGCCGCCTTCTTCACAGCAGTCGAGCCCCGTTCGACCGTGACCCAAAGTAACGGCAGCGGTATCAGGGCCACACAGAAAAGCCTGGCATCAACAGCAAGGAACACAATTGCGCCACCGAGCAAAAGGCTGACACGAGACAGAAGATTGATCCAGCTCGGAAACAACAGATCGCGGATCATGTTGACGTCACCCATAAGTCGCATGAGTAGATCACCGGTGTAGTGCTGTTGATGCTCGGCCAGTTCGAGGCGTTGCATGTGTTCGAACACGTCGCTTCGAATACGCACGGTCGCCTTGCGGCTCACCTTGGCCATCACAATCCGGAGCTGTTCGGTTGCGTAGCCAAGAGCCAGTGGCACCAGTAAGGCGATTGCCGCGAAGACAAAGATCGGTCTGAGCGGAATCGCCGAGCCTGGCTCGGCAGCCACAAGGTGGTCGATCACCAACGTGACCGGCCACGGTTTTATGAGTTGGAGCGTCGTTGTAGCCAACGAGATCGCAATGGCGACGATGATCCGGCGACGTTGGCCCCGCAACGCCGGACGGAACGTGATGAAGGCTCGGCGGAGCTCTGAGGTCGGCAGGTCGATCGGCTGGTGCCGGCGTAGTCGCATCAGCTTGGAACCTTCGCCGAGGTCAGCACCTGGTCTTCGGCGAGTACGGCCCGAATCGCTTCGGCAGTTCGCGAGGCGACCTGTATCCACGACAATTCGGTTGCCGCTCTCACCGAACCGGATCGACCGAAGGCCGCCCGGCGACTCGGATCGACGAGCAATCTTTCGACCGCGTCGACGAAGGCGTGCTGATCGGTTGGGTCCACGACAAAACCTGCGCCGTTGACCAACGACGCGATGTCGCCCTGATCGGTTGCGACAACTGCGAGTCCTGCGGCCAGATAGTCGATGATCTTGAGCGGACAGAAATAGAAATTCTCGTGCGGGGGATAGGGCGCGAGACCAATTGCGGCTTCAGCAAGCAATGCCGTCGCATCCGGACCCGGCAGCGCTCCCGTGATGGTGAGTTGTTCTGCCACGCCAACCAGCTCAGCGGACTGTCGGAGATCTTCGGCACCCGGGCCGCCACCGACGACCAACAGGTCGGGAGCGTGCCCCCGCCGTCGGAGTTCGCGGAGCATGAGCGGCAAGCGATTTGCTCCATGCCATGGCTTTGGATGCCCAAGAAAAACCAGTGGGTACTGCGGGTTGGTAGCGGGCTCCTGAAACCACGATGGTTCGAACCCGTTCGACAGGGTGATCGTCGGTCCGCGGCGGCGATCGCGTACCCACTGGGTCAGTGGACGTGAGACCGTCGAAACGAGTTCGGCTCGAGCGAACAACTCGTCCTCGACTACGCCATGATGCGATTGCACAGTGCCGGGCCGATGTTTCGTCGCCTCGTCCACGAGCGGCGCGTTAACTTCGAGCACGAACGGCACGCCCGCGGTCCGGGCGAGTCGAAGGCCACCTCGGTGCCCGAGCGAATACCGCTCATAGACGACATCGAACGAGCCGGCGACTTGCGTCTGTAGCTCACTGAGTGGGCGAACTTCGACTGGGAAGTCGCCTTCGGGCCGGCGCTGCGCGTACGTGACGACCGAATGCCCGAGTGCGTCAAACCCTGCAGCGATGCCGCGCAAATGTTGAGCGGCGCCCTTTGTCGACCCGGGCGCGATGCCTCGATCGGCACAGACCTGAAGGACGCGAAGCGGCGCAGTCATTGTTTGACCAGCTCCCGGCAGCGGAACGTGTCAATGAGTTGGACGATCGTCTTCGATCGATCAAAGTGCGCGGCAAGTTTCAACGGGGCTGCAGTGGCCATCCGCTCACGTAGCGCAGCGTCGGCCAGCACCGTCGATAGGGCAGCCGCGAGCGCTTCGACGTCATCGCACGGCACGATCATGCCTTCGTCCCCATCCGTGATGATCTCCGGAATTCCAGCAACGGGTGTGCTGACCGCGGGAAGGCCTGCGCCGAGGGCCTCAAGCAACACCGTCGGTAGAGCGTCCTGGTTCCCGTCGGCGCCGACTCGGCACGGAGCCGCCATGACCTGCGCTCGCTGCAACCACACCGATACCTGATCCTGTGGCAACGCCCCAGCGAAGGTCACCACCTGGTCCAGACCAAGTCGTGCAGTCTGGGCCTCAAGCATCGGTCGTTGGTCACCGTCACCAACCAAAACGCACCGAACCGTGGGATCTTTTGCGTGCAACCTGGCAACGGAATCGATGAGCAGATCGAAACCCTTCTTTTCGACCAGGCGCCCGATCCCGACGATGAGTCCCGCGTCGCGCTCGTCGACCGGGGTCGGCCGAGGTTGCAGGCCGAGCCCGTTATAGACCCGCACAAGGCGAGGGGCGCTGGCGCCGAGGCGGTCCTGAAGGAACGCCAGATTCGCGTCGCAAACCGTGACGATGGCCGCCGACTGACGAGCAAGTTCGCGAGCGAGGTCCCAATCGACGGTCGAACGGTAGATATCTTTTGCGTGCGCTGTCACGGTGAAGGGAATGCCCGTTAACAGAGAAACGAGGTGCACGGTGTGTGCCGCGATGGTCATGAAGTGAGCGTGTAAATGCGTGAATTTCTCGGCCCGCGCATGATCAGCGATGTTCAGTGCATCGAGTAACAGCCGAGAACGCCGGTCCGAGGGCAGACGATCAACAAATGCAAGCGCCTGAGGAAGCCGATCTGCCGATAACCCTGGTACCGCCCGAATCGCAGACAGGAATGTCGATCGGTCTGGCGAGGGCATGTAGCGAACCGGGGCGCGCACCGCTGAAATCCCGGGATGGAACCGTCCTTCCGTCGCATGCCGCAACGAGAAGATCGAGACATCGACGTTGTTGGCTTCCAGCCCCAGGATCTCGTTCAAAATGAAGGTCTCAGAAAGCCGTGGATACTGCTTCAGCACATAGCCGACTCGCAACTTCGTCGATGCATCAGACATTGGAGTGCGTCCAGTCGTTCTTGGATGCAAGATCCAGCGCGGAGAGAGCAGGGCGTGACGCCATCGATCCTTGACGTGTCGTTTGAGAGGGGTGAGACAGTCGATAGGCAGCAGTAGCCGCGCCATTGAGATCGACTGGGATCGTTCGCTGCTCGACGGACGAATGATCACGCCTCCCGGCCACGAAGGCGCGAATGCGGTCGCAGGTAAGGGCACGGGGCGCGCAATATTGCAGATGACTTACCGCGGCAAGTCTTCGTGATCGCAACAGCTGCTCGACCCGCGGTGCCACACGGGGAACCAATAAGGTCGCAACTCCGGCCCGAAGCTCCTCGACAACGGTGTTATATCCGGCCATCGAGATGACGCAGGTTGCCGAGGCGATCATCGAGCGCATGTTTGGGCAGAACTCAACGAGTTCGACCTCTGGCAGTCGATCCGCTCGCTCGGCGAGGACGGCTCGGCGGCGAGCAGAAAGCAGCGGACCGGAGACCACAACTGACTTGACGCCGGACACGGCCCCGGACTCGACAGCGCTGAGGTACTTCCGAATGAGCGTGTGACCATCACCACCACCACCGGCGGTGACCAAAACGAACTCTTCACGTTCTAAGACCGCCGCGGCCTGAGGCGCCACGTACCCGGTGTAGCTCACCGGGGTCCGGCATCGGCGGGCCAAATCAAGTTCATCGGCGGTGGTTTTGATGGCCGGGTCGCCGTAGACGAGGATCTCGTCAAACAGGCCAAGGACGTCCCACACTCCGTTGCGATGCCACGCCGACTCAACCCGGGTCACGTCGTCGATGATCTCTCGCAGACCAAGCACCAGCCTTGGCCGCTGGGCAGATTTGGCGAGCCGGGTTAGCAGCGGGCGAAGTTCCCCAGCCATGCCAAGCGGTGCATGATCGATGAGCACGACGTCCGGGTCGAACTGCTCAGCGGCAGCATCAACGATGGCCGCACGGAGGCGAACCAATCGCATGATGTCGGTGCCGAGCTTTCGAGGCTGGTAACGACCGCTGCCGTCTTTGGTCGCCGTCGGCAGCGACATGACCTCGACGCCATTGGGCTGATGAAACGATTGTGCTCGCGGCGACCCGGTAACGATCAGCACCTCGTTGCCTGGATGCTGTGCAGCGATTGCGGCGGCGATTAACGACGAGCGGCGCAAATGGCCGAGCCCGTAGCTGTCATGGCTATAGAACAAGAAACGAGCGCCGTTTGCAGGAGATGCGGTCATGGCGCCATGATCCGCCGAACGCTGTATCAAGAACGGTAGGAGAGCCTAAAGAAAACCCTAAATGCGCAGCGCAGGCGGCGGTGCCATTGTTCGCTCCTTCGTCGCGAAGCGTTGCACGCAGCCACGGCAGCTGGCTCTGTGGCGCGGCGGCGGGTACGGCACTGCTGCGTGCAACGCATGAGCCGAAGGCGATATCGATGTCGTTGTTCGCTCCTGCGTCGCGAAGCGTTGCACGCAGCCGCGGCAGCTGGCTCTGTGGCGCGGCGGCGGGTACGGCACTGCTGCGTGCAACGCATGAGCCGGAGGCGATATCGATGTCGTTGTTCGCTCCTGC
>Ga0114956_1003868_pt1 | contig 11508 bp, 10 predicted proteins | sample MaitaG_FD_87304 | JGI IMG/M metagenome (GOLD analysis project Ga0114956, IMG submission 87304) | Marine algal microbial communities from Maine, USA - Maine_Asex2 metaG | ecosystem: Host-associated > Algae > Red algae > Unclassified | place: Maine, USA | collected 2015-01-05 | reverse complement strand
TATGCCTCCGTCGAACCGTTTAATTTTCCGGATTTTGATCAGCAGGTGTTTTACGATTACACCAATACCAGCGCTGGAGCCAGTGCAATTTACAACGTGGACTTTCGGCAGACGCTTGAATTTGGAATGACCTATTTTATTGAGGATTATCTTAAAGATGTACGGCATCGGGATGAAGACACTCCGGGGCCAGGGGAGCGTCGCGAACCCAAGATCTTGCTAAAGGCAATACACCAAATAGATCGAATAGATTATACCTATTTTATTCAAGATGGATGGGCAAATCAACTTATCCTTCAGTCAGTGTACAATGTAGAAGGAGGCTATCTCTTTCACATGTTGCTGAATAATATTAATTATTTTAAGGCAACCCCAGGTAACGGGAATTTGGCTGCCAGATTTCGCACTGGAATTTCGAGCAATGATCTTTCTCCGTTTGCTCCCTTTGTACTCGATAGCTACCTCAATATACGTGGAGTGGGCAATCGCATCGACCGCGGAACGGCTGCCATTGTTTTTAATTTGGAATATCGGCAGCGTTTATTTGAGACAGGTTTGTTTGGTGTGCAGGCTGTGCTGTTTTCGGATGCCGGGACCTGGCGTGAACCGGGCGGGGAGTTTTCAGATCTAGTTGATAGCAAGAATTTTCGACATTTTGTGGGAGGAGGAATTCGTCTCATCCTCAAGAAGGCGCACAATGCCTCGCTGCGACTTGACTACGGATTTTCAGCGCGCAAGAATAACAACGATCAGGGTTTTGTTTTTGGGATCGGACAGTTTTTTTAATGACCCATATTTACCGAATCAATATAACGTCACCACTTTCTATATCTGCATTAATTTTTAGGAGATAGAGATAAATCCCCTCTTGCGCATCCGTTGATCCGATTTTTCCGTCCCAGCCTTGTTGATTTTTCGTTTCGAATACCTGATTGCCCCAGCGATCAAAAACAGAGAGATGGAAAAGATCAATCGCCTTGTTGTGCACAGAGGTGAGATAGTCATTGTTGCCATCCCCATTTGGTGTAAATGCATTGGGTAGCCAAGTGGTGATCGGACAGTTGTCAGTGACTATCAAATCGAGGTTGTACGGGCAAGCAAATTCATCCGTGGTAACGACCTGGTAGATACCTTCTTCCGGGGGCATCAGTTGCGCTGCAGTACTTCCATTTTCCCAGGTGTACGAGGCAAAGGCACCTGGAGAAATTTGATTGCCTGGCACAGGGCAAAATGCAAATGAATCAGTGGTTGCACTCCGTGGATGATGCTCTATTTCTATTTCGGTGAGAGCTCCGCATCCCTCCTGCACGGGCGCAATGACTTGGTAGTGACCCGCTTTTGTGAATTGTCGATCATACAGGAAGGCCGTATCTCCGAGGCAGAGGGTATGCGATTCATACAGGGTGTCTACCTCGATCACATGCAGCTGTACTTCTTGCTCAGCCACACAATTGCCCTCGATCACACTGGTTACTTCACTGTACGTACCGCTGGTATATCGCAGGGCATCACCGATGCGCACAGGCACCCCCGCGCAGGTCGTATCAATCCTTGCAACCAATGGAGGGGGTTGAAATGGACGAAAACTCAAATCATCAAAGTACGTATCTGACGATCTTGATTGGAGCTGTACTTTGCCCCGATGGTAATCTTGAAAAATATCGAGCGTGAGAATTCTCGAGCCGTTCATATCTATGTGAATGTGACCATCGCAATAGCGATCAATCCTCAGTTGGTGCCATTCATTTAAGCCGAAGTTGGCCGCCTCAGTTGCCAACACATTTTCTCCCGTAGAGGTGGATTGCGACATTGATATTCCTGAATTAGTTGTGCCGATGGGGCGGCACGAAACTCGAAAGAAGTTGGTGTTGTCTACGTACTGAAATAGAAAGTCTGCGACAGACGAATTTCCGGTGCAATAAAAATAGACCTCGTACGAGCCAAAATTGTCGTCGAGTTCATTAAACTCAATGATCGAGATATTATCGGCGGCACTGTTTGCCCGCATGCGAAGCGCAGATTGTCCCGCTTGGGCCTGATCTTCGCTGGTCGATACGTCGCCATTGATGATGGTCCATTGATCGAGATCACTTTCAAAATTTTCAAGGAGCTGTCTCTGAGCGAAGAGATTAGGTACAAGCATTATCATGGTAAGCACACTGCTCAGCAGAAATCGATGGCTCCGCTTACCGTACTCGTTACTCTGCATTTTCAACACCATTCTATTCGAGTGAAGCCTCCTAAATTAAGCTTTTCAAGGGGGTTGGCCATTTGTCGCATTTGTTAACGCAGTAGGCTGACCGAGCCACTCAGTTGTACATCGTTCCATTCGATATGGTATACATAGACGCCGCTATCAGCACGGCGTGTGCCCACCTTGCCATCCCAGCCAGGTCCATTTACCGTGGCTTGGTATACGAGGCTTCCCCAGCGGTCGAAAATCATCAAGTCATATTCACCCGGCTGTGCTGCTGCGAGTCCAAAGTGATCGTTTACGCCATCACCATTTGGTGAAAATGCGGTGGGCACAAAGATATCTTCGCTGCAATCGAGAGACACATTGATGTCGATGGTACGATCGCACAGACCGTCGGCGACTTGCACGGCATAGGTGCCTGGCACTGACACATTGAGCGCGCGCTCAGTCGAGCCATCCTCCCAAGCATAGGTTGCAAAGTTTCCAGGAGTGATTTCAATCGCCTGCCCCGGACAAATTCCGAAACTATCTTGGGCTGATGATGAATCCGCAGCTTCCACATCGTAAATGCTTACCTCGTCGCAACCTTCTCCACGCTCTCGAAAGGCATACATGCCAGGAGTGTGCGCATAGCCATCACCTACCCAAGTACTATCTCCCGGACAGAGCTCCGAAAAGAGCCGTAAAGTATCCAATTCGAGTACGGTGAGATTGACTTCGGCGAGCTCAACACAAAATTGATTGGGAGCGGAAAGGGTGTCGTAGTACACTCCCGCTGTTTTCTGAAAGGTCTGCCCGATCTGCGCAGAGTCTCCTGCGCAAATTGTGTCAAGAGAGAGCGGTACCGTGGAATTTTGGAACGGCTCGAAATAGATGTCGTCCATGTAGGTGCGTCTTGCCCAGCCTCGCAATCGAATGGTACCTCGCTGGTGATTGTCGATGTCGGTAACGTCGATGCGCAGATCGTCATTGATCCAAACATGGGTGTGCCCATCGCAAAAACGCTCTACCGTCACCTTAAACCACTCTCCCAAACCGAAGGTGGGTTCCTCCCAGTGCAGCACAAATTCTCCATCGGGCGTGCCCTTGCAAAGAATTAACTCGGGATTGTCCGTACCCGCCGGTTTGCACGATACTTTGTAATAGTGGTTTTCATCGACGTATTGAAAGTAAAGATCGGCGTCTGAAGATTCGCCATCGCAGTAAAAGTTGTACTCGTAGCGGCCAAAATTGTCCATAAAGGTGCTGTGCTCCAGAACATGATCTGGCCAATTGTTGCCGTCTTCCTCCTCATCCATCAGGAGAGACTGATTGCCAGAAAGCGATTGGTCGGTGCTGAGCGTCATAAAACCATCTCGCAGCATCCAGGCATCCAGATTGCTTTCGAAGTCGTCGATCAAGACACGCTGTGCTGATGCTGAGATGCCCGACAGCAGTGCCAAGAGTAAGCTCATCCCAAGTATTTTAGAGATATGGTGCATACATTGTAAGGGTACTACACCTATTGATCGATCTTTTAGCCAAAAAGTTGTATGAGGTTGTTTTTAGGCTCGCTTCTGACCAGAGATCATAAGGGGTGAGTTTTTACCTTGAGACGGACGATTTTTCAATACCGATTTTGGCAATGAAATCTTGAAGATGCTTCCATTTCCGACCTCCGATTGAACTCCTATCGATCCGCCAAGCTTCTCTACAATTTTCTTGCAAATCGCAAGACCGATGCCAGTACCTTCGTAATCATCGCTACTGTGCAAGCGTGTAAATTGAGTAAAGATCTCATCTTGATACGACACGTCGATGCCAATGCCATTGTCAACAATGAGCAAGTTGAGGGAATTTGACGTCACTTGGGCGGAAATCTGTACTTGTGGCAGCTCACTTTGATTGTATTTGAGCGCGTTGTCGATGAGGTTTTGCAAGAGCAATCGAAACTCAGAACGTACCACCCGAATTGTGGGCAGAGGAGTGCAGACGATGTGCCTGGTGTCTTGGTCAGGCTGGAGGATTTCTCTGAGTTCTTGAACCAGATCGTTGAGGTCCACTGCTTCTTTCTCTCCGGCAGAGTCTCCTAGTTTCGAGTATTGGAGTATGTCGTCAACGATCGAATGCAATTGCTTAGCTCCTTTTTCGACGTAGTTGAGATGCTTTTGCGCTCGACCAATGTCATTGCGCTGCAAAGATTCCCGAACTAAGCCGCTAAAGCTTGCAATGGCCCGGATCGGTGCTTTGAGATCATGTGAAGTGATGTGCGCAAATCGTTCTAGTTCTTGATTGACCTTTTGGATATGTAAATTTTGCCTTGACAATTCTTCGTTTTTAGCTTGACCTTCATCAAGCAGTGTATTTGTTAGTCTTAGGTAGCGCATATTTTCACTCATCAGTTGACGCGCCAATACCATAATCACGAAGGCAGAGATGGCAAAGTTGATCAAGGCGACGGGATCATTTTCGGCCAAGGGAGAAACCGGGCCGACCCTTTGCACAAATAGATGGGAAGCAAGACACGAGATCAAGATTATAGAGCTCAGCACTAGCTGATGATTCCACTTTTGAAACAAGTACACAGAAACCAGGGTGAGCATTAGAAAGGCGCTGGTTGTGCCAAAATTCTGGCCATACCAGACCGTGAGGCCCACAAGATGGCCAGTGAGGAGTAGGAGCAAAAGCACTCGGGCCAATAGGTATGCGTGCCTGTGATTTAGGTAGAATATCGGTAGTAAGGAAAGGGCAAAAATGCTCGATACAGCAATGTTTTCCGAGTGTCCTCGAAACCAGGACACAGCTATATCGCAGAGAAACAGAAGGATAGTGACCGCACAAAAGATGTTTGATAGGGCAATTCGATTGCTCTGCTCAAAAGACAAAGTCTCTTGAACACCGATCTCGGCGACACCTCTGTAAAGTACTTTAAGCCTGTTCATTCCGCGCAGTTTTCCATAGGAAAGACGTCCCAGACTCTCAAAGTCCCAATTCCTGCTGATTGGCGTATCTTGCGCATATTCAATTTTGTCTGACATGAAAAACGTAGTTCTGTTCTTTGGTCTTTTTCTACTGGTCTTTCAAGTGCATGCTCAAGATGGAGCCTGGAAGTCTGATGATGGTACAACCACTCAGTGGCTTTTAATCAGCAATGAAGCGTTTACCTGGACCCAGTATCATTCAGGCGATGGGGATTTTGTCTCTTCGATCGGTGGTCTGATTAAAGAAGAATCAGATGGAGCCGTCTTCTTAATTGAGTTTGCCACCATGGATTCCACCTTGGTAGGTACACCTCAGAGTTGGGGTTTTACCCGGAATGCAACTGGTATTTCTCTTAATGCACTTGCGACGTCGGTCACGTTTGATCAGCAAGAGGAAATTACGGAAAGCCCCTTGATGGGCTCGTGGCTCTTTTCGGGTCGTGAGCGAGATGGTGAGATGTCTCGCCGGGCGACTGATGGCCCACGCAAGACAATGAAGATCTTAACGGGTTCGCGTTTTCAATGGATTGCCTATCATGTCACCAATAAGCGATTTATGGGTACGGGAGGAGGTACATACACAGCGGTAGATGGGGTGTATACGGAAAATATTGAATTCTTTTCGCGTGACAAGACTCGCGTAGGAGCAAGTCTGCCGTTTCAGTTTGAGCGAAAAGAAGATGAGTGGCACCATAAGGGTAAGAGCAGCAAGGGGGACCCGATGTACGAGGTTTGGAGTTTGCGCGAGGAGTGAGGTAACGCCTTTGCCCAAAACGTGCACTTAGCGCTGGTAGCAAATACCTTCATGTATATCATTCTCATTTTATTGGGATTTCATGCACCTGCCCTTCAGAATCAGGTTCCAGACCCATGCCAATCTGCATATGACCAGGGCATCTATTGGCAGAATCAGTTTCATTATGATTCTGCGCGCCATTATTTCGAGCTTGCTGAAAGAAGCGAGAATCAGATAGTTCGCTTTAAGTCTCAAACTCAACTCGCCTGGTGCAGTAGTTTTCAACTGGATTTTCAGGAAGCGGAGAGACTCTTTGGTCATTTAAATGACGACTTAGAAAGCGTGGAGATCAGTGATTCGTTGCTGCCATCCTGGTACGAGGCATTTTATGCATTTCATCTCACGATGCTCGATCAGCATGAAGTATCATTGGGGATACTAATGCAGGTGAGTAGACGGTTTGAGTATGCTGGTAGAGTATTTCCAGATGAGATGCTGCTGCAAGCTATGATGGCTATTAATGTGCACATTATTGAGAACCTTGAGAGTGCCCAACCCTTTATTGAGAAGGCTGAGCAACTGGCGAGATCTTCACTGGGCGACCAAAGTGGTGCGCTCTGTGTATTGCATTTATATCAGGCTAATATTTATCATTTTAAGGGAGATTTTATTCGGTCGAAGCGATTATTTGAGGAGGCATTTGAGGCTCTTGAAGATTTGCCATTCAGAGATCACTATTTGCCATTGCTACATCGCTGGTATTCATCGCTCTTGCTGCACATTAGTGAGCTTGATTCTACACAGATGCCGGAAAATTGCACACTCGTCGATTCTCTTTGTCAGGAGGGGATTGAAATTGCAGGAGCAGCAAAAAATAATTTTAAACTTGCTCATTGTCAGACGATGTTGGGCCGATCACTAAGTTATCAAGGCAAGGAATTTGCGCACTATTTTGAAGAAGCTCTGAACAACTTTGATCTAGTTTTTCCCAATCTCAATGATGAGCACCTTAATGTTTATGCAGAATACGCACGTGCTTTACTTAGAGTGGGCAAGCTGACAGAAGCTATCCACTTATTTGTTCGGGCAGACAAACTAATTGAGGGTATAGATCATCAAATTGTCGATCTATCCAGCGAATATTATTTAATCAAGGCCTCTGTACTTGAGAAGGCTGGGACCACTGAAGAGGCATTGTTTGCTATTCAAAAGGGAATATTGGCTCACAATGGTTTCTCACTTGATCTTCATCAAGATCTTTCCTTGCCGTCTTACCAGATGTTGCCTTTGTACAGAGAATCATTGGAGTTTTTGTCAATAAAAATACGCCTCCTCAATACATTACGCCAGAAGGGTAGTGGAGAGGAATATTACGATTTACTTCTGGCCACTGGCGATCAGTTTGATCAATTGTTTGATGCTATCTTTAAGGGCTATAAGCACGATTGGTCAAAGGCATCACTGCAAGAGGTGGTCTATGATACGTATGCCATTTTAATCAATGCCCTGTTTGAAGCTGAGCATGATCAAGGAGTAAAGGCACTGCTGTGGAGTGAGAAGACAAGAGCTCTGAGGCTAAGTGAAGGGCACTCGCAAGAAATTGGGATTATTTCATTTAATTCCGAGACACTTCAATCGTTTCTGCTACATAACTCAATGCCGTGGATCGAATATTTTATTTCGCAGGAGCATCTATATACGTTTTGGATTACTGATCAGGAGGTCTGCTGGCAGCGACAGGAAATAGATGTACTGCGTGATCACTGGCTGAGATTTATCAGGATGATTGTTGATTTTCCCCAATACCGACGGACTAAACAAGAGGATTTTCGACAGTACCGTGAATCTTTAGAACAGCTGGGATGGGATTTGCGGAGGGCATTGATCCCTTTTGACACGCTGCCGAAAGAGTTGCTCATCGTGCCACAGGAGGACCTGGCACGACTTCCATTTGGTGCACTTTGCAATTCCATCATCAAAGGAGAGCATTGGGATTTGGACTATTTGCTTCATCACTCTTCCATCCGTTATCAACACTCCCTGTTTTTGGAATATGCGAGCAAGCCCACTGCAACACGTAAGCATCGAGTTGCATATCGATTTGCTGAAGATACCGATTTGTCATACGGCGATCAGGAGGTGGCAAATTTTCTTACTCAAGCAAATGCCGAGGTAAGAACAATTGATGAGACTTGGTGGGATGATTTGAGTACGGCCAATGCACAAATTATTCACGTCATGAGTCATTTTGTCATTGATTCGAGCACAAATGAGATGATTCTCCTCAATCGATTTGGTGATACACTTCACATAAGTGATACCTTTGCCATTGATGCAGACCTTGTTGTTCTGGCCGGCTGCTGGACGGTAGATGGATCTAGTCAGCGGGGTGAGGCAATCGAAAGTTTTCTCTACAAAGTACGTCGAGCAGGTCCAAAGTCGGTGATCGGATCGTACTGGCCGCTTTCGGATTTTTCCTCTTCCGAGATTATGCGTACGTTTTATCAACCTACAAAAGAGAATACCTCAAGTGCAAACCGACTTGCAGTTTCGCAAAGGACATTCGTAAATCGAAATCCTGATAAATTTGCCCATCCATACTATTGGGCTGGTCTCGTTTCTTATGGTTACCTAGATGTAGAAATCACAAATCCGCTGCAGGCAAATACTTGGCTGGCGCTTCTAGCGATCCTTTTTATTATCGCATTCCTTGCACTATATTTTCTTAGGTCTACAAATTATAGAGTGGAGACCTGATTTTCCGATTGATTTTTCTTGTATTCTCGAGATGGGGATGCCTTTTTTTTGCTAAAATCATAGAGATACGTTTTTTCGTAGAGTCCTCATCTTCTTTTGCGATAGCAGTGAGAAGGGAATACCATTCACTGTCGGCCTGAAAACGAGAATCTTGAGATTGAATTAAATTGCCAAATAGCGTCTCTGCCTGCTCGTAATCTCCGCTTGATAAGTGACAGATACCTTCGTAGAATCGATAGTAATTTGTCGTACGATCAGCACTCAATTGGTCGATAAACTTAAGCGCTCCTGCACAGTCCTTACTATTGATCAATTTAGCAAAGGTCGATTGAATGTCCACGTCGCTGCGGGTTTGCTCAACTGATGGCAGCTTAAAATTTTCGGCAAATAGTTTCTTGCTGTCAGTCTTGGTTGCCAACAGAAATGCCACAATAGTGAGTGGCAGTATGATAGCAGCGATCGGCCACCATTTTAGGGCCCTCTGCTTTTGCGGCATTGCAAGGGGTTTGGTCATCTCAGCTTTGAGATCATCAAAGGCCAATTTCTTGCTGGCTTCAGCAGCAATCGCAAAGCTTCGATAGTCGGCACTGATTTTTTCATCGTTGTGAAGTTGTTCCTCAAAGTCTAGTTTCGCTTTGGGCTCCAGCAACCCGCGCCAGTATTTTTCAAAGAGTTCTTCCATTAGCTATTGCTTAAAATATGGATCAGCAATTAATTTTTCCTGCAGTCGCTTGAGACATTCGTGTTTTTTTTTGCGTGCCATCCCGGCGCTCTTGTAGTTCATTTGCTGGGCAATCTCTTGCATCGAATAGTTCAGTGCCCAGAGTTTCAGAACCTTCTTGCATTTATCACCCATCGTATCGAGTGCGAGGTCAAGATGCATGCGCTCTTCCTGGCACAATATTTCTTCTTCTGGTGTAGTCGTGGTATGGTCTGCCGGATCCCCCATAACGTTACCCCCCTTGTCTATCGCCCGCTGTGTCTTTTGCCGAAAAGTAAACCATCTCTTAGTGGAGATGGAGCTGAGGTAGGTCGTCAATTTTGACTCGCCCCGAAATTTATTGTCGCGTATGTTAAAGACCAGAGCACAGATTGCTTCCTGGAAAATATCCTCACTCTCCATATCGGAGGCACCTTGCTTTTTTAATCGCGCTTTGATTTGTTCTTTCCAACCACTCTCTTGGTAGATCCAGCGCACAGCCTTATTCATCTTTGCAGCCCCGGCACTGATATTTTGAATGATTTGCTCGTCCGTCATGAAGTCTGTCTAGATGTAAGATACAGATCCTTGTGTGGATGCCACATTGCATGATCTGTTGATTCTGAAAACATATTACATAAAGTATATATGTATTTGTGGGTAAATTTAGCAACCATGCCGTCACATGTAGCGAGTGAACAGGACCTCTTTTATGATGAGCTCATCATCTGCTATCTCATAAATCAGGATACGCTCATTACAGAACAGTTGAAGCTAGATTCTCTCATCCACACGACTCGCGCATTTCATCTACTCGCTCAGCAACTACTAGATCAGAGTCTCGCGCTGGATCGCAACTCCTACGAAGAACTGTTGCACCGATTTTCAGATGCATCGTATGCACTCTATCAAAGGTTGATCAAACCCTTTTGCCGGTATGCTAAACGAATCGGTGCTCATCGTGCCGATTGGTGAGATCAGCTCTATACCGTTTGATGCCTTGATCGACGCTATTCCTGCGAAACCGACAGACCCAAGAAGCTGGTCTTACCTCATTCATACTTACGCGATTCACTATGCAAATTCGCTGCGATTGCAAGCTATGAAAGGCAACAAGGGAAGTAAGAAGTCTTCTCTTTTGGGATTTGCGCCAAGTTTTGCACCGATAGGCGAAGGTAGAAGATCGATCAACTTCTGCTATTATGGTCGATTTTTACAGAAGTTTGAAAGTCGGACTTGCAATCAGCAAAGCCCTGAGAGGAGCAAAGCTAAACCACCTTTCATCGGCGACCCCCATCAGTGCACTCAGTTGCTACTGGGCTCCATTTATTTCCGTTGGCGATGATGTTGCTTTGGCTACGGGTCGCAGTTGGTCGGTGACTTGGATAGGATCTGTCATCGTCGGGCTTCTTGCCATGCTGTTTCTTGTCGCTCGTCTACTCAAACGCACTGGATGAACCGCCTCCTTGTTGAAGATATTTTGGCAAAGGGGTAACACAATCTGATCTCAGCCAGACTATTGGACGTAACATCAAATCTATGTCGACCATGCTCTGGAAATGCCTGATTCGCCTTAAAGTGCCAGTGTCCGTATTTCTTCTGCTTTCATGTTCTTTTCAATGGACATTTGCTCAATCCTGTTTCTCCACGGAGCTTCGCATTGAGTCACAAGCAGACGTCGACATTTTTGCCATCAATCATCCCACTTGCACATCGGTGATCGGTGATTTGATCATCATCGATACCGCGAGTGCTCCAAACATTACCGACCTATCCGGGTTGGGCCAGTTGCTTTCTGTCGGGATAAGTTACAATACTGCGCTCACGCATCGCAAGAACTTATTGCATAAATTAGGTGCTAAGAACAGCGCTGGCTTGATAGTCAAAGGATTTTTATTTGGATTGCTTGAACCCGCTAAATTTGAAATAACATGAAAATATTCTATGGTTTACTCGCAGGCTTAATTTTATTCAGTCCATTCATGGCGCACAGCACCACGTATCAGGTCACATCCATTCTGGATGATGGCAGTGCGGGGACTTGGCGATGGGCTATACAGCAAGCAAATAATACTACGTTCAATCAATTGGATACAATCCAGTTTAATGCACCGGCAACCATCACCATGATAACTTTTCCGGAATCGATAAATGATTC
>Ga0114956_1003867_pt1 | contig 11508 bp, 7 predicted proteins | sample MaitaG_FD_87304 | JGI IMG/M metagenome (GOLD analysis project Ga0114956, IMG submission 87304) | Marine algal microbial communities from Maine, USA - Maine_Asex2 metaG | ecosystem: Host-associated > Algae > Red algae > Unclassified | place: Maine, USA | collected 2015-01-05 | reverse complement strand
TTTCATCAGCGTCTTTATCACATTCACCACATATCCCTTTGAATACAGGACGCTGGTATTTAGACACATCAATATCGTCCGCTAAAATATCTAAGCTAGTGTAGCGTTTTCGCACCACAGTAGTAGCATAGTCCTTTTCATTTTCGGACATATATATTACTCGCTTGTTCTGAATCACTTGCTTATCCTTTTCTGGGCGAACTACCTTTTTTTTACGTATTATGGGCCGACGTATTTTTTTAGTTTTTACGGTATTCCTTTTTTTAGGAGCAGTCATAATCGTTTTCACAGTTTCAACCTTCCGTTCCCCTTGGTATTTACCTACTCGCTCTTTGCTCCGAATATTTACTTCGTAAACTTCATTTTTGGGCTTGCGCTCAATTTTTTGACGTGTTTTTCTTTTATCATAATCTTTTTCAAATCCTTCGATAAAAAAACCATCTTCCGATTTTATATCGGTACTATTTTTATAGTAACGGCTTTTTTTATTCTTATTCACGCGAGTTTGGGCAACTGCCTGAAAACATGCTGCACTACCCAAAAGACAAATTAGTGTAATTATTATTCTTTTCATACCTTAAAATCTAGCGAAAGTTAATACAAAATTTGCATTAACTCCTAATTTCAGAGCAAATATATGGCATCTCCCTTAGCAGAAAAATTTTATAATTCAATAAATAAAACTATACCATTTTCTGTCTCGAATAAGCTAATCCTTTTTATAGTTCTTATACATTATTATACATATTAATGAAGAACTATTAGAATATTTATGAATCATCTAGCAACATGGACAATGCGAGCATATTATGTTAATATAAGACAAAATAAATTTAATTCTTTATTGCTTATATCATAGCTTTGTCTTATCATTGTGAGGTGATTTTCAGGTCGAAAATTACAACCTTATTGGATATTTAGAAAAATGAACAAAAGTCTTATGAAAAAAGTTTTAGGATTACCAGTTTTATTGCTGACTGCACTAATTTTTGTAGCGTCATGCGGTAGTAAATCAAGTAATATGGTTTCATCAAAAACAGGATGGAATTATAATGATAAAGATCTGGGAGGATTTGAGGTGCCGAGTTATGAAGGGCAATATGTTGGTCCTGGTTTAAAGTTTGTAGAAGGTGGAACGTTTACCATGGGTCAGACAGATGAAGATTTGACTTATGAAGATAATAATCGCCCAAGACGAGTTAGTGTATCTTCCTTTTTTATGGATGAAACCGAAGTTGCGAATGTCCACTATCGTGAATATTTGTATTGGTTGCGTCGAGTAACTTTTTCTGATTATCCGGAAATCTATTCTAGAGCATTACCCGATACACAATCTTGGAGAAGTGCAATGCAATATAATGAGCCTTTGGTAGAACATTATTTTAGTCATGCTGCTTATAACTACTATCCAGTAGTTGGCGTTAATTGGAATCAGGCAACGGAGTATTGTAAATGGCGTAGTGATCGTGTAAACGAGCGGATTTTAATAGAGAAAGGCTATTTGAAGAAAAATCCTTTTCAGGTATCGGATGATAACTTTAATACAAAGACCTATACTATTGGTCAGTATGAAGGTTTAGCAGGTAAAAAGAAAAAAGATTTAGATCCAACAGGTGGTGGGGAGCGAAATATTGGATATGCTGATGGTATTTTATTACCTGACTATAGATTGCCAACAGAAGCTGAGTGGGAGTATGCCGCTCTTGGTTTGATTGGTAGAAATCCTGAGCCAGATAGTAAACGCCGTCGAGGAGAAGAAATTGTTACCGATAGAAAAGTTTATCCTTGGAACGATAATAACTCTACTCGTAATGGTATGCGAGATGCCTATCAAGGTGAATTCTTAGGAAACTTTCGCCGTAGTAATGGTGATATGATGGGTGTTGCCGGTGGTTTAAATGACAATGCAGATATACCTGGACCTATTTATGGTTTTAAAGCAAATGCTTTTGGATTGTATCATATGGCAGGCAATGTTGCGGAGTGGGTAATGGATGTTTATCGTCCTAGCACGCTACAGGATGCTGATGGACATAGATTGTTCCGTGGTAATGTATATACTACTTACAAAACACTAGATGATTTTACTTTTGCAGAAAAGGATAGTTTAGGAAGAATGCCTAAGCGATTGGTAACTAAAGAAGAACTAGAGGCCAAGCGTAAAAATTATCGTGATGCGAATGTGATTGGGTTCTTAGATGGAGATTCTAACTCTACAACCAATTATACTTATGCTTATCCGAATGCAGGTTTATCACCAGAGGAAATGGAGAAAACTTCTACTTTAATCAATGATAATGCACATGTATATAAAGGTGGTTCTTGGAATGATCGAGCTTATTGGATGAGCCCTGGAACTCGTCGTTTTATGCAAGCTAACCATGGTAGCCCTTATGTTGGATTCCGTTGTTGTATGGATCGTTTAGGAAGCCCTACCTTACATACGCCAGGCGGCAATTATTTTGGAGCATTTGGAAATAAGATTAGAAAATAAGATAATTAGGTTTAACTAAATAAATGCCTCGCTTTTCAGCGAGGCATTCTTATTTTTGAGGAAATATGATCAAAGTTATCCAGCTATACAAATTGTTTCTGCAATCTACCGGAGTACAAACCGATACGAGAAAATTAGTAAAGGGCGAGATGTTTATTGCTCTGCAAGGGGATAATTTTAATGGAAATTTATATGCGGGTAAAGCTTTAGAGCATGGTGCTAGCTGTGTCCTTGTTGATGACGAAAAATATTTGGTAAATGATCTCTGCTATTTAGTAGAAGATGGTTTAGAAGCTTTACAGCAATTAGCAAAACATCATAGACAACAATTTGATATTCCTTTCTTAGCGATAACTGGTAGTAATGGTAAAACAACTACCAAGGAATTAATGGCATGCGTTTTATCTAAAAAGTATGATGTGCTTGCTACAAAAGGAAATTTGAACAATCATATTGGTGTTCCTCTAACCTTGCTAAGTTTAAAGAGAGAGCATGATTTTGCCATAATTGAAATGGGCGCTAATCACCAAAAGGAGATAGCTTCTTATTGCGAGTGGGCTATGCCAAACTATGCTCTAATAAATAATTGTGGGAAAGCACATTTAGAAGGTTTTGGAGGGGTAGAAGGTGTAAGAAAGGGAAAAGGAGAGTTATATGATTATATAAGAGCAAATGGTGGGACCATTTTTAGAAATGCCGATTATGACTATTTACAAGAAATGGCCAAGGGTATAAAAAATCAAATAACGTATGGCGAGTTTTCAGGAGATGTTAGAGCAAAAATTTACGAACACGAGCCTTTTTTACGAGTTGCGCATCTCAATGCTGGTAAGGAGCAATTAATAGATACAAAGTTGGTAGGTGATTATAATCTGGCCAATATTTTAGCTGCGATTGCGGTTGGCAGTTTCTTTGCAATTGATATTGCATCTATTTCGGATGCAATTTCTAAATATGTGCCTTCTAATAATCGTTCGGAACATAGAGTAGTTTCTGGGGTGCATGTGATATTAGATGCGTATAATGCGAATCCTATGAGTATGAAAGCTGCTTTAAAATCATTTAGTGCCACGAGCCATCAGAATAAAACTATTATGTTAGGAGCTATGATGGAATTAGGTTTAGAAAGTTTGCAAGAGCATAATGATGTTTTGGATTATGCCACACAGTTTCAATGGAAAAACATAGTAACAGTTGGAAAAGAATTTAAGGAAAGTGCAGTAGAACGGAATATCCTAAATTTTGCCAATGCTTTAGAAGCTCGCGATTGGTTTCTTGAGGAAATTCAGCAAGGGGACTGGGTATATATTAAAGGTTCTCGTTTAACCGCTATGGAAAAAATAATAGAATAATGGATATCAAAGAAGTAGAAATTGTAAAGAAAAAAAGAAGTCCGAAGGATATTATTGTAATTATTCTTATGGTTATAAGTATAATATACTTAATTAATCCTACCGCTGGTTTTATTGAATTTATTCCAGATCGATTTCCAATCATAGGAAATTTAGATGAAGGAGTGGCAACCACGATATTATTATCTTGTTTGAGTTACTTTGGGTACAACTTTACAGATTTATTTAAAAGAAAATAAAAGTCTAAGAATGAAAAAAATATTAGTTACTGGCGGCGGAGGATATATAGGTTCTCATACATTGGTAGATTTAATAGAACATGGTTTTGAGGTAATATCTATTGATAATTTTTCGAGGTCTTACGCAAGTAGTTTGGATGGGGTGGAAGAAATAACTGGTAAAAAAGTTAAGAACTATGAAATAGATCTTTGCAATTTAAGAGATCTTCAAGCTGTGTTTGAGCAGAATAAAGATATTGAAGGTATTATACATTTTGCTGCTTATAAATCAGTGCCAGAGAGTGTAGAGAAACCACTACTTTATTATCGAAATAATATGGACTCCTTATTCAATATATTAGATTGTTGCAGACAATTCAGCGTAAATAATTTTGTTTTTTCATCATCTTGTTCTGTATATGGAAATCCTGATAAACTACCTGTAACAGAATCTACCCCTTTAAAAAAGGCAGAATGTGCATATGCTGCAACTAAACAAATGGGTGAAATGGTATTAGAAGATACTGCCAATAATTTAAATATAAATTCAATTGCTTTACGCTATTTTAATCCAGTAGGGGCACATACTTCATCTCTCATTGGAGAGCGAAGCATTGATAAACCTAATAATCTGTTACCCATAATAACACAAACTGCAGCCGGTATACTGGATAAAGTAACTGTGTTTGGCAGTGATTATGATACACGCGATGGTTCTTGTATACGGGATTATATTCATGTTATGGATATTGCGCATGCGCATACGAAGGCCTTACAATATTTACTAGCAGAGGTTAAAAAGCCATTCTATCAGGTTTTAAATTTAGGGTCGGGTAATGGAATTAGCGTATTGGAAATTATTAAGTCTTTTGAGAAAGTTAGTGGTGAAAAATTGAATTATGAGCTGGGACCAAGAAGGGCTGGTGATGTTATAGCGGTTTATGCGGATAATGCCAAGGCGAAATCTACCCTGCAATGGGAGTTGAAACAGGATACGGATTCTATGCTACAAACGGCTTGGGCTTGGCAAAAAACTTTATTGAACAAGTAGTGAAAATATTTTCGCAATTTAGAAAAACGTTTATATTTGCAATCCGATTGTTTCGGTGAGATTGCCCCGTGGTGTAATGGTAGCACTCCAGTTTTTGGTACTGTCAGTTCTGGTTCGAGTCCAGGCGGGGTAACAATCTAAAAAAAATCCCCTCGCTTTTGCGAGGGGATTTTTATATTATTAGGATAACATACATCCTTTAATAATTATTAGCTTCTAAGGCCTTAATTTTTTTTACGTAGGATTTGGATCTAAAATATTTGTAGAGTCTATCCACATTAGATCGATCTTCAATTTTAGGATAAATAGAACGAATCATTTTGTATCTACCAATTTGCGTATCCATATTACCAATTATTATACCTAGATTATTCGTGCTTATGCAGTTATCGCCTACATTCTTATTTACATAGTTCATACGAGCTTCATCATCGAATTTTTTATGCAGTGATACGGTCCAATTGGCTACAGTTTCAATAGGAACCACATTAGAACATCTTATAGGGGAGCTTAATCCTATATTATTAGAATTATTAGAATTGTTGGCATTGTTTGAAATAGGCTCTGCATTGATTATTTTTTTTCTTTCATTCTTTTCTTTTATAACGGACGGTTTTGCCGCTTTTTTTAGCCGAACCTTTTTTGTCTTTGGGATATCTGCTTCAACATTTTTACTTTTCGCCTTTGCCACTACGTTTTTTTGTAACCTTCTTTCTTTATTTTTCTTTCGTAACATTTTTTCCTGCTGTAATTGCAAGGCCTCTAATTTCTCTTGTTCAGCTAATTTTTGTTCTCTTTGTAATTTTTTTGCATTCTTTATTCTTGCAGCATCTATTCTTTTGGACTCCTTCATTTTCTTTTTAGCCATACGCTCTTGGGCTAACCGCATTCTTTCATCATTTGGATCTTTTGCTTTCGTTACTGGAGTTTGCTGCTTTATTTTTTTTACTTTAGGACTTTTATTTTTCACATTAGGGGCTTTGCGTTTAGCTCTTCTCGATTTACGATAGTTTTTATAACGTTTACTACTAGCTGCTTCATCTAATGGTTTACGCGTTCTGTACATTGCGTAAACCCGTTTTGGTCTTTGATTCGTATTTGTCTTATTGGTTTGGTCTTGGACTTTGCGTACATTGCTACTAACCTCTTTCCTTGTATATTGCTTTTTTTTATAGGTTTGATTTTTTCGAACTGTCCGCTCATTTCTGGCAATTTCTTTATTCGGTTTTGTTCTAATAAATGGCTTTGTTCTTATTTTCTTGTCTTGTTTTACCTTGCCATAACCATTATCAGCTTCATATACTTTAACAACACCTCTTTGGGGAAGTTGTTTTTCTACATTATTTACTCGCTCGTTTTTTGCAATGTTTGGATCTATTCTTCGGGTATTATTTTTAGTTATAACTAGTGCATTATTTAAAGTGTTATCATCTGATATTATTCTTTTATTCACTACATCTTGGATTACAAATTTATTATTCGCAGTGCGCATTAGTTTAAGCCCCATAGAGCTTTTGCCTTCAGGAGCAATGGTGAACTTTTGCGTTTTAAAATTTGGGTTATCGAAGTCGAATTCAATTGTATTTGTTCCATCATTAATTTTTGGAACTATGATATATCCTTTTCGTTTATTCGGAATAACTTCATCATTTAATTTTACTTTGACCGGTAAATCTTTATCAACTTCTAAATAAAGATATGTGCTTCTCTTTGTTTGAGCGATTGCGTTTTGTACTCCAAAAAATAGGAATAGACTTGTAATTAATAGTAGGTTTTTCATTTTATTTAATTTATGCAAAGACGATTAGTTCTTGATTTTTATCTACGGTTTCGCCTTCTTTTATTAGAATTTCTTTTATTTGTACATCATCGGGAGCTTTAAAAACATTTTCCATTTTCATAGCTTCTAAAATAAATAGGGCGTCACCTGCCTTCACAGATTCGCCTTCTTTCACTAATGTTTTAAGGATAAGTCCAGGCATAGGTGCTTTTATATTTTTTGCTCTTAGGAGCTTTTTTGTATCTATGCCTAAGGATAACATTTTCTGATCTATAGGTTCCAATATCTCAATGATTATTTCCTTTTGATCTAAAAGTAGTTTTACACTTTTTTTGTTCGTATCAATTTCTTGTACAATCGCTTCTTGTACATTACCTGCTTCATTCGTAATTCGAACAATGTTTTTAGATAGTACTGAAGTTATATGATAAGTATTATCTCCACATATCCATTGACCATCTTGGGGATGGACTTTGAAAACTTTTCCTTCTATTTTATTTAGGTAACTCATTCTATACTATTGCGGTTGCATTTGTTGCGGAGTAGCAGGTAGTTTACTACTTAGCTCCATCAATACTTTTTCTATTTTGTCCGCTAATGGGTTCATCTTATGAATTTTAGCGGATTGTACTAAATAACCAAGTCCAGTTCTGCAGAAATCCGTATCGGCAAAAGTTCTAGAATTAGTGCTTTTTTCATCAGATCGTAAGGTATTGAAATATGCAACTTGTTTTTTTGAATATTCAATTAGTTTATCTGCAAGTTCATCGGCTTGTTTGGTAGCACCTGCTTTAATGTATTTATCACATATGAATAATAATGCATTATCCATTTGCGTAATAGATATTGGATAGGAGCCTTCATGAATATTTTTCATCAAATGGTCTAGAACCTTTATTGCATCCTTCTTTTTGCCTCTTGCAATTAAATTTTCAGCAATTTGAAACGTTGCAATACGTATACCATTAAGCATTCTTCGATTTGTCTGGTTATAGTATACTGTTCCTTTATGCGCATTTCCAAATTTTAAATCATTCAGTACCCAATCAACACATTTTTTCTCGTTTAAGGTCAAAATGTTTTGTGTATTAGAACCTGGAGTACGGTAGGGTACCAATTTATATACGAGACCTTCTAATTCAAGATATTCACCCAAACCTTCATAGTGATTTCTATCGATAGAATTCGCAAAGTATATAGGACGTTTCCATTCATTTGCAGCAAGTATATTTAATACAGCTAAATCATTTTTAAGAGCGTAATTTCTAGGTAATGTAAAGTTGATTTGCTCCAACGAATTGGCTAAAATAGAATCTCTACCTTTCAATATTCCACTAGCCTTGACGTTGGCTTTATTTACAGGAAGGCTATAATTTTTTATTGGAAGCGGAGTTGCCGCTTGCGCCTTCTTGGCTTGATTCAAGTATTGTAATACTTCTTTTAATGGATAATAAGCATTTGCATCAACTCGATCCGAAGCTACATATTGGGCTTGCACCAAATAATTACCGCGATAATCCTCTGGCTTCCAAATCATAGGAATTGGCTTACTATCATTGGCAGCATTATTTAATTGATCTACATACCAATCGATGCCCAAAAGACTAAGATTGATAATTCGAACATCCGTTCGAAGCCCTTCAACTTCCTGAGCATACCATAATGGATAAGTATCATTATCTCCTTCAGTAAATAGGATTGCATTTTTATCTAAACTTGACAAATAGTTTCGTGCTGTGTCTCGGGCTAAGGTTTTATCTGATCGATCATGATCATCCCAACCTTTAAATGCCATCAATACAGGAACGGCTAACAAGCAAATGACAAAAGCAGCATAAGTGCCTATTGAACCTTTTACTATTTTCTGCATCCATTCTCGAACCATGAGTAATCCGAGTCCTATCCAGATAGCAAATGCATATGTGGCGCCAGCATAGGCATAGTCTCGTTCTCTAGGTTGTAGTGGAGTATTATTTAGATAAATTACAATGGCTAAGCCTGTAAAAAAGAATAAGAGGCCAACAACAAAAGCATTTCGTTTGTCATGTTTAATATGAAAAAGCAAACCAAGAATACCCAATATGAATGGAAGGAAATATAACTCATTCCGTGCTTTACTTTCCGAGTACATTTTGGGTGCTACATCTACATCGCCGCGACCAAACATATTCTTATCAATAAACTTAACTCCCGAAAGCCAATTACTAGTTTGTGGTTCTCCCATTATATTTTGGAAGTCATTCTGACGTCCAATGTAATTCCAACAGAAATAACGCCACCACATTTGGTTTACTTGATAACCTAAAAAGAAATTCATATTATCACCAGCACTTGGGTCTTCGCCTTTGGCTAAGCCCAAATAGTTTTCGTAATAGCTTACGTGGCTCGGGTTACTCGAACTCCATATTCTTGGGAAGGTTCGTTCATTTTCATAGTAATAGCCTTCAAGCGATTCGCCCAGTTCTTCATATTTTTCTTTGCCCTTGTGATATTTCATTGCGCTCATTTTGGGCTGCTTACTTCTATCAATTTCAGAGTTGTAATCTGGTCCCGTTAGGTGTGGGATACTTCCATATTGAGAACGACCTAAGTAATCCACCAATGCGGCAGCATTATCTGGGTTTGTCATATCAATCGGCAATTCAACATTGGAACGTATTACCGTTTGGAAATAAGAAGAATATCCAATCAAAATGAAAATGAAACAAAGCGTGCCTAAATGAAGAAAGTACTTTCTTTTCTTATTTGCTAATAATAATAAAGCCACGGAAAGAGCACCTAAAAGAATTAGAACAAAATAAACGCCAAAATTGAATGGCGTACCAAGGCTATTTACAAAGTAAACATCAAAGGCAGAGCATATTTTGGGAATATATTGAATTACACCAATTTGTACAATACCCGTAATAGCACAACCAACAGCAAAAGCAATAGCAGTTCCCAGTGGCGTTACATCATATTTTTTGAAGTAATAAACCATTACAATAGCCGGTATGGTAAGTAAGTTTAAAAGGTGAACACCAATAGATAATCCTATAATAAACGCAATAAATACTATCCATCGATCCGCACCTCTTGTATTACTTTTAGCACCATGTAGTTTTTCAATTTCGGAAACTTTATCTTCCCATTTAAGAATAGCCCAAAATACCATAGCGGTTAGTAAAGAAGACATTGCATATACCTCTGCTTCTACTGCTGAGAACCAAAAGGTGTCTGAAAAAGTATAAGCAAGGGCTCCAATAATACCTGCAGCCATTACCGCAATAGTTGAATTGCTCGTTAAAGAATCTTCACCACTACGTTGTAAGGCAATTCGACGTCCAAAGTGGGTAATAGTCCAAAAAAGAAATAAAATAGTAAATCCACTAGACAATGCAGATACAGCATTAATAGCTATATGCTCATTACCTGAACCAAATATAATAGCAAAAAATCGTCCGATTAATAAGAAGAGGGGAGCACCTGGCGAGTGCACAACTTCTAGCTTTACAGCGCCTGCAGCAAACTCACCACAATCCCAAAAACTTATAGTTCCTTCCATAGTAAGCAGATAAACCACACATGCAAGAATGCATACAGCCCATCCTGTTATATTATTCAATTTTTTATAGCTCATATTTCGTTGAGGATTAAGTCACAAATATAATTATTTGACCTAGAGTAAACGTCCTAAAACTCGTTAAATAATCTAATTTTCAGAGTGGAAGCCCAGTTTCGCAATTTCTTCAAAAAAAGAGGGGAAGGATTTAGCAATACAGCTAAAATTATCTAATTCAATTTTAAAGCCTAAAGCCGTTATAATACTGAAACTCATGGCAATTCTATGATCCTGGAATGTCTCAATTTGAATTATTGCATTCGAAGGTTTTATAGGCTCATTTTTTATAGAAATTACACCTTTTTCATCCTTTAAGGTAATGCCAAATTTTTGTAAATTCTTCTTCAGGGCAGCGGTCCGATTACTCTCTTTATGCTTTAAATGTTCCAATCCTAAAAAGGTTATATTGGGGTATTTAAAAGCACATGCTGTAATTAAAGGAATTGCTAAATCAGGATAGTCTGCAAGATTTAATTCTGAAGGTGGAATTTGCTCCTTTACTTTTTGAATAACTAAACCCAAATCTGTGAATCTACTTTCAATTCCAAAAAGCACACCAAGTTCCGTAATATATTTATCACCTTGAATATCTGTATTTTTTAGCCCTTTTATTGAAATTGAAAAGGGTTGTTCCTTTAAAATAAGAAGAGCATAAAAAAAACAGGCACTGCTCCAATCTGCTTCTACTTGTATTTCCCGAGCAATAATTTTCTGTTGAGGAATAGTCAAAATGTTCTTTTCAAAAGAACTTTGTATTCCAAATTGTTTTAATAGATGGAGCGTAATATAAATATAGGGTTTTGACAAAATAGGTTCTTTAATTTTCAAGTGTAAACCATTTTTTATTTTCGAAGCTATTAAACAGAAACCCGTTATAAATTGGCTAGAAAGGTCTCCACGTATTTCGATTGGCGTTGATTCTAATACCTGACCTTTAATAGCTATCGAAGTATCTTCAGTGAAACAACGAGTGCCGAGTTGTTCTAAACAATCCAATAAGGGCTGCATGGGA
>Ga0114956_1003865_pt1 | contig 11510 bp, 10 predicted proteins | sample MaitaG_FD_87304 | JGI IMG/M metagenome (GOLD analysis project Ga0114956, IMG submission 87304) | Marine algal microbial communities from Maine, USA - Maine_Asex2 metaG | ecosystem: Host-associated > Algae > Red algae > Unclassified | place: Maine, USA | collected 2015-01-05 | reverse complement strand
TTCATAACGCTCCTTTTCCTCAAAATCTATAGCAACATTTCCGTTTCGATAACGTTTTTTGTATTAGTAATAAGGGTCTTTTCGCTCTTCATCAAAAAAGTTTTATATGTATTTGTACCATTACTTAGCGATCATTATCTGTTTCTGCATTGTGGCTCCTATAGAGGCGCAGATAGAGGTATCGGCGCTGGATTATAATCATGTCATCAGGCAGGCAAAGAAGAATGCCCCCTTGCAAAAACGTAGTGTGCCATTAGACACTTTGCCATTTGTAGATGACTTTGCCCTAGAGGGTGCATTTCCAATTACGGATCGATGGGAAAATGATCAAGTTTTTGTGAATCAGAGCTTAGCAATTGATCCGCCTTCCATCGGGGTTGCTACATTCGATGGACTGGATAATACGGGTAGCCCGTATGGTAGACAAGGTAGTGGAGACACCCTTACTAGCGTGGCTATCAACTTAGATAATATCGCCGTCAATGATCTCTACATCAGTTATTTTGTTCAGCCTAAAGGATTCGGTGATCAACCAGAACTGACTGATAGTTTACTATTGGAATTTAAAGATGCAGCTGGCTCTTGGATCTTACAAAAGTCTTATACTGGAAAGGATGGGTTCTTTCCATTAGATTCAGTAAAGTTCACCTTTGACTTTGTAGAAATTAAGAGCTTGGGTTTTATCCATGACGATTTTCAATTCAGATTTCGGAATAAATCATCGGGTAAGGGTGCAGTAGATCTTTGGCATTTGGATATGATCCGAATATATAATAATCAAGTGCCGACCGAAACATTTAAAGATCTAGCTTTTCAATATCCTTCAGAAGGTATACTAAATCGATATACCGCTATGCCAATCAATCAATTTGGTACTGAAACAGCACAGCATTTGAGATCAGAATTCAATTTGGATATCTTTAATCACTTTGATGTCGGAAGGCCAATTGGCTCGGACAACTCTTTGATGGAAATAAGAGAATTGAATACTGGACAGCTTGTCTCCGCACCGAGTCAATTCTTAACTGTTCAAAATCTAGATATTGGTCCCAACCAGAGTCTTGCAGTTGCAGTTCAAAAGGAATTTTCAGTTCCTTCCTCCTTGACAAACGAAGACCACTTACTATTCGAAACAACGTTCATAATAGATCCGGTAGTAGCGGACAATGATCCTGGCTTGCTAGATAATAATTTTATTCGTACGAGAACTGTTATTGACGACTACTATGCTTATGATGACGGGGTGGCTGAATTAAGAATAGCGGCAAAAGGTGGTGGATCTCATATAGCAGTAGAGTTTCAAGCATATACAGAAGAAACCCTCAGTGCAATTGAAATTCATTTTCCACGTGTCAATCGAGATGTGTCCGATCAGTTTTTCAATCTCAAAGTATGGCAAGGTAGCTTAGAGACAGAACCTGTTTTTATAGGAGAAATATTAAATCCTATTTATGTTGATAATACAAGCGATACACTTCAAGGATTTACGACCTATAGACTGCAAGAAAGTTTTACTGGAATTCTTCAGCCCGTGGACATCTCTCCTGGTCCTTTCTTTATCGGCTGGGAACAGGTGACGGATGAGTTTGAAAATGCTATTCCCGTAGGATATGATTTGAATGCTAGTGGTAATGTTGGCAGATACAATCATTTTAGTTCTGATGGAGAAAATTGGGTTTCACTAGAAAGCTTAAGTTTTACACCTGAAGGGGCTATTATGATCAGACCAGTAATGGGTGTGGAAAACGCCATCAATACATCTATTGATAATAAGGTAGAGCGTAATATTGGAATTTATCCTAACCCAACAACGGGCAGGGTCAATATAAAAATACCTGAAGCGGATAACTTTTCGACGCAAATATATGTTTATGATTTACAAGGTCGAGCGGTGCATGAGCAGGTATTGAATTCGGAAGATATAAACCTATCCTTTTTATCTCCCGGGATTTATTTTATAAATTTGGTGAATGAAACAAACCATAGTTTCTTTCACGAAAAACTAATAATACACTAATAAGCAATATGGATATTAATATAGACGAGCTAAAGCAGAAATTGGATAATAAAGAAGATTTTATTTTTATAGATGTGAGAGAGCCACATGAGTACGAAGAATTTAATCTGGGCGCAATACTTCTCCCCTTAGGCGATATCATGAAAGCAATTACAGAATACGAAGATAGAAAAGAGGAAGAAATAGTAGTCCATTGTAGATCTGGTGCAAGGTCAGGTATGGCGAAGAATCTAATGACTGAAGCTGGCTATACGAATGTGCGCAATCTTGAAGGTGGTGTGCTTGCCTGGCAAGAGAAGTTTTAATCTTTGGTAACAAGCAATAAAAAAAGCGCATACTCTTTTAAAAGAATATGCGCTTTTTTTATGGAGATTACCTAGAATAAATTAATCCCCAAAAAGTTTAGACCTCATCTTATGTACATAAGCGTTAATATTCTGGTCTTTTAGCTCTAACGATTTTGCTCTTGCGCTCGATTCTGTGTCATACTTTCCAGTAACTACAGAATAGTACTGGGAGAAATCGAAAACGATCTTCTCTGCTCCTGCAAAACCCATCTCATTTAATTTTTCTACCATTCTATCCGCATTCCCTTCATCAGAAAAAGAACCTGCGATAACTAAATAAGAAGCATTTTCAGAAGAACTATAAGTCGTTTCTTCAATCGCCTTTCTAGAGATACTTTTCTTCGCAGGAGACTTCTCTTGAAAATCTTCCTTACCTTCAGTTTCTTCCAACTCTTCATCAAAGTCACCAGGAGCCTCCTTGAGGTTGACTTCACCAGACGCCTCCGCGATCCTGTCTTCTTTGTCACTTTCATCAGCAATGATATATTCATCATCACCGTAGTCCTCGTCAGCTGCTTTGAAGATAGTTTCTTCATCGTCATCCATACTTGCACCTAAGTCCGACATCTGCTCTGCAGTTGCGTTGTTTCCACAAGATTTCATTACCTCCGAAAACCAGATATATCCTACAAACAGGATTATCGAAAACCATATTATTTTTCTTAACATATCAGTATATGTTTTTTAAATGAGTCTGCAAATTGCCTATAAATCACAAATATAAGCATACAATTAATATATATGTGTACTAAGCTGAATATAAAACATAGATTATCCTTGTTCCTATTCGTAGCAAAAAAATACACTGAAGTACTTTTCTATAAGGATTCTCCTAGAAAGTGTTTTTCCACATCATACTTTCAACTGGCTTTACAGACCTGGTATTGTATTTAGCACCGGCCTTTTTGTTGTAGTAATTCAAAATATCGCCTTCTACCGCAAAGTATATCAACTGCCCAATGGGCATACCTGCATAAATCCTAACAGGTTGCACACAGGAAATTTCTAAGGTCCAATTATTGCAGAAACCGACATCTCCCTTACCAGCGGTTGCATGTATATCTATTCCGAGTCTACCTACGCTAGATTTTCCCTCTAAAAACGGTACTGCAATGTGTGTCTCTGTATACTCTTGGGTCACCCCCAAGTACAAGGTACCAGGCTGAATAATGAATCCATCTTCGGGTATAGTGAAGTGCGAAACGTTGTTGTGTCTTTTTGCATCTAGGACTCGGTCGTTGTATACTGCAAGGTTTTCACCTAAATGTACATCGTAAGAGTTCGTTCCCAGGCATTCTGGGCGGTACGGTTCTATGACAATTTTCTTATTTTCAATAGCCTCCTTTATTCTTATATCCGAAAAGATCATGATCTAATTTTTATTTCCCATATTTTAATCGTTCTATCATCGCTGCAAGATAGAAGTATAGATTCAGAAAGCCACAATATATGATTAACTGAATTTACGTGCCCCAAATCACGGATAGCCTCTATCACTTTTAGTAATTTGTAGGATTGCGCATCCCATATCTTGATGGTCTTGTCTCTGCTTGCCGTAGCAAACAATTTGCCCGAAGGATTGAACTGGATAGCATTGATGGTAAATAGGTGTGCTGTGATACCTTTATATATGCTTAATGATTCTCCTTCTGTCCAAATATTGAGCATCGCGTCCCTGCCACCACTCAGTAGATGTTGCACTTTCGTATCAAAGGCAAGACAGAACACGGAGTTTTCGTGCGCATATTTTTCCACATTAATTACTTTACCCATGCCTCGATCTATCATAGTAATAGATCGGTCACTGCCTCCTATATAAAATGCAGTGCTGCTTGCAGTCATAGATCTTAAACTCTGATCCGACAACTTCATGCTTTCGACATTTTGCAAGTTCTGATGATTCCACTTACTCAAGATCCCATCTCCTCCTAAAGTGTAGATAGAATCTCCATATTTCTTGATACCGAATACGCCTTTTTTATGATGCTGGATTCTGCGCGTCTCAATAGAATCATCTAAATAGATAAAGTGCAATTCACCGTGCATATCCCCTGCTACCAGCAGCTCATTGGACTCATCATAAAGTAGACTAAAAATTTGAGTATCTGTTTTAGCTATTAGTTTACCCGTTTCTACCCCCTCGCCTTCTGTAGTCCACCGCACTATCCAACCATCACCACCAGCAGAGATAAAGTCTCCATTGGAAGCTTTCTGTAGGTGATAGACAGCGCCATTATGCCCGGTGAGTGTGCGTATGTGTTGGATGGATATTTTTAAAGACAAATTGTATTTTTTACTGAAACGCTAAATTACTTATTCTTTTGAATTGAATACCTACTCCTAGTTATTTTGTATCTTTCGACCTTCAACATTATGCCCTTACTCATACATGAAAATATTAAACCTGAAGGAGAATTTGGAATTTGGAACATCACCGAATCCAGAGAATTTTTCTTGGACAGCCTTACTTTGACGGAGGCCGAATGGAAGAAGTACAAGTGCTTTAAAGGAAATCTGCAATTAGAATGGCTTGCGAGCAGATACTTACTACACCGACTTTCTGGTAGAGATGTCAGAGGCAAACTACATAAAGATGAGCACGGAAAGCCTTTCCTCGCTGACAGTAGTTTCCATATCTCTATGAGTCATAGCAGACAAATGGCAGCGGTCATAGCGAGCCCTACCGTTTGCGGCATAGATATTCAGCTTATCGTACCCAAGATAGAGCGTATCGCGCCTAAGTTTATGCGTCCGATCGAATTGGATTCTCTGGACGAAAATCAGATGCTGCATATGCATCTATATTGGGGTGCTAAGGAGTGCCTTTACAAATCCTATGGCAAGCGTAAACTCGACTTCAAAAAGCATATTCTAATTGACCCTTTTGCCTTGGAGGGAGATAGCGGCACTTTCACAGGTAGTGTCGTAAAAGATAACTTTACTGCGAAGTACCAATTGCTCTTTCAGCGTTATGATGATTATATATTAGTGTACAGCCTTCAACTAAATGACGATGTTTAGAATTTTCATACTTCCTTTAACACTGCTCCTATTTTGTTTTTCATCTTGTAAACAAAAGCAAAACCAACAGGGGCATTCCAACACCGTCTTTGACGATGAAAGCTCAGTGCCCGCAGACTTCATGGATTTCTATATGAAGTTTCACCAAGACAGCAGTTATCAGGTTAACCATATTCAGTTTCCACTGGATGGATTGCCATCAATGGCCTTAGAGTTACCTCAAGATTCAATCAATAATTTTTCTTGGCATGCTGCAGATTGGAAAATTCACAAGCCTTTTATGGGTGACGAAAATGAATACTTAAAGGAGTTTAGAGTGATTTCAAAAAACTTGATCTCGGAGTTTATTATAGAAAAGCAAATGGGGTATACGATGGAAAGACGTTTTTCCAAATTGGGTGGTAATTGGTATCTTATCTATTATATGGATATGAATCGGACGGAGTGATGCTTACCAAATCTTCCACCCCTTCAAATACCCTTTCACATAATCTTCAATCCCTTCCTCAAGCGTATAAAATTTATCCTTAAAGCCCGCAGCCCGCAGTTTAGACATATCCGCTTCGGTGAAATACTGATACTTATCTCTAATATCAGCAGGCGTATCAATAAAAGAAATATCCACTTCCTTATCCATCGCCTTAAACGTATTGGCAGCCAAGTCATAGAAAGTCCGCGCCTGACCTGTACCTATATTATATAATCCATTTTCAGGACGCTCGTTCATTAACCACTGGCAAACATTTACCACATCCTTGACGTAGATAAAATCGCGCGACTGTTCTCCATTTTTAAAGTCCTTCCTATGCGAACGAAACAGCTTCATCGTACCCGTTGCCTTCACTTGCTTATAGGTATGAAATATCACTGACGCCATACGCCCCTTGTGATATTCATTTGGCCCATACACATTAAAGAACTTCACGCCCGCCCAAAACGGAGGGTGCTTTTCTTCTGCTAAAACCCACTTATCAAAATCATTCTTGGAATCGCCATATGGATTTAAAGGAACTAAAGAATCGACCACCTCGTGACTATCTACATAGCCATGCTCCCCTAGTCCATAGGTCGCTGCGCTAGACGCATACACCAATGGAATTTCTCGCAGCGTACATATCTCCCAAATCTTCTGACTGTACACAACATTGAGTTTATCAAAAATAGCACTGTCTTGCTCGGCAGTATCGGTGCGCGCACCGAGGTGATAGACCGCATCTATCCTTTTATATTGCTGCTCAAACCAAGGCAAAAATATATCACGATGTATCCATTCCCGCACTTGCTTATCCTCCAGATTCGGATCTTTTTTATCCTTATAAAAGTCATCCACGGCTACGACCTCCCGACCTGCATCATTCAATATTTTGACCATGCAAGAACCCACAAAACCTAAAGCACCCGTTACGACTATCATATAATATTCAACTTTACTCTAAAAATCTCTTGGTCACCTTGTCTCCTAAGCACTTTCTTGAAATCATCTGAGGTGAATAGCACGTAAGACCTGCCTATCCCACAGCTACCTCCTGCACGTCCTCCTCCTTCCGATAGGACTCCACACTAGGACAAGTACAAATCAAATTCCGATCCCCGTACGCATTATTCACCCGAGCACTTGTAGGCCAAAACTTATACCCTTCTCTTAAATACCCAATTGGGTAAGCCGCCTTCTCCCTACTGTAAGGATATTCCCAATTATCAACCGTCAATCGCTCCAAAGTATGCGGCGCATTATGCAATACATTATTTTCAGCATCAAACTCTCCTCTCGCTACCTCATCTATCTCCGCACGAATACCAACCATCGCAGCGCAAAACCGATCCAGCTCATCCTTACTTTCACTCTCCGTAGGCTCTATCATAATCGTCCCAGCTACTGGGAACGACAAAGTCGGAGCATGAAAACCATAATCAATCAAACGCTTCGCTACATCCTCCGCGCTTACAAAAGCTTTAAAAGGACGCAAATCCAGAATCAACTCATGGGCCGACATTCCTTGTTCCCCTGCATAAAGCACATTATATTGATCTTCCAATTGTACCCGTATATAATTCGCATTCAAGATGGCAATCTCGGTAGACTTTCTCAACCCAACCGTACCCAGCAATCTAATATAAGCATACGAAATCAACAAAATACTAGCCGATCCCCAAGGCGCAGAGGACACCGCTTTGATCCCTTTCTTCCCACCCGTTTTACCATATAAGTGACCTGGCAAGAATGGGGCAAGACTATCATTCACACAGATTGGGCCCATCCCAGGACCACCACCTCCATGCGGAATAGCAAACGTCTTATGCAGATTCAAGTGACACACATCGGCACCTATCATCCCAGGATTGGTAAGTCCCACCTGTGCATTCATATTCGCACCATCCATATATACGCGACCACCATAGTCATGTATCGTTTTACATATTGTCTTTATCTCCGTTTCGAATACACCATGTGTAGAAGGATAAGTAACCATCAAGGCACTTAATCTATCCGCATACTGCTTTGCTTTTGCAAGCAAATCACTCACATCAATGTTTCCATTTTCATCACAGTCCACGACCACGACTTCCATACCCGCCATTACCGCACTTGCAGGATTCGTACCATGGGCAGAGTTAGGAATCAATGCAATATTTCTATGCATATCCCCATTCGCTTCATGATACGCACGGATCGTCATCAGACCGGTATATTCTCCTTGCGCACCAGAGTTAGGCTGCAGCGAGCAAGCCGTAAAACCAGTTATCTCACAAAGGTACCTTTCCAACTCTTCAAATATCTGCGCATAGCCCTTTGTCTGATTGGCAGGCGCAAAAGGGTGAATATTTGCAAATTCCTCCCAACTTACTGGCATCAATTGCGTCGCCGCATTCAACTTCATTGTACAAGAGCCAAGGGCAATCATACTATGCACTAGCGACAAATCTTTATTTTCAAGACGCTTAATATAGCGCATCATTTTCGTTTCCGTCTGATAAGAGCTAAATACTGGATGAGACATAAAATCAGACTTACGTACCAATTTACGCTCCACCCTGATCTTCTTCTTACCCAAAGTATCATCCTTCAGTACCGACTTCTTCCCCTTGATATTGAACACCTCCAAGAGCTCTAATACATCAGATACATTACTCGTTTCCCCTATACTGATCCGTATTTCGAGACCCGTATAAAATAGATTCACACCCGCCTTCACCGCGCGCTTCTTTATTCCTGGCAATAACTTTTTAGTCGTCTTCACACATACTGTATCGAAGTACTGCTCACTGACCACTTTATGTCCAAGTCCCTGCAGGCCTTCCGCCAACATCTGAGAAAGGTTATTTATTTTAGTCGCGATACGCTGTATCCCCTTCTTCCCGTGATACACGCCGTACATGCTTGCCATGATCGCCAGCAGCGCCTGTGCCGTACAAATATTAGAAGTTGCTTTCTCACGACGGATATGCTGTTCCCGAGTTTGCAGTGCCATTCGCAAAGTAGGATTGTCATCTGCATCTATTGACACGCCTATGATTCGCCCAGGAATCAATCGCTTAAAATTTTCCTTCGTAGAGAAGAAAGCCGCGTGAGGCCCTCCGAATCCCATCGGTACACCGAATCGTTGCGTATTTCCTACCACCGCATCCGCACCCCACTCACCTGGAGGTTTTATCAACGCCAGACTCAATAAGTCGGCAGCGACCGTGATATATATCTTGTTTTTCTGACACAGCGTCACCAACTTTTTATAATCCTCGACCGCACCCTGCGCATTCGGAAACTGCAGCAACACCCCAAAAGTCTTATCGCTCGGCTTAAATGTTTTCCAGTCCCCTACGATCACTTTGATCCCCAGTGGCTCGGCACGTGTCAGCACCACTTGCTTATTTTGCTCATACACATGCTGATCTACAAAAAACTCATTCTGTATTTCCTCCCCCTTATTCCGCTTGTTTTTCTGATTGTAGAACATCATCATCGCCTCTCCTGCAGCTGTCCCCTCATCAAGCAACGACGCATTCGTGATTGGCAATCCCGTCAAGTCACTCACCATCGTCTGGAAGTTCAGTAACGCTTCTAGTCTTCCCTGGGCAATCTCCGCTTGATACGGCGTGTATTGCGTATACCAACCCGGATTTTGAAACACATTCCGCGAGATCACATTCGGCGTAATTGTCTCATAATATCCCTGCCCTATATATGACTTAAACACCTTATTCTTAGCCGCCACCTTTTTGAGCTCCTTTATGTAGTCGTACTCCGATACGGCCACTGGTATATTCATCTCCCCTTTCAGCAACAGCTGATTAGGAATCGTCGCCTTTACCATCGCCTTTATGGACTTCATTTTCACTGCCGCCAACATTTCTTTAGTAGCTTGTGCATCAGGCCCTATATGTCTATCTTCGAATAAATCAAAGTTGCTGTTCTTTGTCATTTGTTCTTATTATTTGGTATGAAAGTTCGCATAAAAATACTGTTTTGATAGGCATATAACATAGCTTTCCACAGACTTGTTTATATTTTTTAAAAGCTTATTTGAAGAGGATGGATACCTGGAAGGATTTATCTGATTTGATCTATTTTTCGGGGCCATCCACTATGCTGGCGCATGTGGTCGGGCTGTCCGTTATTACCGCAAGATTCCGATTCCGATAGAGCTATCGGAATCGGAAGCGGTACCACTTCCATCCATTGTCTCTAACGCGCTCCGCTTGTGGCGCTTGGTCGCCGAAGGCGAGTCGCGTATAAATTAACAGAATCATGATAAATAGATGCGCAATACATTACGTCCCTACCCCTGAGTATAAAATATATCCTTTGACCATTTTTTAAGATTATTGATTATATAATTATGAGTCCACGCTGGAAAACTGACGAATTGCATAAAATGATTTATTTTGGATGTGATCGGCAGCTGATAGACTGTATCTCTTTTTAAATTTGAATGATGATTCAACGACATTATATTTTGCCGTAAAATATACAAGAACTGCACTCATATTTTCGGAAATATCCAACACAATCTTGCGTCCATAGGAACATTCTTAATGGTAATCAATATCTCATTTCAATAAAGGACTAGCGATGTGCAAGGGTGAGGCCTTTTGGCCGAAGATCCAGACGCTTTTCAGTCTGGAGCCAAACTGACAAGTGAGCCCTGAAACGTAGCGACCGAGACTAGCCGACCTTAGGAGGCTAGGATGGGTAGGCCCCTAATCAAAGAACTATAACAATGACTTAATAGTCACCAACCTAAAATAGTAACGGCTCCGGAACGTAGCGAAACTGCATTAACATCAATGTAGTCGTCAAGGCAGTATAGTAAATCTGGCGATGTACTGGTACACTACATCCACTACTAATAGATGCGCTCACATTTACCTTACCATCACAGATGAGGTATCTACTCTATCTAAGGTACCTGATGGGATGGCCATCATATCTACATCTGCCTCTCCACAATCGGCGTGACCTAATTGCAAACCAGAGCACTTGTCTCCTCGTTCCTACTTGATAGCCGAACCTTTACCTTCATTGGCTTTGGGATACTACAAATACCCCGCTGCCTGCAACTTAAACAACTCTGCGTATTTCCCATCCAGCTCCACCAACTCCTCGTGAGATCCTAACTCCAATAATTGTCCATGCTCTAAAAACAGAATACGGTCTGCCATGCGGACAGTGGAAAATCTGTGGGAGATAAGTACAGCAGCTTTGCCTTCGATCAGCTCAGCGAATCGCTGAAATACCTCATGCTCCGCACGGGCATCTAGTGCGGAAGTGGGCTCGTCTAGAATAAATAGCTGGGCGTCACGCATATAGGCCCTTGCCAAGGCTACCTTCTGCCACTGCCCTCCGGAAAGCTCTACCCCTTTGTCAAATCGCTTGCCTAACATTTGCTCGTACTCATCGGGTAAATCAGTCACTACGGTATCGGCCAAACTTTTCTTTGCGGCAGATTTGATAGAAGGTAACTCGTCTATTTTATTGATACTACCGATGGCGATGTTCTCCGCAGCCTTCATTTGGAACCGGATATAATCCTGAAAAATGATACCAATATTATTACGTAAATCTGCGAGGCTATATTGATTGAGTGGTTTTCCGTCCAGCAGAATTCTACCCGCAGTGGGCTCATATA
>Ga0114956_1003863_pt1 | contig 11515 bp, 14 predicted proteins | sample MaitaG_FD_87304 | JGI IMG/M metagenome (GOLD analysis project Ga0114956, IMG submission 87304) | Marine algal microbial communities from Maine, USA - Maine_Asex2 metaG | ecosystem: Host-associated > Algae > Red algae > Unclassified | place: Maine, USA | collected 2015-01-05 | reverse complement strand
ACGACAAAAAAATAAGTTTGCGTTTTTCAAATGATTTCTTTTTTCAATGGGTTGAAAACCTATGGAAAAAAGAATCAATTGAAAAACAAAAATGCACTAGTTATTTTTTTGTCAGTACTAAGTGACCTTGTAGGTAAACATTTCCCTGAGTCACTTCCAAAAGGATAACAAGTTCTTTTATACTACTCAAATAAGCAGGTAAAAGTAAATTATTATAATTAAATATGTAATAAAGTGATGCTCTATGAAGACACCTTTGGCAGTCCATCAGCATCAACCAACTTAGTGGTAATTTACCCAAAAAATAGGAATTTATTTGATGTACAAACCATTGCAAATCAAAAACGACATACCAAAATAATAAATAAAAAAACTATTGATGTTAAATAAAACACTCTAAAGTAACCAATTTAACGGATACTTGTTACCTATAAAGGCTGTTTTTTTAAAAAAGAATACCTATTCGTAGGGTAATACTTTTTATCACCCCCTTTGAATCCTCTTTTTGCCCACTATTCTTTAGTGCATTATCATCTGTAACATCGGCAAAACCTTGTTGATAATATAAGCCACCCACCAAAGCCGTATCCTCAGATAGGGCATACTGAACACCACCTCCAAAGCCCCAATTCAGGTTAAAAAGATTAACGTCCTTTTTAATATTTTCTCGTTCATAAGGAAGGGTTGTTCCTTTAATATCTCCTCTTGCCTGCACTTTTACGCCTAAAGAAAATAAAGGTATCTCTGCAAAATACCTTAAATATCCAAATTCCTTGGTTCTCATTTTTATGCCTATTGGGACTTCTATATATTGGATATGATATTTCAAATTAACCCCTCCCGGCAAAGTATTTAGAGAAGTATCGCTTAATTCTGATTTTGGCCAAAGATTTCCGCCTTCTTCATGTAAGAGTGTTCCTCCTTGATTAAAAGCAAAATTAATACCGCTAATAAGCGCGTAATTTTCTTTAAAATAATACTCTCCCATCATGCCCAAGCGCATCCCTACATTTGTTCCATTTCCATTAATGGTATTGTCATCTGTTGACATCCAACTAAAAGAAGGGCTTAATTGAAATCCTAGACGCAATTCTCCGTCAGCCGCTTCGTTATCACTATATTGTGCAAAAGTATAAATCGTTATGCAAAATAAAAAGATACTCCCTAGTACAATTTTTTTCATCATTACTTTGTTTCTTCGTATTTAGTAGGATTGTTTATTTGTTTAGACTGTTTAATTGGCTAAATGCCAACTAAACAAATAAACAGGGTAAACAAATAAGTCAAGTTGTTAATAAATAGTCAGATAAATGCCAGAAAAGACTGTATTTAAAGTGTTTGGATTTTTAATAGTAATTAGCCTAGGTTTGACGAGTTGTTGGGGAGACAAAAATAAGCATATTCCTGATGTCACAGGGATAAATGTCGATTTTAAAATTCTTCGTTTCGAGCAAGACCTGTTTGCTATTGATACTAACGATATAATAGCGGATGTTGCTGCTTTAAAACAAAAATATCCTGAATTTGCTGATTTTTATTTCCAACGCATCCTACAAATTCAAAAACCTTGGGACACTACAGGCGTTTATTTGCAACACATTAAAGGCTTTCTAACGTATTCTTTTACCCAGCAATTGTATGATACCACACAAATCGTCTATAATGATTTATCTTCTGTCCGCAATCAGTTAAAACAAGGTTTTCAGTTTTATAAGTATTATTTTCCAGACAAAGAAATACCCACTATCTTCACCTTTATTTCTGAGTTCTCTTACGGTGTTATTTTACCTCCGATTGATAATAGTATTGGTATCGGTTTAGATCTCTTTTTAGGAGAAACCTATCAACCCTATTATCAACCTCCATTGAGTATGCCTAAATATATTGCCAAAAATCAAGATAAAGCCCATTTAGTAGCAAAAGTATTCGATGGCTTACTCTCAGACATGCAAGGGGAAAACAAGGGTAGCAAATTTATTGACTATATTATTCATAATGGCAAACGACTATATATGCTTGATAAAATCATGCCTTATGAACCCGATAGTATTAAATTGGGCTATACAGCAGCTCAGACTAAATGGTGTGCAGAAAATGAATTGGCGATGTGGGCCATGTTCTTAAAAGAAGAACTGTTGTATTCCAATGACCAGCAAAAATTTAAAAGTTTGGTCGCTGAAAGTCCTTCTTCTTCTGGGATGCCATCTGAATCTCCTGGTAGAACAGGTAATTATATGGGTTGGCAAATTATTAAAGCTTATATGCAGCGTTTTCCAGAAACGACCTTGCAAGATTTAATGGCTTTAAATGATGCTACGGAGCTTTTAAGTAAGGCGAGGTATAAACCACGGAAATAGAAGTCAGAAGTCAGACCGAAAAATTTATTTTTCGGTCTGACTTCTGACTTCTCTTTAAAAAATATAATATGTCTATAATTTCAGTAAAAGGAATTTCTGTTTCTTTTGATAGAAAAAGAGTCTTATCCAATATTTTTTTAGAAATAGAAGCGGGAAAAATATATGGCGTCATTGGTCCCAACGGAGCAGGTAAGTCCACCTTGTTTAAAGCCATGTTAGGCTTGGTAGAAGTTGATAACGGCCATATCAGTGTGGAAGGTAAAACCATAGAGGAACAACGCAAAAAAGTAGTGTATGTACCTCAAAAGAATGATGTAGATTGGCAATTTCCTGCTACCGTCTATGATATTGTTAGAATGGGGAGATACCCACATAAAAAATTCTATCAACGATTAGATAAAGAGGATGAAGCGATTACAGTAAATGCGTTAAAGGAAGTGGATATGTTGGCCTTCAAGGAACGGCAAATTGGAGAATTATCGGGTGGGCAACAACAACGAGTATTTTTAGCGCGTGCTTTATGCCAAGAATCCGACATCTTTTTTCTGGATGAGCCTTTTGTGGGCGTAGATGTAACAACAGAGGGAAAAATTATTCAGATTTTGAAAAAATTAGCCAATGAAGGGAAAACACTCTTAGTGGTCCACCACGATCTATCTACTGTTAATAAATACTTTGACAAGGTTATTTTACTTAATCAACGTTTGATCGCCTACGGGGATACGGAGACGGTTTTTAATGAGGAAAATATAGCAAGGGCATATAGTGGACAGTTACCTGTATTGCATAAAATGGGGAATCTTTAGTTCCAGAAGTGAGCAGCGAGACCGAAAAATAAATTTTTCTGTGAGAAGGGAGATTTGGGACGTGTTCCTAGACGCTAACTAATACGTCATATATGCGTCTAGGAACACGTCCCAAATCTCCCTTCTCACAGTCAATGAAATTGACGGTCTCGCTTCTCACTTCTCTTAAACTAAAAGAGTGATATATTGGGGCTAATATATCACTCCCCAATAGGCAAGTGTAAAATTTTGAATATAAGTGTAGTTAAATAAATGTTGCCAGATAGGAAAACAACATTTTTTCATAGTATGAGTACTCAATCAAATTTAATAAAAAAAAACACCTTTTCAAAGAGTTACATCATAAAAAAATTAAGTATATATATTGTTTGCAATAAAAAAATGGTTTTAAAATTTAGTTTCTTCCCATTTATATTTTAACTTAGTCCTTCTATTTTTCTATTTTTTCATCGTCTCTAAGTATTCGGAACTATAGGATAGTCCCGCTACTTAGCCTAAACACGCTAGTTATGGATTACGATTGGAAAGATACCTTCCACTATACCCAAAGGGAACGTAGAGGTATTTTTATTTTGGCAACTATTTTAGTAGTTTTACTTTTTGCTCGTTCTTATATACGTGTACCCCCCTCCTCCCCTGCTGATTTTTCCAGTTTCAAAAAAGAAATCATTGAATTTGAAAAAGGGCGGATAGCTCCTCCTCCTATCCTTGATGATACGCACACTAACCTGCCACTATTTGCCTTTAATCCAAATATTGCCACTAAAACAGAGTTGATGCAATTAGGCATACAAGCCAAAATAGCAGATAGAATTATTAAGTATCGAACCAAAGGGGGGACTTTCCGCAAAAAGCAGGACCTAAAAAAAATCTATGGATTATCTACTGAACTTTTTGGAAAATTAAGCCCCTATATTGACATTCCAAATACTAAGGTTTCTCGACCTAAGCTTGCTACATTTAAAAAATCCAAAATAGCACTACGTCCGTTTAGATTTGATCCTAATCTTGTGTCTCCACAAGAATTGATTACAATGGGTCTAAGCAACAAAACAGCACAACAAATTGTCAATTATCGCAATAAAGGAGGTCGGTTTAATAAAAAAGAGGATTTCAAAAAAATCTATTCTATAACTCAGGAACAGTATCAACAACTCGAAGCTTTTATATTGATTAAAAACACGACTAAACGCTCTGCAAATAAGGCAAATTATAAACCTATATCTTATGCCAATGCCTCATCTATCAAAGTAGATATAAATAAGGCTACCTTGGCTGATTGGCAACAAATCAGGGGAATTGGTCCTTATTATGCAAAAAAGATTGTGGGTTTCCGTGAAAAACTAGGTGGGTTTTCTTCCATTGAACAGGTGGGTAGTACTTATAATTTACCAGATAGTGTTTTTCAAAAAATTCATACGCACTTACTCTATTCTCCTATTTTTAGAGCTATATCTATTAATACTATTCAGCTAGATTCTCTTACTAAACATCCTTTTATAAACTTTCGCCAAGCGGAAGCCATACTAAATTATAGAGCGAATCATGGTCCTTTTGACAATTGGGAAGCTATAGCTAAAGTTAGGGTATTGTCAAAGGAACAGTTAGTATTGTTAAAGCCTTATTTGAGGTATGAGTAGCTTAGCTAGTCTTTAGTTATTGGTCTTTAGTCTCCCGAAATCGGGAGACTAAAGACCAATAACTAAAGACTAGCTAAGTAGTTAGCTTAAAATCTCTTTTACCACCCGTTTTTTCTATCAATCGGGTCTCTTTAATCACAATATTATGCGAAAATGCTTTGCACATATCATAGATGGTTAAGGCAGCAATCGTTGCCCCTGTAAGTGCTTCCATTTCTACCCCTGTTTTAGCCGTAAGACTGGCGGTGCAATCTATGACAATTTCATTCGCTTCATTGATATGAATGTGTACTTGGCAATTGTCTAAACCTAGTGGATGACAGAGCGGAATTAGTTCGCTGGTCTTCTTGGCCCCCATTACCCCTGCCAATATAGCGGTTTGAAAGACAGGCCCTTTTTTAGTTTGTATGTCTTTGTCCTTAAATTGGGCCAGAATCGCCTCCTCTACTATGATAATACTTCTCGCTTTTGCGGTTCTTTTCGTTATCTTCTTTTCCCCTACATCTACCATAGAGGGATTTCCAGCACTATCTAAATGGGTGAATTTTTTGCTCATATTATTTGGGTTGCGAGTTGCGGGTTGACTAGACGTTTCCTAGATGTGTACGGTTTCTTGTATGCAGCGTTGCCAGCTTTTGCTGTCAATGAATGTCATACAAATTGTCGTCAGTAGTGTTCTTTTTCTTTTACCCCGACAGATGAAATTGACGATTTACTCGCCAACTTACATCCTGCACCTCGCACCACTATTTTTAAAATTTCAATTGAGTGGTTCGGGGAGTTGCTTCATTAATCTCTTAATAAATTTGGTTGTTTCTGAGCTTTACTTTTTCTTTTCATTGTATCTCCGTTGCAAATTTCGAATAATTCATTTCTCCATTCTATATTCTCGAAGTTAATCAAATTATCAATTCTTAATCCTTCAAAAAACCTTTTTTCATCGTGAATAATTCCATACATCCGAGCATTACCAATTCTATACAATCCTGCTAATTGGGGCGCTCCTCCACAATATTTGTCTTTTATATCAGATAAGGTATCTGAAAAACAATGAAATAATGCTCTGCTTGTTTTCTTGTTTTTAGATTTCCAATATTCTTTATATTTCTTTAAAAATTCTGGAGCTCCAGTACCTAAAATAAAAAGCTTATCTGAATGATTCTTAAAATCTAATTTCTGTCCACTCCAATGATTTTCTGATTTTATCCATTTAATTTTTTGGCAATGGAAATTCGCCTCTTTATCTCTGCTACAATGAATAATTTCTAAAGAGTTAGCAATTATTCCTTTTACCTGATTTGGATAATTTTTGAATGATTGTATCAATTTGTTAATTACTGCTTGCGACTTTTCTTCACATGATGCATTCTCTTTAAATAATAACCCGCTATCTGCTAAATCAACAATTTGACTCAATATTATTGAAGGAAACAGAACATCTCCGCAGTAACCGAAAATGTCAGGAGAATTTCTACATCCAAACACTTTTTTTCCAAAATCAAATTTGGCAATATTACCCCATGTGATTCTGCTATCACTTACAATATAAATTGAAGCAGGTTTTCTTGAATCAACTCCTATCCATGAGGCTAATAGTGTCATTTTTCATTATTATTCATTACCGACAAACATTGTTGTCAGTAGTGTTTTTTTTATTTTCTATATATTCTGTTGAAAACATCCATATCAAGAAATCTTCTCAATTCAACAGGTTTAAAAAGGGAATCTTGCTTTTGATATTCTTTTATGAACAAGTGTTCTGTGAAATTGGATTTTCCAATTGATATTCCGAATGTATGTCCAAGAATCTCAAACTTCAAGTAACCATCCTCAATATCATGCATCAAAACTTTTGGAGCTGTCGTAAAATCTAACATCATTAATTCCGCTCCGACTTTTCTTTGTAGATAGTAAATTTTTAAATTTCCTTTATCCCATCTAACGAAGTCTCTAACGTAGTCGTAGAAAGAATCTAAAAACGGTTTATGATTATCTTTCAATGTATCTTCATCATAAGCTGTTTCAAAGGCTACTTTGAATAATCCTCTTTTTAATCGGTTTGTTAGAATTGATGGGTTATTGAAATGATGTTTAAATGTTTTTGTCGTTTTGAATCCCATCTTGTCATTATTTTCTTCGATTATGAAAAATTCAGTATTTCGATTTAGCCTTTGAATTACATTTTGCCCAATATACTGACCAAGAATATTCTTTGTTTGTTCTTTTCCAATTTTGTTTTGTAGTGAGATTATCGAACCAACTTTTTGATATTTTTAGAGAACTAACATTTCTTTTAATGCAATATCAATTGAGGGTTTTAATCTTCCTGTTTTCTCTCCAAAATATTCGTTACAGGGGTCACATACATCTGTACAAATCTCTTTGCTTCCAAGATTTTGAGGCATAATATGAGATTCTTTTTTAAAAGAAACTTCATCTTCTTTCTTTAAACACCAGATGCATTTTTTCATTTTTTTTCATTACTGACAACTTACGTACTATGTGTACTTACGTATTAAAAACGTCTAGTTAACCCGCAACTCTACACCGCTTCATAGAATACCGTAGAACAATTAGATTTTGTAAAAATAGTTTTAGCGATCCTATTTATATCTGCTGTGGTAATACGGTCATAAAAACTTCCTTCTTTATTCACTAAACTAATATCCCCTAATAATTCAAAAAAGGCTAAATTCATTGCTTTATTAAGAATATTCACTTCTGAAAAAGTCAGCGAACTCTCCATTTTATGTTGGTATTTTAACAGTTCTTCTTTTGGAACTGGCAATCTTCTTAACAAACGCAGTTCTTTCCAGATAGCCGCTTCTGCAGTTGCTAAGGAAATACCGGGTGCAGGTCGCCCTTCTATTATCATTAACCCTGGATCGATATTACCAGTAATATAAGCATCAATAGAGCTAAACAAACGCTGTTCTTTTAGTAATTTCCGATAGAGTCGAGAAGAACCACCATTACTTAAAATATCTGACAGTAAATCTGTTGCATAATAATCCTTATCCTTTCTGCCCACGGTATGAAAGGCCATATAGATAGCATCTATTGGAACTTTTGCCTTCATCGTATACCTCTTAGCCTTTCGTTGAATAGGTTCTTTTGGCAATCTTCTTGGTGGCGTGTTCCCGGCAGGTATCGAACCAAACCACTTATTCGCTAATGCTTTCATTTTTTCTACCTCCACATTACCTGCAATGGATAAGATCGCATTATTGGGCCGATAGTATTTAAAAAAGAAATCTTTTACATCTTCTAAGGTAGCATCTTCTACATGCTTTGGAACTAAACCTATAGTAGGCCAACGATAGGGATGTTTGCGATAAGCCGTATTCGCAATATGATGCCAAGCATCTCCGTAGGGTTGATTTAAGCAAGTCTCTTTAAATTCTTCTAATACTACTTTTCGTTGTACTTCTAAACTATCTCCGTCAAAATTTAAACTCATCATCCTATCGGATTCTAACCAAAAAGCAGTTTCTATATTATCGGCAGGTAAGGTGTCATAAAAATTAGTAATATCATTGTTGGTAAAAGCATTGTTTTCTCCACCAGCTAATTGTATTGGACTATCAAAATTAGGAATATTGGCAGATCCTCCAAACATCAAATGTTCAAATAAGTGCGCAAATCCAGTTTTTTCAGGAGATTCATCTCTTGCCCCTACATCATATAATACATTAATGGCGGCCATTGGCGTACTAGCATCTTGATGCACAATGACCCTTAAACCATTTTCTAATACAAAACGATTATACTGTATCAATACGGATTATATTTAACGCTCTATACACATTGGAACTTACTACTACAAAGACCAGGTATCAATGCCAAGAATTGAGCTTTTTATTAGTCCTGCAAAAGTACAGTAGGAAAGTGGGAAATACAATTAAAAAAGAAGTCAGATGTCAGATCGTCCACTTCATTGACGATCTGACATCTGACTTCTTCTTCAGACTCCCGTCAACTTCATTTTAACCTTAAGTATTTTCTTAATGACTTTAAGATCAACCGTAAAGGGATCATACTCTAAATGATTATCGGAGATAAGATTCAGGTGAGTTAAGTTATTGGTAAGGTCTAAGATGGGTTGTATTCTTTTTACCCAAACCGTTTGACTAGTAACAATAGCATACACCTCATTGGATTTCAGATCCTTAAGTGATTCTATTGTACTGCAAATTACCATATCCCCTGCTTTAATAGTGGGAGACATACTATTCCCTTTAATATGAAAAGCGACGAGCGTCCCTTTTATACCCGGAATATAAAAACGTTCTTTTTTTTCAATAACGTCTACTCCTATAGAAGTACCAGCAAAAGCGTCTATATTAGTTAATAAGATATTAGGAGAGACATCAATACTTGTTGCCATAGCTTCTTAGTAATGATGGGGATTGATGATTGGTTGCTAATTATTTAAGCCTGTACGAAGTTTTCATTTTTCCACCATATAAGAAATATAAGTAGTCTTATATGTTCCTTATAGTCCTTATATGGTTGAAAAATGAAAAATTTGTACAAACCTAATTAATAATCAGTAATCAATTTCGTTTTATAAAGAACTTACTCTACGTATTACTTTATATAAGCGAGTATATGTATTCACTTCTTCTTCGAAAGGATCATGTTCTAAATAGTTGGCAGAAATCAATTTCAGACTTTCCACACGACCTTTAGTATCAGGAATTAATTGCACATATTTTACCCATAAAGTGCCATTGGATTTGATAGCATAGATTTCATTCTCCCTTACATCTCTTAAACTAGAGACCTCTCTACAAACTACGATGTCGCCATTCATAATTACAGGCTCCATACTATTTCCTTCAATAGGAAAAGCTACTAAACTTCCTCCAGCTACACCGGGGATGGCAAAAAATTGATTGTCTTCTTTGGCAAAACTACCGGACTCTACTGCCGTACCTGCAAAAGCACTTGTGGAGGTAAATAGAATGTTGCCTTCTATCGTTCCATCTTCTATACTAGCATTACCTTGTGGTAAATCAAATCCAAAAGGAGTTCCATTACCATCTAATAAATAACTTTCATTTACACCATAGGTCTGGCAAATTGTTCTAGCATGACCATAATCTAAAACCCGTTTATCATCAGGATTTAAAAAAGCCCTTACAATATGACCATAGGCTCTATTGCCTAATATCTTCTCTGCAAAATCTCCCATGCCTCTTCCATTTCGATCATTTAAAACCACGTCTCCTCTCTCTTCTAATAAATCAAATACATGTACAAACCTTTTATTTAATTGAATTCTGTCTTCTCTAATCATTATAGCTTTTTTGAGTCTACTGCTAATAATTGTTTAAATACAGTAGTTGTTTGTTTAAAACAAAAATATACATTTCGGCTGCAATATAAAACAAATTATTGTATTAAACAATTATTTTTATTATTTTTATTTAAACATAAATAATTTTATATTCCACCCTAATTGCGATAGGTAACGAGTAATCTTTACAGCTAATACTAGCGGGATTCGCTATTGCTAATTTTAATTGGCTGATACTATTTCTAGGTCAGACTTTTTGTGTTGATGGCTGTTGCGGTGGGAGTGGTTGTAGTAGCAGTTGCTGCTAAAACTAAGCTATAGATTCTAAGCTGTTTGAATGATATTCAAACAGCTTTTTTTATTTTTGCGAAAAAGAAATAGCAAAACCAAATAAAGTCGAATGCTCAAAATAGCTTATTCTCCCATTTACAAGTATCAATTACCCGCAGGTCATCGGTTTCCAATGGAGAAATACGAGTTAATACCAGAGCAATTATTATATGAAGGAACTATCACAGAAGCCAATTTCTTTCAACCAAGTTTACTCCCCGAAGCGACTATTCTATGGACTCATGAATTGACTTTTTGGGAAAAATTAAAGCATCAAACACTTAGCCGAAAAGAGATCCGAGAAATTGGATTTCCGATGTCCCCTCAATTAATTCAGCGAGGTCGATATATTGCCAAGGGGACTATTGAATGTGCCTTATATGCGCAACAATATGGTGTCGCAATGAATGTGGCAGGAGGCACGCATCATTCCTATAGCTACAAAGGCGCAGGTTTTTGTGTTTTAAATGATATTGCTATTGCAGCCAATTATTTATTGAAACAGAACTTGGCCCGACAAATCTTAGTCATTGATTTAGACGTGCACCAAGGCGATGGAACAGCTCAAATTTTTCAGCAGGAATCTCGTGTCTTTACGTTTAGTATGCACGGTGCTAAAAATTATCCTGCTCGCAAGCAGCAATCCGATTGGGATATTGGACTAGCAGACAAAACAGCAGATGCGGAATATTTAAAAACACTCCGAACTACTTTACCCCGTTTATTAGAACAAGTGCAACCTGATTTTATTTTTTATTTGTCTGGAGTGGACATAATCGCTTCTGATAAGTTAGGTCGTCTGAGTGTTAGTATTGCAGGCTGTAAGGAAAGAGATAGCATTGTATTAAAAGCCTGTAAAGCTGCACAGTTACCTGTTGCCGTAAGTATGGGCGGTGGCTATTCGGAACGCTTGGCACATATCATTGAGGCTCATGCTAATACTTTTCAGGTGGCGCAGGAAATCTTTTTTTAGAAATGAGAAATGAGAAGTGAGAAGTGAGAAATGGTAAATGGTAAATGGCTAATAGGACATAGAACTTCTTTAGACAACGTCTAATGCTAAATTCACCATTTACCATT
>Ga0114956_1003862_pt1 | contig 11516 bp, 7 predicted proteins | sample MaitaG_FD_87304 | JGI IMG/M metagenome (GOLD analysis project Ga0114956, IMG submission 87304) | Marine algal microbial communities from Maine, USA - Maine_Asex2 metaG | ecosystem: Host-associated > Algae > Red algae > Unclassified | place: Maine, USA | collected 2015-01-05 | reverse complement strand
TGCCCGGTACGTCGCGGTGCGTGAAGATCATCAAATTGCCGTCCATGTAGGCTTCGGTACGATATTCGCCCAGCTTCACCAGTCGCGGCATGTCTTTGCCAAATACGGTCCCCGATGCACTACGCTCTTTGCCGTCGCCGATGACTTTGGCGGATATAACGCTGCTGAATGTACCGTGACCGGGGTTGGAGGTACGCACCATCTCGATGCCTCGTTCGCGACACAAAAGTTCCGCGTTGACGATGTTTGCATCTTCGGTGTGGTTCTCTATCAATCCAGCACAAAACGCCGACATCAACAGCCGAGTGTCCTTTTCGGCGATCTCGCCATTGAACTGAAGTTCGCACTTCTGAATCGCTCCATTGTGCCACTGGCCCAACAGCAATCCCAAACGATGCGCGACGTCCGCGTAGGCTCGCAATGCTTTCAAAGTTTGCGGGTCTAAGGAAATGGTATTCACGGCCGAACGGATTTCGCCAGTCGATAAATAATTGATGCACAATTCAACGGCTTCCACAGCGACGCCGATTTGAGCCTCTTCGGTGCTGGCCCCCAAGTGCGGTGTGCACAACACATTGTCCATCGCAAACAGCGGGCTGTCAGTGCATGGCTCTGATTCGTAGACATCTAACGCCACGCCGCCGAGGTGCCCCGACTTGAGACCTTCGACCAAAGCGGCTTCGTCGTAGATGCCACCGCGAGCACAATTCACCAACCGCACGCCCGGCTTCATCGCTTTGATCTGTTGGGTCGAGATCAAACCTTTGGTTTCGGGCGTCAACGGTGTATGAACCGTCATATAGTCAATCTCAGGCAGCAAGTCCGCCACGGCGTCGACTTTGCGAATGCCTAACTCATCAGCGCGATCCTTGGAGAGAAAGGGATCAAAACCGACGATCTCCATCCCGAACGCTTTTGCGCGGAAGGCAACTTCTTGACCGATACGTCCCAAGCCGACCACGCCCAACGTTTTGCCAGACAACTGGCTGCCTTGAAATTTCTTTCGATCCCACGCACCTGCTTTTAGGCTCGCGTGAGCGGGTGCCAAGTTCCGCGACAGTCCTACCATCAATGCGAGAGCGTGTTCGGCGGTGCTGATTGTGTTGCCCGTTGGCGTGTTCATCACCACCACGCCTAATCGCGAAGCCGCCTCTTTATCGATGTTATCGGTCCCGACACCAGCGCGGACGATGGCTTTAAGCCGTTTGTTGCCCTCAAGCGATTCGGCGGTGATCTTTACGCCGCTGCGACAGACAGCTCCATCGAATTCGGTCAGGGCTTGTTTAAGTTCCTCACCGGCCAACTTGGTGCGAATTTCGTAATCAATACCTTCGGCAGCATCCAAAATCGCTAAACCTTCGGCAGCAATATCGTCTAAAACGATAATCCGTGACATGTAATTTCCTTGAGAGAGGATGTAGTGGTCGCCGCGAAAAGTTGCTCAGCGGCAAATGTGATGGTGAACGTTTGCTTCAAGCCGTTTGCCTCAAGCCGTTTGGCGGGCACCGTAAACGTATCTTGGGCGTAATCTTTTTAGCCGTTGGAGGCTGCGAAATCTTTCATGAACGCTGCCAACGCTTCGACGCCCTGAACCGGCATTGCGTTATAGATCGACGCACGAATGCCGCCAAGACTGCGATGCCCTTTGAGCGTCGTCAAACCGGCCTGTTTGGCTCCGGCGATAAATTTATTGTCAAGTTCATCGCTGCCAAGCTTGAATACCACATTCATGATTGAACGCTCGGCTTTTTCGACGACATGACCAGCGTAAAACCCATCGCTGCCGTCGATCACGTCGTAGAGGATCTGTGACTTCATCTTGTTTTGAACCTCCATCTTTTCCACGCCGCCTTGGTCTTGCACCCACTTGCACACCAAACCGGTAACATAAATTGGGAACGTAGAAGGTGTGTTAAAACGTGAACCGGCCTCGGCATGTTTTTTATAATCGAGATAGCTGGCCAAACGATCACCGCTCCGCTCCAGAAGATCTTTGCGAACGATCACAATCGTAGCGCCCGCGATGCCCGCGTTCTTTTGAGCACACGCGTAGATCAAACCGTAGTCCGAAACGTCGATAGGACCACACATGATGTCCGATGATTTATCCGCAACGATCGGCACATCACCGGTGTCGGGCAGTTGCGGAAACTGAATGCCATGAATGGTTTCGTTGGTGGTCATGTGCACGTAAGCGGCGTCGGGAGTCAGATTAAGATCTGACTGCTTGGGCAGGTGATTGTATTTCGTGCTGCCACTGTCGTAGGCAACGTTTAGTTTGCCGTAGTATTTGACTTCGCCAGCGCTCTTTTTCCCCCACGCACCGGTGATGATGTAGTCGGCGACTCCAGAGGGTTCGGTTATAAAGTTCGCGGGGATCATGATGTTCTGCATCGCCCCGCCGCCTTGGATGAACAATATTTCATGCGTGTCGGGAACGTTCATCACGGATTTAATTCGCGCAACGGCATCAAACAGAATCTCATCAAAGTCCTTACTTCGATGGCTGATTTCGAGCACGCTGCTTCCTACGCCTGGCAGGGCCATCATGTCTTCTTGGATTTGCTGAAGCACCGCTTCGGGCAACACAGCAGGGCCAGCGGAGAAATTGTAAACGCGTGAAGTTGTAGTAGACGTCATGATTTCAAAAAGTCGAAAACGGGGAATCTTTTGAAGGGTTAATTGAACCAGCGTTGACATTGTGGTCCACGACAATGGTTCGGTGAACGATGTACCGACACGGTTGTCAGAGAAATAGTCTCATCCGACGTTTGAAGGTACAAACCACGAAGTGGCGTTCGATTTCGGCCATCAGTTTAAGCTTGGTAAAAAGCCATGAACAGTGGGTTTTGCCCGGGAAATAGAAGATGCGACCGATTCAATCAGTCGAAGCAGCATTGGAAGGTGCAGGAGCGTCCAGATTTTGGGTTCACTTTAGGTTAAGCCGTAAAAAACGATGATTCGCTCCATTTCGCGACCGCTGATACTTATTTGGGCTTGATGATTCATTGAGCCGCATAGGCGATAGCCTCTTGGGCTGCCCGATAAACGTCTCGCACAAACAAACCGATTCGTACTTAATCAACAGGCCTACCGCGTTTGGTAAGGAGCGGCGGCACCGTATCGAGGCGGCGCGGCGATCGCGGGCTGCCCAGAGGTAGAGAGTTGCGATTGTAGGTAAGCCACCCGAGCGACGGTGTCTTGGTCGGCACCATTGACCTGCATCGCACGAAGGTAGTTCTCCAAGGCCAATTGGTTTTCGCCTTGGACTTCACGAACATGCCCCATCGCTTTCAAGGCACGGACATTTCGGCTGTCGTTTCGCAACGCATCAGCCAGAAGATCGGTCGCCCGTCGATTGTCACCGTACTCTTGATACAGTCGCGCGATTTCGACCAGTGGTTCAGCGGATTGCGGATACCGCTGTCGCCAGCCTTCGAGCAGGTCGAAAGCAAATTTTTCCCGTCCCGTCTCAATCAGCATCGCCGAAAGGCCTCGATGAGCGTCGATGTGTTTGTCGTTATTTGCGATCGCCTGCCGGTACAATTGCTCGGCTTGATCGATGAACTGATTGTTTTGTTTGCCGACGCCTAACTGGTAATAGCAGGCCGCTAAGTTGTAGTAAGCATCCGCGTTCTTGGGGTCGCGGTTAAGCGCCTGTTGGAATGCGTTTATTGCCTGCGAGTGATCACCCCGGTCAAACGCCGCTTTGCCTAGCATATTCTGACGCTGTGTCGTTGCATTGCAGCCCATGGACAACACGATACAAAACAATGCAGAAACGCAGATAAGCAAATGCTTGGCACTGTATTGCTTGGTAACAAATTGCTTGGTAACAAATTGCTCCTGGCGATCGCGTTGGTCCAGGTCGTCGATTTGAGATTTGGGATTCATAGCAACCGATTCCGTTGCCGCCGAGCCAAAACTGGCAAGTCCACCCAATCGTGGGAGGTGCCAAATTTGACGCAAGGGACGACAATTGTGTGCATTATCTCGACGAAAGTAAAGAAAGTGCGCGTTCTGAGCAACGCCAGTTTAATTTGCGAAAATTGAGCATTTGAGCGAATAGAAGGCGGCAAACCTAAGAAACGAAAGGATCTGGGAAAGCTGAGGCGAATCGCATCGTCTCAATTCTCAGTTTATCGTCGGCAAGAAACGCGGATTTGTTTTTTTGTTTTCGTCAAAATTTGCGAAGCAATAATCAGCCGCAGCGCGACAGCCCATCGTTATGGCACAGGACCGGACACTTTTCTGTTGGCGGCTGATAAATGGCTGATAAATATAACATTTCCCTATGGGGTTGTTGATTAAGTCGGCTTTCGTTTTTCAACGTGAGCCGTTTGGGCGATAGCCCCGGTTTTGCGATGACCAAACCGAGGCTAGCGCCTAAACGTCTCACTTAATCAACACTTCCCTGTTGCCGAAACGACGAATGTTTCCAATCCGCAAATCTCTTCATTGAGAGACTTTCCACTTAGGGCCAGGATCGTCGCAGACATGTCAACGACGTCTTCCTTGGAAGTCTTTCGATAACTTTTTTCTACAGCACCGTCATTGAATCATTGTAGAGCACCAGGGCAACGTTCACCGACCGATGGAACGGTCGGATGCCGGGCAACTCCGAAGTGTACTGCCACGGATTTTGCCAACTATTACACTGGCTGCCTGAAAGGGGCGAAACCATGCTGCGGGAAAGAAAGCGGTGCGAGATCGTACCAACCTCACAGAATTGCTCGACAGTCGGTTGCCGACGAGTATCCTCAGCCGCTGATTGAAGTTCGTTCACATCGTTTGCGTTGCTAAGTTGCGAAGGATCGCCCTTGGCAAAATCGAAACTTTGCAGCGCCGACATCGCCTGGGCAGACATCGCCTGCGCAGACATCACAGACGTTTCAGTAACCAAGTTCGAAGGCGGTGCGTCGATTGCTGCAACCTCGCCGGTCGATTGCCACTCGCGCGGAAGCGTCGCTACAACAATGATCATCAGCGCGGCAGCGAATCCCAACGCAGCCGACGTCAGTGGGAACCAGCGCCGGTGAGGAGGCTGAAACCGGCTAATTGAATTGACGTTTTGCCGCGCTCCACCGTTGAGCACCGTCCCCCCCGCACGATCGAACTGGCGATAGATGTCAAACGAGACTCGGCAATCGGAGCATCCCTCTAAATGCGGATCAGAAACCAACGAAGATATCGAACGTCGCCCATCGAGACACGCATCCAACTGCTGCTCGAACCGTTGGCATGGAAGCTGTTGGCGATCCGCCTGCGGAATTTCATTTGGCCGATTCATGGACGACTCCTCGGTTTTGCAACTTCAACACAATCTCACGTCGAGCGCGGTGCACCCACGTCTTGACGGTGCCCAAGGGCACATTCAGCTCTACCGCGATCTCACTGTACTCAAGCTGTTGATGGTGAAACATTTCGAACGCTTGGCGATACTCATTGCGGATGCAAGATAACGCCAGCTCGATCTCCTCGGCCAAAAGAACCGCAGTACGACGCTCGCGGCTGTTTTCGTCTTCGACCGGAAATTCCAAAGAAAGAACATTGGGTCTACGTTTTCGTTTCGACAACAGCGTCCTGCATCGATTGCCCGCAATCGTCAACAGCCAAGGTTCGAAGGCGCGGGTTGAGTCCCAGCGATGAAGATTCTTAGCGACGCGAAAGAAAGTTTCTTGAGTCGCGTCTTCGGCGTCTTCGCGTTGGCGTAGCATTCGATAGCAAAGCCCGTAAACTTGACCGCGAAACCGGTCTATCAGCTGAGCCAACGACGTTTGGTCACCGTCTAAATATCGAGTGACCAGCATGGGTAATTCTTCACTCATCGTGCCTTCTCCCAAAGATGTGCCTACTATTATGTACTTTGGATCGCCGGAGTAAGTTTAATATTTCTAAAACTTATCCCGATTTCTCCGAAGAACCGAAGGAGAAGATTCGAACGAGCAGCCATCTTATTCAAACGATTTTGGCTTTCTTCTACAAGAACACGAAAAAAACCCGCTGCTGGGGAAGCAAACGGGTTAGTGGTTTTCGTCTTTCAATTGCCAAGATTTTTCAGCAACGTCGTCTTATAAATCAGAATGACTGATCAGCACGAATCATTTTTAACGGCGATTGAACAGTTTTTTCAAAATGTCGTCTGCTGCATCGGTGGAGTCATCATGAGCCGCTTTGGGACGCGGTGGCAGCTTTCCACCATGATCGGTTCGATTCTCTTCTTCGGCCTCTTCCGCCTCCGCTTCCAACTTACGCTTAAACTCTTGAGTTTCTTCAGCGCTAAATTGAACGGTTTCTGTCGGGTCAAAATCTGGTTCGTCGAATGGCGAATCATCGTCAACGTCAACAAGCCAATCAGAAATGCTGTCTTCCAACGAAGGCTTTTTCGTTGTCGTGGCCGTTCTAGAGGCCGCTTCGACGACGCTCTTCACTTTGGCGTTCTTAGCACCAGGGTGGACGGGGTCGATCAGCAATTCAAATTGCAATTTACCAATTCGAATTTTGTCACCGGACGTTGCAACATGCGGTTTGGTGATCTGTTCGCCGTTGACGAACGATCCATTACGACTGCCCAAATCGTTGACGATGACTTTCCCGCCGTCGACTTTGATGGCACAGTGCTTACGACTGACCATATCACTACCGGGCCGCAAATGAGCCCCTTCGCCGCGACCGATGATAAATTCCGGTACGGAAATTTTGATTTCCCGGCCTTCATGTTTACCACCGATAATTTTTAAAAGAACTTGCATCCCCAAGGTTCCCCCAATATCTGGTGTCAGTATCAAGCAATCCACTATCGAGTCATCATGGCTCGAAAAAAGAGAAGAAGTGAATTTCCTCGATCTAACTGGTCTATATGTATTATGATCGGTTTTCGCCAACAGTCAAATTTAAAGCGTTATCTGTAAATTACGTAGAACTTTGGCACCGCTAGTTTTACCTTGTTAAAGCTGGCTTACAATATGGCTTTTCTGCCACAAAATGTTTATCTAAAACGACATGACAATTGTCATGTTGGCAAACTTGGCCCTCCATCCACTTTTTGACGTTAGATTGCTGCTATTGTGCGCCATTAAGTTCCGCTATCGCAACATCGCTGCAAAGAAAATGGCATGCCAGAAATTCACCTCCTGCTGGTCCAACCGGAATTACCGTACTTTTGCTCCAAAATGTTTTCTGCATTTTCTTTCTGTTGAGCAGACAGGTTTGCCATGCTCAGCGATAAATCTAAACCCACAGCCATTGCGTTAATCATCCCCTCCAAAATTTCGCTCTGCGAACAATCCAAGTCGGCAAGATCCGATATGCCGGGAAGCTCTGGTGCAAATTCCGACCGCTTCAGCAGCAAACTTCCATGTTGTAAAGTTGCACCACTGAGCCGACGCTGGGCGCTGCCGCCGATTTTAAAACCCTTTAAGACAATGTCTCCAGCGGTTCGACGCTCAAAACATAAAAACTTGTGACGATCGCCGGCAGACGAAATTTTGTCGTTCTTGTGCGCGTCAGATTCTCCTGAATTATTTGAGGTCACGTATTGTTCTGCCGAAACTCCGCTCTCGTTTAAAAAACCAACGATCGCGGAATGGACCGAGCCGTAAAGATCATTCTGTTTCGATGACCATCGGTTGGTTCCCGGCAGTGACAGGCTGTACGTCAATTCGCGGTCGTGAACAATCGCCCCGCCGCCTGAAGAACGACGCACGATCTCGCAATCGACGCTGGCCGGATGAAGCCCTCGATCATCAAATTTCTGAAAGTACCCCAGCGACAACGTTGGCTCAGCCCATTGGTAAATCCGGAGCGTGACTTGTTCCGTTTCATTGGCCCAATGCAGTAGAGCTTCGTCAACCGACATATTCCAAGCCCCCGCAGCGGGCGGGTCGATGATAAGTTTCGCGTCTAGCAACTTTGCCTTCTGGGTTTACGTGTTTGCGAATTGGCGATCATAAGATTGCGGGGCTGTTTAGCTTTTAACAAAAGCCGACTATTCATGGCTTAAGAACGTTCGTTGAATAAGTGTCTGATTTGTCCTCGACAGCGATGTTCCGGACTCTTGCAATTCTAACTATAAGGACGGAATTATTTGAAATTCCGAAATTCAATCTTTGAAATTTATCGCCTCTTCTTTCCTTAGGACTTTGGTTGAGTGGCGAATTCCCTGTCAAATCCTTAAACCGTTGAAGTCTTTTGATTCGCTTATTGATAGTCTGAAAGGGGAGGGCAAGAGCAAACGAAATTCCGATCTCCATAAACGTCATCAACGCGATTCACCGATGGCCAAAATTTCGACCTGATCGTTTCTGGTGAAGGATAAATTGCCTGCTGTCTTGTGTAAGCGCGTTGCCAATTGGCATCCACCAAATCCGCAATCGTGTGCGGAGCATTGCGAGGCAAACTATCTTCGGCCGAGATACGTCCTTGCTCGACGTCACGGATTTCCTGACGAATCGCCAACAACGCCTCACAGAAACGATCAAGCTCCTGCTTGGATTCGCTTTCGGTTGGCTCGATCATGATCGTACCCGGCACCGGCCAACTCATCGTTGGGGCATGAAACCCGTAGTCCATCAACCGCTTCGCAATGTCCACTTCGGTGATGCCAGAGGATTCTTTGATGGAACGAATGTCGATGATGCATTCATGAGCCACACGGCCATCGCGCCCTTTGTACAAAACTTCATAATGCCCTTTGAGCCGAGTCGCGATGTAGTTGGCATTGAGAATCGCGATCTCGGTCGCCTTCTTCAATCCATTGCCGCCCATCAAATTAATATACGCCCAAGAGATCGGCAAAATCGAAGCGCTGCCATAATTCGCCGCAGACACCGCATAAGCGGGCTCGGTTGATTCCGACGTCCTTGGCGCTCCATCCTTTCCCGCGATATGACCGGGAAGAAAGGGAGCCAGATGAGCTTTCACGCCAATGGGCCCCATGCCCGGTCCACCGCCTCCGTGAGGGATGCAGAACGTTTTGTGTAAATTCAGATGCGATACGTCAGAGCCCAGTTCGCCTGGAGCAACTAATCCGACCAGCGCGTTCATATTGGCTCCGTCCATGTAAACTTGACCGCCAGCCTCATGCACGATGTCGCACGCTTCTCTGACGGTCTCCTCAAACACGCCATGCGTGCTGGGGTAAGTGATCATCAGACTGGAAAGATTCTTCCCATGAGCCGTCGCCTTTTGGCGTAAGTCATCCAGATCAATGTTGCCGTCATCATCCGTTTTAATGACCACAACATCCAAGCCCATCATGGTCGCACTGGCAGGGTTAGTGCCGTGAGCCGAGCTGGGAATTAAGCAGATTTTACGATGGCCTTGGGCGATGCTCTGGTGATATCTCACAATCGCCAACAGGCCCGCGTATTCGCCTTGAGCACCAGAATTAGGCTGCATCGACATCTCATCGTAACCGGTGATGCTGATTAACCAAGATTTCAATTCTTCGATCATCGCAACATAGCCGTCTGTTTGATTGGACGGCGCGAAGGGATGTACGTCCGAGAACTCTGGCCAGCTAACGGGCATCATCTCGACGGTCGCGTTGAGCTTCATCGTACAGGACCCCAGCGGAATCATCCCGTGAGTCAACGAGAAATCCTTGTTCTCCAGACGTTTGAGAAACCGCAACATCTCCGTTTCGCTGCGATACAAATGAAAGGAATCGTGCTGCAGGAATTCAGTCGTGCGTTGAAGACCTTCGAGGATGCCGCCGTCATCGTCACCCGCCGCGACGTCAATTTCTCCATCTTCGTCAATCGCATCGTTGCAATTAAGTACGTCAACGACCAAGAAAACATCTTCCAGTGTCGTCGTTTCGTCCAAGCTGATGCCAATTTGATGGTCGCCCACAATGCGCAGGTTCACGGCGATACGCTGACCGAACGCAATTGCTTTATCGCGATCATTTCGGTTTTTAAATTGCACCAGCAAGGTATCAAAGAAGGCATCATGCACCACATGAAATCCATCTTTTAACAAAGCCGATCGCAAAAGATGAGCCATCGTGTGTACACGTGTCGCGATCGTCGTCAGCCCTTGGGGACCATGATAAACGGCATACAAAGCCGCCATGTTGGCCAGCAAAGCTTGCGCGGTACAGATGTTGGACGTCGCTTTATCCCGCCGAATGTGTTGTTCACGGGTTTGCATCGCCATCCGCAGCGCTGTGTTGTCGCGGCGGTCTTTGGACACACCAATGATGCGACCAGGAGCAGACCGTTTAAATTCATCGCGCGTGGCGAAGAAGGCCGCGTGAGGCCCGCCAAACCCCATCGGGACTCCAAAACGCTGAGCACTTCCCAGCACAACATCGGCGCCCATCTCACCCGGTGGCTTGAGCACCGTCAACGCCAAAAGATCCGTCGCCACAGCGGCCAAGCCTCCCGATTGATGAATCTGTTCGATCACCGGTTGGAGATCTCGAACCTGCCCCGTCGTGCCCGGATATTGCAACAGTGCTCCAAAAACTTCGTGCTTGGAAGCCTCTTCTAAAGCTCCGACGATAATCTCGAAACCTTGAAATTCGCCCCGAGTGCGAATCACGTCCAATGTCTGTGGATGAACATCATCGGCGACAAAAAAGGTTTGACTGGTCGATTTCTTATTCGCTCGGCGGCACAGCGTCATCGCTTCGGCCGCAGCAGTCGCTTCGTCCAACAATGAAGCGTTTGCAAAACCCATCCCCGTTAGATCCATCACCATTTGCTGAAAAATCAACAGCGTTTCCAATCGCCCCTGAGCAATTTCGGCTTGGTAGGGCGTATAGGCGGTGTACCAACCTGGATTTTCCAGCACGTTTCGTAGAATCACATTAGGCACATGGGTCCCGTAATAGCCCTGCCCAATGAAGGACTTTGTGGGCAAGTTCCCTGCCGCAAACTCTCGCAACCGCTCCAACGTCGAGACTTCCGATTCCGCAACTGGCAAATCGAACGGGCTTCTCGCCATCAGGTCCGCCGGAATCGTCGATTTTATCAACTCGTCTAACGAACCAGCGTCGACAGTGTCCAGCATTTGGGAGACGTCTGTATCTGAGGGGCCAATATGCCTTTGAACAAACGCATCGTTTTGCATCAGTTGATCAATCGAAACGTTTTCTTCGCAAACGTGATCCAAAATTTCGTCAGTCGCCATAAGTCAAATCTATTGAAGGTAAAAAAATCAAATGCGTGGTTCGCTGCTGTTGGTAATCACAGCTTCGGAACCAAAGGATACAATTCAAATCCAGAAACGATGCCTACTCAACGCCGTGAAGAGATTTATTTCTCTGTTTTAATGAGCCGTTTTGGCGTTAGCCCCGGTTTTGCGATGACCAAACCGAGGCTAACGCCTAATGGCACTTACTTTACATCCAACCATAAAAACTAGCTCCCCCTCTCCTCGTGAATTCGGACCTAAAGACGCTTCCATCTAATCAAACGCTGACCGAATTCACGAGGAGAGGGGGTTGGGGGGTGAGGAGCAACAAAGTTTGGAACAACAACTTCCGCCAGCAAATGATCTCGTAAACC
>Ga0114956_1003861_pt1 | contig 11519 bp, 10 predicted proteins | sample MaitaG_FD_87304 | JGI IMG/M metagenome (GOLD analysis project Ga0114956, IMG submission 87304) | Marine algal microbial communities from Maine, USA - Maine_Asex2 metaG | ecosystem: Host-associated > Algae > Red algae > Unclassified | place: Maine, USA | collected 2015-01-05 | reverse complement strand
TCGGCATTACATCTATTGTGAAGGGAAATAGGGTCCAGCGTCACTTAAAAACGAGTCTCTGAGTCATATATTTTAATGCCAGAATTACCCGTTTATTTGGCCTCAGATTTTTGAGTCGCTCAAAGCCTTCAGAATTACGTCGCAAGCGAAGTTGAGTTCGTCTTCTGTAATCAGCAAAGGAGGAGCAATTCGCAAGCAATTCGAGGCAAACAAAAACCAGTCGGTAATAAGACCGCCTTCGATGCATTTTTTGATGACCTTTTGAGTCGAATCAAAATCCGAAAACTCTAAAGCCATCATGAGTCCTTTGCTTCTGATCGCCTGTATCGCAGGATGCTTCAAACGCTTTCGAAGCAGTTTTTCTTTTGCCGCGACTTCTTCTATGTAATTTTCTCTGAGTAATACCTTTAAAGTAGCCAGAGAAGCTGCTGCCGTAACGGGGTGGCCTCCGAAGGTCGTTATGTGCCCAAGAATGGGATTGTCTTGAAAGACATGCATATTTTCTGAAGAAGAAACGAATGCACCAATCGGCATTCCGCCGCCCATTCCTTTGGCGATCAGTAATATGTCTGGGACCACTCCGTAGTGTTCAAAGGCGAATAGTTTACCCGTTCGTCCGAAGCCGGTTTGAATTTCGTCGAAAACCAACATGCAACCCACTTCGTCGCAGCGTTTTCTCAAAGCCAGTAACCATTCTTTTTTTCCAGGATTGATGCCCGACTCCGCTTGAACCACTTCCGTAAAAACTGCGGCTGTTCTTTCCGTGATCTGGTCTAAGTCTTCCATCGAGTTGTAGCGGATGGATTTAGTGTCGGGTAAAAGTGGTCGGTAATTTCGCTTCCAATACTCGTCTCCAATAATGGATAAGGCGCCCTGCGAGCTTCCATGGTAAGAATGTATGAAACCGATGAATTCGCTTCGGCGCGTCACTCGTTTGGCCAACTTCATGGCTCCTTCTGTGGCTTCGGTTCCGCTGTTGACGAGGTAAACGCTGTCGAGCGATTTGGGCAATTGTTCGGTGATCAAATGACAGAGCTGAACTTGCGGTTGGTAAACGTACTCACCGTAGACCATCAAGTGCATGTATTTTGCGGCTTGATCTTGAACGGCTTTCACTACCTCAGGATGGCAATGTCCTAAGTTGCTCACGCTGATTCCGGAAATCAGATCGAGGTATTTTTTACCGTCTGTGTCAATGAGATATACGCCCTCCGCCTTTTCGATTTCGAGCATCAAAGGCATGTCGCTGGTTTGGCTAACGTTGCGCAGGAAAAGCTGACGTAAATTCATGTCGCAAAGCTAGCACTTGTGCTGTTGGTATTCGCTGCTTGAATGTCTCCAGTCTATCATCAAATCTTCAATGGGCTGATGAATTTTGCGTAGTTGTTGTCAGGAGTCAGGCCACAGATCCTTGCTTTTTCTTTAAGCTGGGAACGAAGCTCAAGCTATAAATAATGGGCAATCTTCAATTGGCTGATTATAGACCAATGCAAATATTTTTGGGCTCGATGAAAAAGCGAAGCGCCTCCAAACCACCTTCGCGACCCAAACCCGACCCTTTCATGCCGCCAGAAGGAGTGCGTAAATCACGTGTCATCCAAGTGTTGACCCAAACCACACCGGCGTCGATGTTGTCGGCCATTCGGTGAGCCCGCGTGAGATTGCCCGTCCAAATAGTAGCCGATAGTAAAAAGATGTGATTTAACTAAATAGTAAACTAAATTGTATTAATTTACAGATATGGTAAACTTTTTTGATCGGTCTAGCCTATGATTATTGTAGAATCATCTAGTGGTCATGAGCTTCAGGTTGAAGTAGTGCCGATTGAAAACGATGACTTTACATCGCTTAATGAAGAAAGGTACTTCTTTGATTGGGCAAGTGAAATGCAAAATGAAATATTCAAACTACGTATTGTTGGTGCAAGTGAGATCTTGGGTTTGGTGTCTTTAGAACGTATACCGAGTGAGCTTAGAGTGCATGTCAGTCTTTTGACGGTTTCAAAAGAGAACGTTGGATCATCAAAAAAGTACAAAAACATTGCCGGCAACCTTTTGGCTCATGTAGCGAAAGTCGCGGTTCTACAAGATGGAGAAAATGCATGCTTCTCACTCAGGCCGAAAACGGAATTAGTCCAACATTACGTTGAAGAGTATAATATGTCAGTAACCGGTGTCACATTAAGTATGATTGTTCCTGAAATTCTTGAATTGATAAAACGCTTTGATCATGAGTAAGAAAGTAAAGAAAAATTCAGCTATTGATCCCGAATATGGTTTAGACTCCCGATACACTTCCAAAGGAGAACAACAGACGGAGGCTATTGCGCTGATGAAAATGCGTTTGGAAAGAATGCAGAACTTATCTCGCGAGCAAATTGTAAAGGCTAAACTGATTCAGCTGAAATTAGCGATGGAAGAATATATCAAAAGTCCAGTATACGACGACCAAAACCATTTTCTGGATTTTCTTGAAACCTATGTCGATACTATATACTCTCGTAGAAATAAGTTTGCGAAGGATGTCAACATAAGCTCGGTGCGGCTTAGTCAAATTATTAATAAACATAGATCTCCTAGTGAAGATTTTTTGTTGAGGTTAATGGTTCATTCTGAAAAGGTCTATGAAAGTATTTGTGAATTCAAAAAAATGATGTGGTATCAAGTGTTTTTTTATGAAAAAATTTATGATACCATGGCCAGTCAAGATGAATGGCGACCTAGTATTGAAAAGGAGATAAAGCTAAGTGAAAGTTTGGATTGATTTCTTTGTTCGGGCATTGCTCAAATGTTTGCTCTTGTTCAAATTCCTCGGTAATTAAGAAAAGACTTGAAGCAGAAGAGTATCCTAAAGACCAATGCAAATGTTCTTTGGTTCGGTGAAAAAACGCAGTGCTTCTAGTCCACCTTCGCGACCCAAACCCGATCCTTTCATGCCGCCAAAAGGAGTGCGTAAATCACGTGTCATCCAAGTGTTGACCCAAACCACACCGGCGTCGATGTTGTCGGCCATTCGGTGAGCCCGCGTGAGATTGCTCGTCCAAATAGTAGCCGATAGCCCGTAAGGTGAATCGTTGGCCATGCGCAGTACCTCTTCCTCCGTTTCGAAAGGAATCAATGTTACTACAGGACCGAAGATTTCTTCTTGGTTGGTTCTGCAACTATTGGGTAATCCGTCGATGACAGTAGGCTCCAAAAACCAGCCTTTCGAACAGCGTCCTTTTAAATCGAACTGTTTGCCGCCCGTCAATATTTGACCGCCTTCTTCCACCGCCAAGTTGATGTGGTACAAGACCTTGTTCATGTGGCTCTCGGAAATTACGGAACCCATATAGGTGTCGTCTTTCATTGGATCGCCCACCTTCAACATATAGGTGCGCGCAATAAATTCGGTTTTGAAACGATCGTAAATTGATTTTTCTACGAAAATACGTGAGCCGCATAAGCAAATTTGCCCTTGGTTTCGAAAGGAAGAATTGATCGTAGTGCTTAACATCTTTTGGAAATCGCAATCGGCGAAAATGATGTTCGGATTTTTTCCACCCAATTCGAGCGACAACTTTTTTAAGCTGGGAGCTGCTGTTTTTGCAATCTCCAATCCCGTATTGGTTCCTCCGGTAAATGAGATCGCGTTAATTTCTGGATGTTCGACGATGGCTTTTCCCACCTTATTCCCCAATCCGTGAATGATGTTTAACACACCATTCGGTAGGCCAGCCTCTTTGCATATTTCCGACAATGCGAAGGCGGTCTTTGGTGTTACCTCCGAAGGTTTTCCGACCACGCAATTTCCGGCTGCTAAAGCTGGGGCAATTTTCCAAGTGAATAAGTACAAAGGCAAGTTCCATGGAGAAATGCAACCCACTACGCCCAAAGGTTTGCGTAAAGTGTAATTGATCGCCTCGCCTTGCATCGGATGTGATTCGGAAGAAAAGTGGCGAATGGCTGTTCCGAAAAAGCGAAAATTACTCGCTGCTCTTGGAATGTCAACTTCCCGTGTCAAGCTAATGGGTTTGCCGGTGTCTTCTGTTTCAATCCAAGCCAAATCTTCCAAGTGCTGCTCAATCAAGTCGGCAATTCGTACCATGATTCGAGCGCGGCGCTCTACCGGAAATTGCGACCAAGACATAAAAGCTCGCTTGGCTGCCTTCACCGCAAATGCAACATCCGAGTCATCGGAGTCCGGAATTTCGGCATTGATTTCTCCAGTAGCCGGATTAAATCCGTTGATGTATTCCTTCGACATCGGATCGTAGTAGGTTCCGTTGATGAAGTTCTTGATTTGAGGACGTTGTTCCTTTCTAAGATTGAGTGTAGCCATAGCTTGTATGTATGTAACAAGTACAAAGCAAATTGCACTGTTTTTTCCTTTGAGCGTACCTAAAAGTACGCAGGATGTTCAAACAAAAATGATGCTTCGATCTGATCTATCTCGATTCGCTTTGATCTGCTTTGATCTGCTTTTTTTCGATTTGCTTATCAGAGTGCGCCGGTTCGTCCACCATCAACGGTGAGACTGATGCCTGTAATATAACTTGCAGCCGGACTCGCCAAAAAAGCGGCTGCCGCTGCGACTTCTGAGGGATCTCCGAATCGGTTCATGGGAACGTTGGCTTCCATTCTTTTTGCTGTGGCTTCTTCGCTTACATCATCGCGCTTAGACCATGCTGTGATGAGGCTCTTCAAGCGACCAGTGTTCGTATAGCCCGGCAACACATTGTTGACGGTAATTCCGAAAGCTCCTACTTCGTTGGACCAAGTTTTTGCCCAGCTCGCCATAGCTCCTCGGGTCGTGTTGGATACGCCCAAACCCTTGATGGGAATTCGCACAGAAGTACTGATGATGTTGATGATTCTTCCGAAACCTTCTGTTTTCATATGCGGCAACAGTAATTTGCTCAGTGTTTGACTGGCTAGCACGTGCAGCTCAATGGCTTTCAGAAAGGCGAGAGGATCTGCTTCGGTGATCGGCCCTCCAGGAGGGCCACCCGCGTTGTTGATCAAAATCTCAAAGCCTCCATGCTCGGTCAAATGCTTACTCACTACATCTTTTAGATTGTCGCGATCTGAGAAATCTGCTACGAGATAATTGTGTTGCTCTGGGTTTGGAAGCTCGGCAATGGCCGCTTCCAGTTTATCGGCAGAACGGGACATCAATGTTAGACTTGCTCCCATTTCTGCTAGTTCCTTCGCTACTGCAAGGCCAATTCCCTGACTGCCTCCGCATACCAAGGCTCTTTTAGCTGTTAAGTCGATGTTCATAAGCCGCCAAATTACGAAATCGTAGGACGGGAATCGGCAGTCTGCGTATCTTTAAGCAGTAGCCTCGGCAGCCAAACTTTGCATCAACAATCTATGTCTAACAAAGTATCTCGTTTACTGAAGACTCTCGGGCCGGGCATTCTGTTTGCCTCCACTTGTATTGGTGTTTCGCATTTGGTTCAGTCTACCAGAGCTGGCGCCAATTACGGATTCGTTTTGCTCTGGGCCATTATCCTAGCCAACCTGTTCAAGTATCCCTTCTTCGAATACGGTTCGCGTTACGCAAACGCCGCTGGCGAAAGCATCATCGACGGTTATAAGAAGATGGGTAAGTGGGTGTTGGTCATCTATTTTCTGATTACACTGGGATCGATGTTCTTTGTTACCGCAGCAGTTGGTGCTGTTACGGCTGGTTTCATGGACAACCTCTTTGGCATTAGTCAGCTCGTTGAAATTCCCTTGTTTACCGCCTTTGTCTTGTTTGCGTCTTGTACGTTGATGTTGATTCTGGGAAAGTACAATCTTCTCGATAGCCTGATTAAGATGATCGGGGCGGTTTTGTTGGTTTCGACAGTATTGGCTTTTGTTTTGACGCTTTTGCATGGGCAAAATCCAGCAGTGGCTGACTTTAAAGCGCCGGAAGTTTGGGATTCGGCTGGCATTGGCTTTTTGATTGCGCTAATGGGATGGATGCCAACTGCTGTTGATTTATCGGCTTGGAATAGTTTGTGGACCATCGAACGAATCAAGCAAACGGGTTATCATCCGACAATGAAAGAGACCTTGTTCGATTTCAACTTTGGTTACTTAGTGTCAGCGGGGCTCTCGATTTGCTTTCTTACGATGGGCGCTTTTTTGGTTTACGGCTCTGGTGAAACAATGCCCGGAAGCTCGGCACTTTTTGCCAATAAAGTCGTAGAACTCTATACAACAACCATCGGATCATGGAGTTACCTGATTATCGCAACAGCAGGTTTCTCTGTTATGTTTGGTACTTGTATTGCTGTCTTTGATGGCTATGCTCGAGCGATGGAACGCAGCGTGGAATTGTTGTTCTTTTCAGAAGAGAAGGCCACTGAAATGCTCAATGATAGAAAAGTGTATATTGCTACTTTGTTGCTTTTGGCGCTTGGATCTTTTTTTATTATCGCTAAGTTTGGTGGTAAATTGAAGGTCTTGGTGGACTTGGCAACTGCCATCTCATTTATGATCGCGCCATTTGTTGCTTGGGCCAATTTTAAGCTGGTAAGTAAGGATTACATTGCCGAAGAACATACTCCACCTGCTTGGTTGAAATTGCTGAGTTATGGTGGTTTGGTTTTTTTGATCGGCTTTGGAATATTGTTTGTCTTTGTGAAATTGGGCTTGGTTTAGAATAGAATTTAAAAAATCAAATAAAATAATCAATCATGATTGGAAGGCCATTTAATTTGCAGAAATGGATCGATGAAAATCGAGACGCCTTAAAGCCACCTGTGGGAAATAGAAACCTCTATAAAGAGGCAGGGGATTACATTGTGATGATTGTTGCTGGACCGAATGCTCGAAAGGATTTTCATTACAACGAAACGGAAGAACTGTATTACCAGCTGGAAGGAAACATCGTGGTTCGTATTCAGGAAGATGGAAAGGCGGTTGATATTCCCATCAACGAAGGTGAAATGTTCTTACTTCCTGCAAGAGTGCCTCATTCACCCATGCGCTCTGAGGGTTCAATTGGATTGGTGGTTGAGCTGAAAAGAAAGGAAGATGAAAAAGACGGCTTGATTTGGTTCTGCGATAATTGTAATAATAAATTATTCGAGAGTTATTTTAAGTTGAAGAATATTGAAAAGGATTTTCTGCCTCGATTTAAAAAGTATTACGCTGATGAAAATTTACGCACCTGTTCAAATTGTGAATCTGTAATGGCGATTGATGCAAGATTTGTAGAAGCTTAATTTTTGATTGTGTGTGCAGTTTTGAAAGATCTTGATTCTTTAACAGATGTCCGAAGGACAGATGCGTACATTTCACTCTGTAACTCACTCACTCACTCAGTAATTCAGTAACCCAGTAACTCTCTCGAATTAATACCAAACATAGTCTATGTTAAAAGTCGACATTCATACACACATCATGCCCGAACACATGCCACGATGGGCAGAGAAATTCGGCTACGGTGGATTTATTCATCTAGAGCATCACAAAGATTGTTGCGCACGAATGATGATGGATGATCGCTTTTTTCGAGAAGTTGATTGGAATTGTTGGGAACCCAATGCACGACTGAAAGATTGCGATGCGTGTGGTGTAGATGTGCAAGTGTTGTCGACGATCCCGGTGCTCTTTGCTTATTGGGCAAAAGCGAAAGACTGTTACGAAACATCTCGTTTTCTCAACGATCACTTGGCGGGCATTGTGCAGAAGTTTCCGAAGCGCTTTGTTGGTTTGGGAACGGTACCCATGCAAGATCCACAACTGGCCATTCGAGAGATGGAAAGATGTGTGAAGGAATTGGGCATGGCCGGCGTAGAGATCGGAACTCATGTCAACGAATGGAATCTATCCGATCCTGAGTTGTTTCCATTTTTCGAAGCAGCTGAGCGATTGGGCTCAAGTATTTTTGTACACCCTTGGGACATGATGGGGAAATCGAAAATGGAACGCTACTGGCTGCCATGGCTCGTTGGAATGCCAGCGGAAACCAGCCTCGCTATCTGCTCTATGATCTTTTCAGGAGTCTTTGAGAAATTGCCCAACCTAAAAGTGGCCTTTGCGCACGGTGGAGGATCATTTCCGGCTACGATTGCACGGGTTCAACATGGCTTCGATGTACGGCCTGACCTCTGTGCGGTAGACAACAATAAACCACCTCGACATTACCTTGGTAAATTTTGGATTGATTCCTTAGTACACGACCCACGTATTCTCGATTACCTCATCGATTTGGTAGGCGCTGAAAAAATCGCTCTGGGTACCGACTACCCGTTTCCCCTTGGAGAACACGTTCCTGGAAAGCTCATCGAAGGCATGCCTTACAGTGATTCTACCAAAGAGAAACTGCTCGGCACTTCGGCTTTGGATTGGCTCGGATTGGAAAAATCACTTTTTCTGAGATGATGGTCTTTTCATATAAAGACTAGATCGAATTTGTTAAAACTATATGTTAATCAGTAAGTTAGGCTCTGTAGTTGTCCACAATTGTGGATAACTGTGTGGATAATGTACGAATGGAGAAGAAATGAAAGACGAAGAAAAGTGGTTGGAAAAGGCACAATCTCTAGATGCTGCTGATCCTTTGAGGGAGTGGAGGGATCAGTTCTACTTTCCGCAAAAGGATGGAGAAGACTTGATTTACCTCTGCGGTAATTCATTGGGTTTGCAGCCTAAATCGGTCGAGAAATTTGTTCAACAGGAGCTGGAAGATTGGAAAAAACATGGAGTAGAAGGCCATTTTGAGGGCAAAAATGCTTGGTACTATTACCATCATTTCTTGGAGGAAGCTGCGGCCCGTTTGGTGGGCGCCGATAAAAAGGAAGTGGTTGTGATGAATAGCCTTACGGTCAATCTCCATCTTTTAATGATCAGCTTCTACCGTCCCGAAGGTCAGCGAAAGAAAATACTCATAGAGTCTCCCGCTTTTCCATCTGATCAGTATGCGGTGGATTCACATGCCAAGCTACATGGTTTTTATGCCGATGATGTGGTAGTTGAAATGTTCCCTCGAGAAGGGGAGGAGACGATTCGCACGGAAGACATTCTCCAACAAATAACAGATTTGGGAGATGAGTTGGCCTTGGTGATGATCGGTGGGGTGAATTACTACACAGGACAATTTTTCGAACTCGAAAAGATTACTGCAGCGGCTCATGCTGTTGGTGCTTTCGCCGGATTTGATTTAGCGCATGCGGCTGGTAATGTTCCTTTGGAACTCCATGACTGGGGTGTCGATTTTGCCGTTTGGTGCAGTTACAAATACCTCAATTCAGGACCAGGTGGAACCAGTGGTGCTTTTGTTCACGAACGTCATGGCAACAACCCAGATTTGGTTCGCCTCGCGGGTTGGTGGGGCAATGATGAAAAGACGCGTTTTCAGATGCCTCGCAAGTTCATTCCCCAAGAGGGAGCTGCGGGTTGGCAGATTAGCAATGCTCAAGTTTTTTCCATGGCACCACACATGGCCTCATTAGAGATTTTCGATGAGGTTGGGATGCCGGCTTTGAGAGCGAAAAGTTTGAAACTGACGGGCTTTTTGGAGGAAATGCTGGATGCTGTAAATGCCGAAGCTGGGAACCAACGTTTTAAAATTATTACTCCACGAGACAGTCATCATCGTGGATGTCAATTGTCGATTTTAGTGGATGGTGGAGGAAAGCAGGTTTTTGAAGCGCTTACCGCCGATGGAATTGTGGCTGACTGGCGCGAGCCGAATGTGATCCGATTGGCTCCCGTTCCGCTCTACAATAAATTCGAAGAGGCTTTCCGTTTTGTACGTATACTGTCGGAGTGTTGATTTATGGACTGGGTTTACGAGTGGCTTTTGTTGCTCGATTTTTCTGGGATTAGTCTTCAATCAGCAATCCGCAATCTTCATTTTGGAACATCATTTCTCAGGTGCGTGCTTTGTCGTATGAGCTCCTTCTCGCATTCTGTGATGCCGAGAAGCGTCGGTTGTTGGGAATATCAGTTGAGTACTGTATTTCCGTCGTGCATTCTCGATTAGAGATTCTTTGTAAGGCGGAATTTGAGATTGCCGATTGTTGATTGCAGATTGCCAACTCATCCCAAAGAGTTAGAAAAAGAAAGCCGAAATAGAAAACCCATCTCGTCAATCGAACTCTACCTGACTTCCGGTGTTTCCTCTTCTTCATCGTCGTAGTATTCACCAAAAAGATAAACACCAAAGCCGATTTCGAAACGTGATCGTTCGCGACCCGAATTACCAGAAATGTCCATCGAAGCTGAGATTTGATAACCGCTTAAAAGACGGTAGGCGACCATCACGGAGTGTGGATAGTCTTGCTTGTGGTATCCCCAACTGTAAGAGGCGAAAACAGTATCGTTTAGGTTGAAGAGTACCCCCGCATCAATGCTCACTCCGCAGGAATTGATTGTACCTTGTCCGATCAACTGTCGCATCATGAAGTTGGGCTTGATGTAGAACATTTCTCCTATTTGAAATTCGTAAGAAGATTGCAAGTAACTGATGCGTTTGAATTGCGCGTTTCTATCGGCAAAACCTGCAGAAATGTCTCGAAAAGAAGGCTCATTCGAATGGAGAACCGATGCTCCAATTTCAAAATTTCCAAAGACGGCTAGCAGTCCTACGTCTACATTCGGACGAAATTTATACTCATTCACCAAGCCTCCTTGATTGCTCGTAAAGATGTCGGCAAACTTCATCAGCGAAACTCCGAAACCCGCTTGCGCCTTTCCGTTTCCGATGTCGAACATGAAATTGTGCTGAAGACCTAGTTTCCATTGTTTGAAGTCGTAACGGTCTCCATTAGTTCCATTAGTACTTGTTTCTCCGCGGTTGTCATTGAACTGTTCGTAGTTGAAAACCACGCCCAAGTTGCTCTTCCATTCGGGGAACTGTCCTTGCCAATTCAAATTGAATTGACTGCCATTGCCCCGAACCCCAAGTGTGGACTCTGTGTTTCGCTTTGCGCTGACCCACCAAGTTGGTTGGTTTTCCCATCCTACATAGCCGGGGTTGTATTGGCTCTGCATGAACATGTACTGTCCCGAACTCGTGAAGTTGGGAGAGGCAGAATAGGCAATGTAGTTGCAACTGTACTGGGCAGACAAGGTGCCAGAGAGGAGCAAAAATAGGAAAGTGAGTAAAGCTGATTGTAGAGCGGTCTTCATGTTCCCAAATTTAGTGAATTTACTGGGTTAACAGGGAATTGTAGAGCTTGCGAATTTTTCCTTAGATGGTTGCTGAAGTGGGCGAAAGAGTAGATGGTTGTTCTCTGATGTCACTAGACAAGGGCGACCTCTCTGAGGTCGAATCAATATCTAAGAATGAATTTCTAACATAGAGAGACCGCGCTGCGGTCTTTTGGGACAAAGAACTCCATAAAGTGAACTGCCGAAACTTTTGTTGGTTGGTTGATTGATTGATGATTTGCGATAGTGAAATTGTTTCACTCCTATTCCAAACCCATGGAAATGGCCACCGAGAGAGCTTTTTCCGCCAATTCTTCACCAAAAAGTTCATGGGCTTTATCCAAATCAAGTGCATAGCGTGAGCAAGCAAAATCGTGAACGGCT
>Ga0114956_1003858_pt1 | contig 11524 bp, 11 predicted proteins | sample MaitaG_FD_87304 | JGI IMG/M metagenome (GOLD analysis project Ga0114956, IMG submission 87304) | Marine algal microbial communities from Maine, USA - Maine_Asex2 metaG | ecosystem: Host-associated > Algae > Red algae > Unclassified | place: Maine, USA | collected 2015-01-05 | reverse complement strand
TTAAATGCAATTGAATTTAAAAAACGACCAAAGTAGCTTCTTACAGGTAAATTGTTATCTTCTAATATTCGCTTTACGCGTAAATGAATTAAATTTCCAATTAGAATGATAAAAAATAAAACTATTGCCAACAATACTAAAAACCTAGCCATAAATGCCTTTTATATACTAACCCAAAAGTTTTATATTTAATTCAATCTACAAAAAAATAATTATTAATGGCAGAAAGAAAAAGATGTGATTGGTGCTTAAAAGATGATATTTATAAAAAGTATCATGATGAGCTTTGGGGAATACCTGTACATAATGATACTAAACTTTTTGAATATTTAAATTTAGAAGGCGTACAAGCAGGCTTAAGTTGGTACACTGTTTTAATTAAAAAAGATAATTACAAAAAAGCTTTTGCCAATTGGAATGCAGAAAAGATAGTAAAATTTAGCGATGCACACATTGCTAAACTTTTATTAGACCCAGGTATTATTAGAAATAAATTAAAGGTGAATGGTGTAAGGACCAATGCAAAATTATTTTTAACTATTCAAAAAGAATTTGGTTCATTTGATAAATACATTTGGCAGTTTGTAAATCATAAACCCATTATTAATTATTGGAAAAAGATGGCACAAATACCTGCTAAAACTGTTGAATCGGAAGCTATGAGTAAAGATTTAAAGAAGCGTGGATTTAAATTTGTTGGAAGTACTATTTGTTATGCATATATGCAAGCAGTAGGTATGGTTGATGACCATATGGAATATTGTTGGCTAAGAAAAATATAAATTCCGTTAAGCTATGTTAATTCAACTAATTATTTAGTTATTAAACTAATACTTTAGTAGTATTGTCGTTTTAAAATTATGAGACAGATATTTTTACTACTAATCCTTTGTACTTGCGTGCTTTCATGTAACAGCAGCAACTTTAAAAATGCCGAAATGGCAATGGCTGATTCAACGAAAGATAGTGCCAACGAAAATGATGTTGCTGCTAGTAGTATAGCAAACAAACAAAGTACCTCAATTGAAAAAAGAATGATAATTAAAACAGCCACTATTACAGGAACTGTAAATGATTATGATGCTTTTTACAAAAATTTAAATAGCCAACTTAAAAAGGTAGGTGCCTATGTAAATAATGAAGAAGAGCAAAGAACAAACTATGCCATTAATAATACTTTTGAAATAAAAGTACCAAATGAAGATTTTGATTCTGCAATAGGTTTATTAATTAACAAGTTGGATAAAATAAGTAGTAGAAAAATTAAAGCTACAGATGTTAGTGCTACTGTTTTAGATTTAGAAAGTAGGCTAAATACTAAAACTAAAATGATTGAGCGCTATAGAGATTTTGTACAACAAGCTAAAAATGTTGAGGAGATATTAAAAGTAGAGGAGCATATAAGAGTGTTACAAGAAGAAATTGAAGCAACTACAGCTCGTATAAAATATTACAATACTCAAGTGGCTTACAGTACAATACATTTACACGTAACTAAGTATATTGAACAGCCAGTTGTGTCTGCAAGTTTTGGTTTTTTCAAAAAAATGAAAATCGCTTTTTTTAGTGGATGGAAAAGTTTGTTAACTGCAATTATTGGTTTTACTTATGCTTGGCCGTTTTGGTTGTTTTTAGGTACCATAAGTTTTTTGATTTATACTTTTATTCGTAGAAAAAGAGTTGCGGCTTAGTAAACAGTAAACTTTGTTATCTGATTTTCAACTTTTATATAATAAATGCCGCGTTCTAAATCTTGAACATTTAGTGTAACGTTTGGTGAAGTTGAAAAGCCAGATTTTATCAAAATGCCAAATTGGCTAAATATTTGAAATTCTGATGGCTTTTCAAAAACTACATTTATATAGTTTGAGCTTGGATTTGGATAAACTGAAATTGAGTTTGTTGTTATAGTGAACAGTCCAACCATTCCACTTACTTCAACACACACCTCGGCAATATCAAATAAAAGAGTTGAAGTATTGAGTATAGCGTATTGGAAACAATCGATTCCATCAAAATTTTCATTTGGCGAGTATATTAATGAGTTAATTTCGCTTATAGTAACAGTACCATTTTCTGGATCAGCCACATCAGATAATTGAGGTATTATAATAAATTCATCATTCGCTAATACATCTATTATTTCAAATTGATTAATATTAGATTGAGCAAAATCATTAATGGCATTTGGTAATGTCGGTTCAACAGTATTTATAAGTACGGTTGCCGACGCTTCATTATTTACTTCATAAGTAAACTTAGTTGCCAACAAAAGTACCATCAGGACAATAATGAAAGGTTTGGTTAACGTATCAAAGTCAAGTGTTTCAAATTGAGGTAAAATGTTATTGGTTATTTCTAAGGGATTTAAATAATTGTGATCATTGCCAATTGGATTTAATATAATGCATTCATCATTTACGATTATAGGGTTCAATGTGAACAATATTAATATAGTTGCAGAAGCGACTAAACCGTTTTGATCTTCTATTGTGTACTCAACTACCTCTCCATAATTGTAATAATAAGCGTATGGAGAATATAACAATGTTGTTTCATCAATTTGGTTAACATATCCATTAAAAAACATAAGAATAATCAATGATTGTTACTGCAGATGAAAACTCATCATTTAACGTCGGATCAAGAAACGTTGTACCATAGCTTTCAACTATTAAAGTATCATCATTAGCAATTGGAGGTGTTTACGCATTTACGCTTAAACCAATTAACATCATAAAAATAACTGTGTAAGTGAATTTCATTTATTTGAAAATAAGGGAAATATTTAAATAAATAAACATTTGAAATGTAGCATCGGGTAGATTGTAATTAAATTACTCTTACTGAGGCTTCCTAACCAAATAAATCATTTCCGAAACATCAAAACCATAGTATTTTTGCTCTTCTTCTGTAAATGCGGTTTGTACATAATCATCAACTACAACTTCAAAACCTGCAGCTTCTAACCTATCCTTTTTATCTAAACCATAAGTACGAACGTGGTCATTTTGTCCAAACAATCGTTCTAATTCTTTTGGGTCGGTCTCCTCTAAATCTTCAATAGTATTTGCTCTATTGCTCATTGGTGTTTGCAATATTGCCCAACCACTTGGCTTTAGCACTCTAAACAATTCGCTCATAGCTTTAGCATCATCTCTTATGTGCTCTAAAACATGGTTACATAAAATTACATCAAAACGATTGTCTTCATAAGTAAGTTCTGTAATGTCTTGTTTATCCATTGCAGTTGGCATATCAATGTCGCAACTTAAATAATCAACATTATCAGCACTTTTTAATCGTTCTTGAAATTGATGCTCAGGAGCAAAATGCAAAACCTTTACCTCATCAATATAAATGTTTGTTTTATTTTCTAAGTATTTCCACAACAAACGATGCCTTTCTAAAGCCAAACACCAAGGGCATAAAGCACCTGTTCTTGCTTTAACACCATAACTTAAAAAACGCTTAAAATGCTTTTCGCAACAAGGGCATTCTACTGCATCTCCCTTTAATCGATTGTACTGCGCTCTTAAAAAGTACATACCAGCAACGCGTAAATATTTACGAGGAATTATTTTTTCAGCACTTTCTTTTAATTTTGCGGTGTTCATACTATTGCACTATTTTTTCTTTTCAGGGTAAGCAATTCTAATATGATAAATACTTTTCAGCATTTTTTTGAAGACTCTCTTAATTTGATCAATTTCTTTAAAAGTTAAATCACTATTTGAAAATTGACCCTCATCCATTTTGTGTTTTATTACTTTATCTACTAAATCACTAATATCATCACCACTTGGGTTTTGTAGGCTTTTACAACTTGCTTCAACCGAATCTGCCATCATAACAATTGCAGTTTCTTTTGAGTATGGCAAGGGACCAGGATATTTAAATTTAGTTTCATCCACTTCTTCATCAGGATGTTCTTCCTTATACTTTCTATAAAAATATTCTACCCTTGTTGTGCCGTGGTGTGTTCTTATAAAATCAATTAATAAATCTGGCAATCTATTTTTCTTTGCCATTTCAATACCAGCAATAACATGGTCAATAATTATTTCTGCACTTTCTTCATAGCTAAGATTTTCGTGCGGATTAAAATCGGTATTTTGATTTTCAATATAATATAATGGGTTTTTTACTTTTCCAACATCGTGATATAATGAAGCTACTTTAACCAATAAAGGATTTACTTTAATTTCATTTGCTGCTGCCTCGGCTAAGTTACCTACTTGAACAGAATGTTGAAAGGTGCCAGGCGCTTCTAACTGCAACTCCTTTAGCAATGGTTTGTTTACATCGCCTAACTCCACCAAAGTAATATCACTTACAAAACCAAACAGCTTTTCAAATATAGGTATTAAAGGATATGCCAATAAAGTTAAAATTACATTTATGCCAAACCAACCTATTTCCGTATAGTTAATAGAATTAAAATCACCCTCTTGAACCAAGCTTATACCTAAGTATGAAATAGCATAAGCAACAAAAATATAGAATGATGCTAAAAAGAAACGAGACCAATAATAAGCATTAACATTTGCTAAAATTGATACTAAACAAGCGCCAATATGTAAAAAGAAAAACTCTTTACCATAAGGCGTTATAAATAATACTAATAACAACACAATAACAGAAACAAAAAATGCTAATCTATTGCCAAAAAAGGTTCTGAGAATTATAGGTATTACACAATAAGGCACCAAATAAATACTTGGTAAGTTTACTGATAAAGCGTAATAAGTTAAATAAGCAAACAAAGAAATTAGTAATAACACAAACACCAACTTTCTTGTATTTGAAGTTACGCCAGGTTGAAATTGCTTTAAATAAACCCAAAGCAAAGACATTATTAAAGCAGTAATAATTAAGTAACCCAAATACACCAAACGACTATCATAGTTTTTACCTAATTGTTCGCCATAACTACGCTTCATTGATTCAAGTATGCGATTTGTTCTTTTATCTACAATTGCACCTTTTTCTATAATCTTTTGGCCTAACTGTACACCACCTTCTGTAAGTTGAATGGTGGAAAGGTTATCTTTCTCTTGTAATTCTGTTGTGCTTTGGTCATACTGAATGTTTGGGACTAATATGTTTTCAAATACTTTTATTAGTTGTGGCCTATGTGAAATATCAGGTGGAATAATTTCATCAAAAGCTGATTTTAAAGTGTAAAACTCACTTACTTTTCGCCTATATGAAGTTTGATTATGTAATACAAAAAGTATATCATCCAAACCAAACTCAGTATGCAAAGCATCTAATTGAACAATACCTATATGATAAACTTCTGCAAGGTTTTGTAAAATTTCATCTCTATCAGAAAGTTTTAATTGTAAAGTTGTATCGGCTAATAACCTATTTAAATTAGACTTTGCAATACGTTCCGCCTTAATTTCAACAGTAGTATCCTTTTTATAGAAAGGATGCATTTGCGAAATAATCTCTTCTTGTTCTGAATTTATTTGGTCTTGAGTTTTATATATTGGAAAATCGGTAGGCGAAATTAAATCTTCATATATCCACGGTTTACCTACTTCAAATTGATATTTAAATTGGGTAGAAGTTGGGTACAACCAACTTATAAAAGCAATAGTACCCAAAAACATAGCAAACCTTGCTAAAGGCTGCATACGATTTACCAAAAACGTGATAATTTTATTCATTATTTAATTACACCACAAAAGTAAAGAATTGAGGGCGGCAATAGTAACTTATCTAAATTTATATATTTATTCGTTAAACTTATCATTTTATTAATATTCAGAGTAAAATAGCTTTTGCTAATTTTTTAAAGATAATATTGGCTATCTGTATTCGTTTATCATTTGATATTTATAAGGGTATGAATAAATCTTTTTTAATAACTGTTTGTATTTTATTTTCTGCAACGCTAATTTTTGCACAGCCAAAAACTGAAATTAGCTATCAAAGCAATGAAGTGGAATTAGATGTTATGCAAGCTTATGAAGACACACTGTTTAATTTAGCCGCAGGTATAAAAGAAAAAATTTTATTTGAGGAAAGGTTAGCTGCTTGTTATGATTTTATTCCAATGGTAGTTACCGCGCTAAAAGAACCTAATTCATTTTATTACGATTTTTCTAACCTCGAATTTATTTCGAATGTTTATGCGCCAGATAGTACATTTAGAATAATGACTTGGATGATGAAAATTAATGAAAACAACTTTAGATACTTTGGTGCCCTACAATTAAATAGTCCTGATTTAAAAATGTATCCTTTTTTTGATTTAGCTGAACCTATTGATGACCTTTGGCGTGGAACCTTACCACTTACAAAATGGTATGGCTGCATTTATTATAATATTGTTAAGCAAAGCTATAAAGGTAAAGATGCTTATGTATTGTTTGGTTGGGATGGCAACAATTTATTTAGTAAAAAGAAAATAGTTGATGTTTTAAGCGTAAATAAAGAAGGACAACCAACTTTAGGAATGCCAATATTTGAATTGGAAAGAGATGGTAAAGGCGTAAACACCTACAATAGAGCAATTTTTGAATACAAAAGCAACGCCACAGTAACCGTAAATTTTGATGAAGATTTAGATATGATAGTTTTCGATCATTTAGTACCTGAAGATGGTAAGGCTTTTGGTCTATATGCCACTTATATTCCTGATGGCACCTATGAAGCTATGCAATTTGAAAAAGGCAAGTTTAAATATGTTGAAAAAGTTTTTCATCAAACGCAAGATCAACCGCCAATGCCAAAGCCTTTGTTTGAAGATAAAGGAGAAATTCCTGTTAGTTTGCCTGGCAATTAGCTACGCAAAACATCACAAATAATACCTGTTGCAACAGCAACATTTAGTGATTCTGCTTTGCCATATTTTTTAATGGATATTCTATTAGTGCACAATTTTAAAATTTCTTTGCCTACACCATGTGATTCGCTGCCAATTACAACAAAGCCGCTTTTTAATTCTAAACTTCTAATAGCCTTGCCTTTTATGGCAGTTGCATGGATAGGTATTTGCTTGTGCTGTTTAAAAAGTTCTATTAAATTACATTGATAAATATTTAAATGTAACAAAGCACCCATAGTTGATTGCACAACTTTCGAATTATAAATATCAACACAATTTTCAGATAAAATAATTTGTTTAAAATTATACCAGCTTGCCGTTCTAATAATTGTACCTAAATTGCCTGGGTCTTTTATATTATCGCAAACTAAAGTAAAGTCGTTTTTTAAGTCAGTTATGTTTAACTTATTGTTAAAAATTGGTAAAACAGTTACTATTTTGTTGGGTGTTTTTAATTGACTTATCTGTTCTAATTCTTTTGGCTTAATAATTGAAATTTTATCGAGGTAAGGTGCTGTTATTTTATATTGGTCAATTAGCTTTTCATCTGTTAAGAAAATAGACTCAGAATGAACCTCATTTTGTATAATTTCGTTTAACCATTTTTCACCTTCAGCAATAAACATCTGCTGTTGATGTCGATATTTTTTTAACTTCAACGATCGAATAAATTGAATTTGCTTTTTTGAAATCATTAGGCTTGAAATATAACCAAATTTACATGCTCATTTGTAGTTTGATAATTTTATTATCGGCTTGTAATGCAACTAAGCATTTACAAAGTGATGAATATTTGTATGAAGAAACTGAAGTTGAAGTAATAAGTGTTTTAAACAAAAACAACAAGAATTTAGAGCGTGAGTTAGCAGCGCTTTCTGTAATGAAGCCAAATACAAATTTAAACAGTTGGCTTTGGATATATAATAAAACTAAAAATGCAGAGAAAGGCTTAGGAAAATGGATGAATGAGCGATTAGGTGAAGCACCAAGTATATACGATGCTTCAACCATTGAGCGCAGTGTTGAAAGAATGAAAACTCATATGTTTAATGAAGGATATTTTCAAAATACAATTGAAACTACTGCTACTTTAAAAAAACAAAAAGCTGCTGTTAAATATACAGTAAGCATAAAGCAACAATATTTATTTGGTGAAATTACTTTTCCTGATAGGAATAGTGGTGTTGAAAGGATTATAAAATTTTACAATAACCAAAGCTTATTAAATACGGGCAAGCCCTTTTCGGTTGACTTGCTAAAAGCTGAACGTGAGCGAATAAAAAAATTGGCAAGAAATTCAGGCTATTTCAGATTTGTAAATGATTACGTTTCTTTTGAATTGGATAGCACAACTAATAAGGGTTTGGTCGATGTATTTATCAATGTAAACTATCCTGATTCAAGCGGCGTACATCAAAAAAGTTATGTAAGAGATATAAAAATTTATACAGACTATAATCCTAATGTTAATGCTGATAGAACTGGCTTAGATTCTGTTGAAATAAAAGATGTAAATTATGTTTACAAAAATGATATTGTTAAACCTGAAGTAATATTAAGATCATTAGCCTTTGAAAAAGGTCAACCTTATAGTTTAGACAATTATAATAGAACAGTAAATAATTTAATCAACTTAGGCATTTACAAATATGTTACTCTGCAAATTAATCCATACAAGCAAGATAATTTTGATAGTTTAAATGCAGTAATTATTCTTACTTCAAAAGATAAATTAGAGTTTGAGGTTGATTTAGAATTAAATTCAAAATCAGATATATTTAGTGTGAGCGCAACCGAGGGAGACAACTCCTTTAACTTAGGCTCGGCAATTTCATTAACACATTCAAATTTAAACTCTTTTGGTGGTGCCGAGCGTTTAACTATGAGTTTATTTAGTGGTGTAGAGTATGAAGTAGGCAAACCAGATTCTTTAATTAATGCCATTGATATTAGCGGGCAAATAAATTTACTAATACCAAAATTTGTATTGCCGTTTAAATTAGATGATAAAGGAAGGCGTTACATTCCAAAAACTGAAATATCATTAGGGGTAAATTATTTAAATAGAAGAAGATATTATTCTTTGGCTTCTTTTAATGGAAACTTTGGTTATCAATGGCGTTCAACTTTACGCAGGCAACATCGCCTATATCCAATTTCAATTAACTATTTAAGGTTAATTAATACAACGGCAGATTTTGATGATATTTTAAACAGCAATCCAAACCTTTTAAAAAGTTTTGAAGAGCAATTGGTTATAGGTTCGCGTTATACTTTTATTTTCAATTCAATAATTGATAGAAATCATAAAAACTACTATTATTTTAAAGCAAGTGCAGAATGGGCAGGCAATGTAGCAAATGGTATATTAGATATAGATGGTGAAACAAGCATGCAAAATACTTTGTTGGGCGTAAAAACTTCACAATTTGTAAAAGTAGAAGGCCAATGGAAATATTATAGATTGATTAGTGATGACAGAACTTTTGCATCGAGAATAATTGGTGGAATTGGTGTGCCTTATGGTAATTCAGAAGTGCTGCCCTACTCTCGTCAATTTTTTATTGGTGGCACAAATAGTGTACGTGCATTTAACATTCGTACTTTAGGCCCAGGCACTTACGTGCCAGAGGTTAATGAAGACAATCTTTTTATTGACCAAACAGGTGAAATTAAATTAGAAGCCAATATTGAATATCGTTTAAAACTGGCAAGTGTTTTCAACTTAGCTGTTTTTGCTGATGCAGGAAATATTTGGACATTAAAAGAAGACATTGACCGATTAGGCAGTCAATTTAAATTTGATTCATTTTACAAACAAATTGCTTTAGGTACTGGTTTCGGGGTACGCCTCGATTTTAGTTATTTCGTTATTCGATTAGATGCTGCCATCCCTTTAAGAAAACCAGTTATCACAAACGAAAAATTTCAATGGGTTGTAAATGAAATTGATTTTTACAACAAAACTTGGCGCGAAGACAACTTAGTGTTGAACTTGGCTATTGGTTATCCTTTTTAGTTGTTTCTTAATTGATTTCTTAAATTTATAACTACATTAGTAAATGCACAATTTAAAACTAATGAAACATTTTATTTTTCTGTTACTCATAGTATTGAGTTTCCATCAGATAACTGCAAATACTGCAGTAATAAAAGCAAACAATGTAAGAGGTGAAAGCATGGTTACAGTAGATATTTATCAGCCAACCGTAGAAAAGATAATTGAAGCTGCCTTAAAAGAGAGAAACATTAATAGAGTAGAAAATTGTAATGAAGCAAAATATTTTGTTGATGCATTTATATATCAATTTCCTGCCGACTATCCTTCAGTAGCAATAATTATTAGAAACAATAAAGGGATTATTTATTATGATAATAACAGATTAAAACTATTCACAGATAGAAAAGCTGCCCACTTAAAAGTTACTGAAGAGCTGTGTAAAAAACTTCCAAATAAAATTACTGAGGATAAACATTATTCAATAGAAACTAATATATTGTTCAATTCTCGACAAAGTCTCAGCTTAATTCAAATAACGTCAAACCAAATAAATGAATCGCTACAAGAAAATTACAACAATGATTTAGATTGGGGTGAAAATAAAGCTTTACCATTTGTTTTTGATTCATTTGAAGATTATTTAGCAATTGCTACTAACTTCGTAGGAATAAGAAAAAAGATTAAAAAATTTGGTCCAATAAAAGTTGTTCTATCAATTGATGAATCTGGTTCAAGTAATTTTGTTTCAATCGACTATGAAAAAGAATTAAAGTTTGAACACAAAAATAGAATTAAAGACTTAATTGCAAGTTTTCCGATTTGGATAAATACTGAACTTAAAGAAAACATAGTGCTTACTTTAGATTTAAAATAAATCAAGAATTATTGGAAACTAAAAAATGAAACTTTTTTAGTTTGGTGTGAGTTTACAGCTCATAAAATAAAATTTAAAAGTAACTTAGTTATATGAGCAAAGAATTAAGAACTGAAATTAACGACATCATATTAAGCCTGCCTGAAAACAAGTTGGAGACAATACTTGAGTACCTTAAACAAGTAAAACAATCTGACGAAAAGCAATTAGAAATGGCTGAGTATTTAAGCAAGATTCTAAACGAAGATGCTGAATTATTAAAGAGATTAGCCCAATGATAAATTATGAAGAAGTTTTACTTATTCATAATTTGGCAATTGAAAAATTTGGCGGTGGAAGTGGAGTTAGGGATATGAAATTATTGGAAGCTGCAATTAATAGACCTTATGCAACATTTGACCAACAAGAGCTTTATCCTTCTCCAATTGAAAAATCTGCGGCTTTAATTGAAAGTATAGTAAAAAATCATCCATTTTCAGATGGTAACAAAAGAACAGGTTATATTTTAATGCGACTTACTTTATTAAAATCAGGTTTTGATATTGAAGCAAGTGAAGAAGAAAAATACAAATTTGTAATTGCTATTGCAGAAGGAAAAATTGAGATTGATGATATTAAGTTATGGATAAAAAACAACTTAAAATAATTGAATTCTTCAAATATTCATTTTAAAACCAATGCTATTGTTGATCATAGTTTGGCTCAACAATCTTCTTACCAACAAACCTCGCAATAAAAAACAAAATAATTAAACCAACAATTAAATTTACATACCAAGGTATCCCAAATTTAAACATAACGCCACCTG
>Ga0114956_1003857_pt1 | contig 11527 bp, 9 predicted proteins | sample MaitaG_FD_87304 | JGI IMG/M metagenome (GOLD analysis project Ga0114956, IMG submission 87304) | Marine algal microbial communities from Maine, USA - Maine_Asex2 metaG | ecosystem: Host-associated > Algae > Red algae > Unclassified | place: Maine, USA | collected 2015-01-05 | reverse complement strand
TGGTGTTGCACAATTGATGCTTACAGATCCAATTTCAGGAGAAGATATATCCAAAACACTTATCCGTAACCAAGCTAATTCTTCCGCTCAGGGGAAGTTAGAAGGGGATTTCACAGTTTCCGCCAAAGGCAATACACAAGTCTCTTGGAATTTAACCATTCCTAATGGCATACGAGCTGTACAATACAAAGTCATTGCAAAAGCAGGCGATTTTAGCGACGGAGAACAAAACGCTTTACCTGTGTTGTCTAACAGAATGTTGGTTACTGAAACGATGCCAATGTGGATACGTTCTAATGAAACAAAGACGTTTACATTAGATAAGTTGAAGAATCAGACTTCGACTACGCTCAGTCACCATAAGTTGACTTTAGAGATGACATCAAATCCGGCTTGGTATGCTGTACAAGCTTTACCTTATTTAATGGAGTATCCTTATGATTGTAATGAGCAAACCTTTTCACGTTATTACGCCAATGCCTTGGCGCAACATATTGTACAATCAAATCCTAAAATTGAAGCTGTTTTCAATCAATGGAAATCGACTGACGCTTTGTTGAGTAACTTGGAGAAGAATGAAGAATTGAAATCTATATTAATCCAAGAAACACCTTGGTTACGTGATGCAGAATCGGAAACTGAGCAGAAAAAGCGTATTGGCTTATTGTTCGATTTGAATAAAATGAACAATGAATTAAATTCTGCAAAGCGCAAACTGCAACAGAATCAATTACCTTCTGGAGCTTGGCCTTGGTTTAATGGAGGGTATGCAAACCGTTACATAACGCAGCATATTATTGCTGGTTTTGGACATTTAAAACAACTTAATGTCATTCAGAGCGATAGCGAAGAATCTCAAATGATTAAAAACGCTATAAACTACTTGGACAGAGAATTTGTACAAGAATATAAAGACATCAGAAAGTATAATAAGGATGTAGATTTAACCAAGGATCATTTGTCTTATACGCAATTGCATTATTTATATGTGCGTAGTTTTTATTCAGAAGTCAAGGCTACTAACGAGGTTGAAAAGATTATGGATTATTACCAAAGTCAGATTCAGAAGTATTGGTTAAAACGTTCAATATATGCAAAAGGTTTAATGGCGTTAACCATGAACCGAATGGATGACAAACAAACTGCTGGTAAGATTTTAAAATCGCTAAAGGAAAATAGCATCAGCTCTGAAGAATTAGGCATGTACTGGAAAGCGAATACAAACTCTTGGTATTGGTACCAAGCTCCAATTGAAACTCAAGCGTTACTGATTGAAGCATTTGCTGAAGTTGGCACTGTCATTCAGAGCGAAGCGAAGAATATAGAAGACATTGATAACCTAAAAATCTGGTTATTAAAAAATAAACAAACCAACCGTTGGAAAACCACAAAAGCAACAACTGAAGCTGTCTATGCCCTGCTATTACAAGGTAGTGCATGGTTAAATGTCACTGATATGGTAGATGTAAAAGTTGGCAATGAAGTCATTTCACCTAAAACGTTAGACAACGTAAAAGTTGAAGCCGGAACGGGTTACTACAAAACATCTTGGTCTGGTTCTGAAATTAAAAAAGAACAAGCCGATGTTACCATTACCAAAAAAGGAGATGGTATTGCTTGGGGAGCAATGTACTGGCAATATTTTGAGGACTTAGATAAAATTACTTCGGCTGAAACTCCGTTAAAACTGAGCAAGAAACTCTTCTTAAAAACGAATACAGACAAAGGCGAAGAGATTTCTGAAATCACATCAGACAACAAATTAAAGGTTGGTGACTTAGTGAGAGTACGAATAGAATTACGTACAGATCGCTCTATGGAATTTGTGCATCTTAAAGATATGCGTGCTGCAGGTTTTGAACCCATAAACGTTTTGTCACAATACAAAAGGCAAGATGGTTTAGGCTATTATGAAAGCACTAAAGATGCAGCAACAAACTTCTTCATGGACTATTTACCAAAAGGTGTTTATGTGTTTGAATATGACTTACGCGTAAATAATGCTGGTGATATGAGTAACGGTATTGGCACGATTCAGAGTATGTATGCGCCTGAGTTTAGCAGTCATAGTGAGGGAGTGCGAGTTGTGGTTGAGTAATCATTTCTCGCAAAGACGTAAAGGCGCAAAATAATAAGGAAATGTCATTGTGAGGACGTAGGACAAAGTAATCTCATAAATTGAAAAAAAAATTAACAGATTGTCACATCATTCGTACCTCATTCCTCGCAATGACACTTTAAAGAAAAGTATTACTTACTACTTGGAGGCGTGGTTGGTCTTACTTCAATCTTACTTGGCAACGTTCTAGGATTCATCTTTAATAAATCCACGACCAATTCTCCAATATCTTCAATCTGAATTTTCCAAGCACCTTTTTCACTTGGTTCATTGCCATTAAAATGTGTAGAAACCGAACCAGGCATTATAGTACTTACCTTGACTCCGTACTTTCGTAAATCTAACATTACGGCTTGCGTAAATCCTGTGACGCCAAATTTACTTGCATTGTAAGCAGATCCTCCTGCAAAGAAGTTAGTACCTGCTAAACTTGAAATTGTTATATAGTAACCTTTAGAAATTTTAAGAGCATCTACACTTGCCTTTATAGAATTAAAAGCACCTGTAAGATTGGTATCGATGACAGCATTCCATTGCTCAGAAGTTAAGGCTTCAATACTACCAAAATGTCCCAAACCTGCATTGGCAACAACAAGGTCTAATTGCCCGAATGTACTGATAGCGATATTTACAGCTTCTTTCTGACTTTCAAGTTGTCTAACATCTGCCTTAACTCCAATTATTGACCCTTTCGTATTTGTTTTTGATGCTAATGCTTTGGCAGCTTCTTTGGCTGACGCTTCGTTACGACTCGTAATTACAACCTTAAGGCCTTGATTAAGCAACGCTTCTGCCACTCCATAACCTATACCTTTTGTTCCGCCAGTAATGAGCGCAACCTTTCCTTTTAAATTTTCCATAATTTAATCTTTGATTTCATTCAAAATTACAAAGTTGGAGTGACGATTAATAATTCTATTGCGTGAAGTTTTAGCTGATTTGACAATGCTAAATTAATCTCAGAATTTATTAAATCCGTTTAGTAATTAGCGCCAACTGTCCCATGTGATTTGCTTGATGTTCCATAACATGAAACCAAGCCCAATGCATCGTCATACTACCGACTTTGGATTTAAACCAATCATCATCCTTAGTTTTTAGTAGTTTTTTGGTTTTCTCTCGTACCTCATCGTACAGATCCATATAGTATGAGATGGGTTTGTTTTTAAATTCTTTTCTCGCTTTATCTCCTAGATTCAAAGCTGTTTCCCATTTTGCTTTTTCTTCGGCATTAAATCCTCGACCTTCAAATGTATAAACTTGGTAATAGGCTTCTGTCGCTGCTAAGTGATAAATCATGGCGCCAGGACTATTGGCGCTTTCGTCTAATAAGAAATCTGTACCTTCTTGGTCTAAATTAACGACGTGACGTTCTACACGTTGTTTCAGATTATCGAGCATAGAAATCATGTTTCCTATGTCGTTTGAAAAGCCTCTAGGTGCTTTTATTTCGCTTTGAGAATACGAATAAGATGCTGTTAAGAATAAAACTAATCCTAAAATTTTAACTTGATTGTTCATGTGATTGAAATTTTTGATTTTCTAAAAATAGAACCCAAATCGTTTTTCAACCTTACGATTAACAGGAGATTAACTTATTTTTTAGGTGGATAACCTTCAAATATTTTCTCTACTAACTTAGCAAAAGCTTCTTCACGTTTTTCTGGCGACGCATTTTGTTTGTAAGAACTCTCACTTACTGCCTGCCAAAATAATTTTTCGTTATTATTTTTATCGACGAAATCAATAACAATTTCTCTACTGTTTTGATTTCCTCCTAAAGGAATACCAACAGAAACTCCGCCAAAGCCTCCTCCGCCTCCACCACCAGCTCCTACTCCAACATTGGTATTATTTCTATTCATTACATCTTGTGTTTGAATGTCTATGTAAAAATCTGGATTCTCAGAACGTGTTAATCCCATCGTTGTGAGCTTGGCATCCATAACACGCATTAAACGTTTATCGTCGAGTTGACTTAAACCTGACTTCATATCGCCAAAATAATCGTAAGTTTTGTATTGCGTAAAATCTGTAGATTTTTCGTAATCGTAGTTGACTATTGTTCCGCAGGATGTGAAGAGTATGGCTGTTAGTATAAATTTGAGGAATTTCATATTGATTTTTATTTTAAAGATACAAAATCTTAGAAAGTTATTAATTTAAGATTATGTTAATCATTCAACATTCCCCAAAGTTTATCCTTTAATTCAGTAAGTCCTTGTTGCGCAACGGATGAAATAAACATAAACTTAGAATCTAAATCCTTATCTAAAATACTGGAAATTTCAGATTTTAATTCATTATCTAACATATCTGACTTTGAAACCACAACAAAGCGTTCCTTATCTAACATTTCAGGATTGTAACGCCTTAACTCATCTAACAAAATCTCGTATTGCTCTACTATATCCTTAGCATCTGCAGGAATTAAAAATAATAGTATTGAATTACGCTCAATATGTCTTAAAAAGTAATAGCCTAAACCTTTACCTTCAGCAGCACCTTCAATAATCCCAGGAATATCTGCCATTACAAACGACTTAAAATCGCGATACTCAACTATCCCAAGATTGGGCTTTAAGGTTGTAAACTCATAATCTGCAATTTTGGGTTTTGCCGACGTTAATACGGATAATAAAGTGGATTTACCTGCATTAGGAAAACCAACCAAACCAACATCTGCTAAGATTTTAAGCTCTAAAGTAATATGACGCTCCTCTAGTGGAATTCCAGGTTGCGCATATCGTGGTGTTTGATTCACTGAATTTTTAAAATGCCAGTTCCCTTTACCACCCATGCCTCCTTCGGCAACAATCTTTTCTTCTCCGTCCTCAGTGATTTCAAATAAAATTTCATCACTTTCAGAATCTCTAACTACTGTACCTAATGGTACTTCTAGATAGGCATCTTCACCATCTGCTCCTGTGCTTCTACCTTTGCTACCATGTGCTCCATGACCAGCTTTAATATGGCGTTTAAATTTTAGGTGAATTAGCGTCCAAAGGTTAGAATTTCCTCGAAGTATAACGTGACCTCCACGACCTCCATCACCACCATCTGGACCACCTTTTTGTATATATTTTTCGCGATGTAAATGCGCAGAACCTTTACCTCCGTTTCCAGAAGATACGTGCATCTTTACGTAGTCAACAAAATTTCCTTCAGTCATCTTTACCTCCCACGAACGTGGGAATCTTTTTAATTAAAATCTAAGATTTATTTAATGAGATTGCTGCCTTCGCAGGAATTACAGATTAAAGCTTATCAATTACAGTACTCAAACGGCCTGTAATCTCCTCAATACTGCCAACTCCATCTGCTCCAAAATATTTATTTTGCGCTGCGTAGTAATCTTTTAATATTGCTGTTTTAGTATAGTATTCTTTAATTCGATTTCTAATAATACTTTCATCAGCATCATCCGCTCTTCCGCTTGTTTTTCCTCTTTCGAGCAAACGTTTTACTAAAACCTCATCATCTACTTCTAATGCAACCATAGCATTAATTTGAGAATCCTTTGTATCCATTAACTCGTCAAGTGCTTTAGCCTGTGCGTTGGTTCTTGGAAAACCATCAAAAATAAAACCATTAGCATCTGTATTTTTCTCCACTTCTTTATTCAGCATATCTATAGTAACCTGATCTGGCACCAACTCTCCTTTATCCATAAAAGATTTAGCCAACATACCTAAAGCAGTTTTATTTTTAATGTTATATCTAAATACATCTCCTGTAGAAATATGAACCAAATCATACTTTTCTTTTAAGAAATTAGCTTGTGTTCCTTTACCTGCTCCTGGAGGTCCAAATAGCACTAAGTTAGTCATGTGTTGTGTTGTTTTTAATTGATATACATCTGGTAAATCTCTCCCTAAACCATCATAATCGAGCCCATAACCCACTATAAATTTGTTTGGAATTTCAATGCCAACATAATGAAGTTTAAAATCTTTATCATAAGCTTCAGGTTTATAAAACAGTGTCGCAATGATGAGTTCTTTTACGTTCTCATTTTTAAAAATACGATGTACTTCTTCTAGCGTTTTTCCTGAATCTATAATATCTTCTAAAATAACAACCGTTCTTCCACTTAAATCTTGAGTTAAACCAATTAAGCGCTGAATATCTTCAGTAGATTTTACACCTTCATAAGATGCGAGCTTAATAAAAGTTACCTCACAAGGTTTCGGATACTTTTTTACAAAATCGCTCACAAACATAAAAGAGCCATTTAAAATACCAACAAAAACTGGCATTTCATCACCCAAATCTTCGGAGATGGAATTGACCATGTTTTGCACAGCAATAGTAATCTCTTGCTCTGAAATGAATGGTTTAAAGTATAAATCGTGAAGCTTTATCACTATTGTCTAATTTTAGAAATGCAAAGATAATCAAATGATTATCGATAGACTATTTTTGGTTTCTGATTTTAGAATTTTGTACTAGAATTAGCTTATTTTTGTAACTTAAAGTAGGTATTTTTAATCTTAAAAACTAGTTTCCCTTTTTCAAGGGAACAATTAAAGTTGATGAATTATTTTTCTTCAGATTTTAAACTTGGTATTCTTGGAGGCGGTCAATTAGGCAAAATGATGCTTTACAACACACGTAAATTTGATATTTACACTTGTGTTTTAGATCCAAGTAAAGATGCACCATCACGATTGGCTTGCGATGAATTTACAGTTGGTGACTTATTAGATTATGATACCGTTGTTAATTTCGGAAAAAAGGTAGATGTTTTAACTATTGAAATTGAAAACGTTAACGTTGATGCTTTAGAAACGCTAGAAGATAATGGGGTTAAGGTATTTCCGTCGTCAAAAACATTACGTACCATTCAAAATAAAGCAACTCAGAAATTATTTTATCGCGATGAAAATATTCCAACAGCAGATTTCTCTCGGTTTGCGCATCCTTCAGAAATTGAAGATGCTGTAATTAATGGTGGATTAGACTATCCTTTTGTTTGGAAAAGTGCAAGATTTGGATATGATGGCAATGGCGTAAAAGTGGTAAGACGTTTGGAAGATCTGGCAGATTTACCAAATGCAGAGTGTATTGCTGAAGATTTAATTCCTTTTAAAAATGAATTGGCTGTTATTGTTGCGAGAAATGAAAAAGGCGATTTAAAAACCTATCCTGTGGTTGAGATGGAATTTCATCCTGAAGCTAACCAAGTGGAATATGTTATTTGTCCTGCCAGAATTCCTGATGGTATTGCTAAAAAAGCAGAATTGATTGCGTTAAAAACTGCTGCTGCCTTTAAGCATGTTGGTTTATTGGCTGTAGAAATGTTTCAGACAGAAAATGACGAAATCATTGTTAATGAAGTTGCGCCAAGACCACACAATTCTGGTCACTATAGTATAGAAGGCAGTTACACATCACAGTTTGAGCAACATATACGATGTGTTTTAGATTTACCCTTAGGAAATACAGATAGTAAAGTTGCTGGAGTTATGGTTAACTTAGTTGGTGCAGAAGGTCACACAGGTAATGTCGTTTATAAAAACATAGAAAACATACTAGCCATGGAAGGTGTGACTCCACATATTTATGGAAAGAAACAAACAAGACCGTTTCGCAAAATGGGACACGTGACTATAGTGCATAAGGATATTAATGTGGCTCGAGAAGTTGCAGAGAAAGTAAAAAGAACGATTGAAGTTGTAAGTGAGTAAATTTTTAATCTGTATATGCCAAAAGATAATTCCAAATCTATTTTAATATATGAATCAAAAGATGGTTCGAAAAAAATAGATGTGAACCTTACAGAAGATACTATTTGGCTTAATCAACTACAGATTTCAGAATTATTTGAAAGAGATAGAACTGTTATTACACGTCATATAAACAACATTTTTAAGGAAGGGGAATTACCAAAAGAAAGCAATGTGCAAAAAATGCACTTTAGTCATTCAGACAAACCCATCAATCACTATAATTTAGAAGTTATTATTTCTTTAGGCTATAGAGTAAAATCTAAAAAAGGTACTGACTTTAGAATTTGGGCAAACAAAGTAGTGAAAGAGCATATAGTATACGGCTATTCGGTAAATAAGAATAGATTAAAACAACTAAAGCAAACTGTTCAGCTAGTTACGAGAACGATTAAAAGTACAGGTAAAAGAAGTTTAAGTACCAATAATTTAATTGATGTGCTTTCAGAATACACAAAAGCCTTAGATATTTTAGATGATTACGACCACCAACGCGTAAAAAAAAGAGTATCGTCTAATAAGGTTGTTTTCAAAATCAATTACAAAGAAGCCATAGAGGCTATTGAACAATTGCGTGTTAAATTTGGAGCTTCAGAACTATTTGGAAATCAAAAAGATCAGTCTTTTAAAAGTTCTATTGCAGTTATAGACCAAACCTTTGACGGTAAGGAATTATATCCTAGCATCGAAGAAAAGGCTGCCAACCTTTTATATTTAGTAGTGAAAAATCACTCATTTACAGATGGTAACAAACGAATTGCAGCTTGGCTTTTTGTATGGTATCTTAACGAAAATCACTATCTCTATACTGTTAAGGGGTTCAAAAAAATTGGTAATGACACTTTAGTTGCCTTAACTTTGATGATTGCAGAAAGTAATCCTAAAGAAAAGGAGATATTAATCAACGTAATTATCAATTTAATTAATACAGACAATGAGTAAAGTAGCCATAATAATGGGAAGTAAAAGCGATTTGCCAGTAATGCAAGACGCTATAGACATATTAAAAGGTTTTGATATTGAAGTCGAAGTTGATATTGTGTCGGCACACAGAACTCCCGAAAAGCTTTTCGATTTTAGTAAAAATGCCCACAAAAGAGGCATAAAAGTAATTGTTGCTGGAGCTGGTGGAGCTGCGCACTTGCCAGGAATGGTAGCATCATTATCTCCTTTGCCAGTAATTGGTGTACCTGTAAAAAGTAGTAACTCTATTGACGGTTGGGATTCAATTTTATCTATTTTACAAATGCCAGGTGGAGTTCCTGTGGCTACTGTAGCTTTAAATGGAGCAAAAAATGCAGGAATTCTAGCAGCTCAAATTGTAGGCAGCTCAGACCAATGTGTTTTAGACAAGATATTGGTATATAAGGAAGGGTTGAAAGCCAAAGTGATAGACTCAGCAAAAGGGTTATAAAAAAAAGCCATAACTCTTTGTTAAGGCTTTTTTTTTGCTATTAACCATCTTATGAGGCAAAAACGTATTTTACCCTTACGGTTAGTCAAATATAAATAAAATTTAGTAAATAATAATATTGAAATTGTCATAATATAGCGTTAAAATTAAAACGATTAATTAAGTACCAGATAAAAAATATGGATATGACCATCTTAAATAGATACTTTAATACAGCATACAACACAGCACCTTTTTCAAAAATTAAAACTGAGGATTACCTGCCTGCCTTTAAAATAGGAATTAAAAATGCCAAAGCTGAAATCACTGCTATAGTTAATAATAAAGACACTCCAACTTTTAAAAACACGATAGAAGCGTTGGATTATTCTGGTAAAGAATTAGATCGTATTTCTAGTATTTTCTTCAACTTAAATTCTGCTGAAACCAATGAAGACATTCAAAACATAGCACAAGAGGTTTCTCCATTATTATCAGAATTTAGTAATGATATTACGTTGAATGAGGACCTGTTTAAAAGGGTAAAAGCTGTTTACGATTTAAAATCTACACTGGAATTAACTACAGAACAAGAGACACTTCTTGATAAAAAATACAAAGGTTTCTCTAGAAATGGAGCGAATTTAACAAAAGATAAAAAAGAAAGATTACGTACTATTGATAAAGAATCGAGTCAATTAAAATTAAAATTTGGAGAGCATATTTTAGCGGAAACTAACAAATTTGAAATGTATCTTACTGATGAATCTGATCTGTCTGGTTTGCCTGATGGTGCAAAAGAGGCTGCAAAACAACTAGCTGAAGCAAGAGGTAAAGACGGTTGGCTAATTACTTTAGATTACCCAAGTTATATTCCATTTATGACCTATGCGGATAATCGTGAGTTGCGCGAGCAACTATCTAAAGCATTTGGCAGTAAAGGATTTAAAAATGACGAATTAGACAATCAAGACATAGTACTTAGAATAGCTAAACTACGTTTTGAGCGCGCACAGCTATTAGGTTATAAAACACATGCACATTTTGTATTAGAAGAACGCATGGCAGAAACACCAGAAAAAGTAAAGACGTTTTTAAACGAGTTATTAGCAAAAGCAAAACCAGCAGCTGACGAAGAATTCAAAAAACTTGAAGGCTTTGCAAAAGACTTACATGGCATAGATCAATTACAAAAATGGGATTCTGCTTACTATTCTGAAAAGTTGAAACAAAAATTATTCAGTTTAGATGATGAGCAGTTGAAACCTTACTTCAAATTAGAAAATGTTATTGATGGTGTATTTACTGTCGCCAAAAAATTATTTGGATTACAATTTGAAGAAATTGATACTATAGATAAATATCATGAAGATGTAATGACTTATAAAGTTACAGATGATGGTGGATTAATAGCAATTTTTTATGCAGATTTCTTTCCAAGATCCGGAAAACGTAATGGTGCATGGATGACCTCTTATAAACCTCAAATGATTAAAGATGGTCATAATCATCGTCCTCATGTCTCTATAGTCTGTAATTTCACAAAACCTACGAAGAGCAAACCGTCGCTTCTAACCTTTAATGAAGTTACTACTCTGTTTCATGAATTTGGACATGCTTTACATGGTATACTTGCAAATACTACCTATCCGAGTTTATCTGGCACAAGCGTTTACTGGGATTTTGTTGAATTGCCAAGTCAGATTTTAGAAAATTGGTGTTACGAAGAAGAAACTTTGAAGTTGTTTGCTAAACATTACAAAACTGGCGAAGTCATTCCTATGGAACTTATAGAAAAGATTAAAGCCTCTTCCACTTTCCATGAAGGGATGCAAACCTTGCGTCAAATTAGTTTTGGTCTTTTAGATATGAGTTGGCATGGAGTTGATCCATCTGGTATTAACGACGTTAAAACTTACGAGGCTGAAGCTTTTAGTGGCACCAATTTATATCCAGATGTCGCTGAGAATTGTATGAGTACGTCTTTTGCACATATCTTTCAAGGTGGTTATTCTTCTGGGTATTACAGTTACAAATGGGCCGAAGTTTTAGATGCTGATGCTTTTGAATATTTTAAAGAGGAAGGTATATTTAGTAAAACGGTTGCTGATAAATTTAAGACTTACATCCTATCACAAGGTGGAACTGAAAACCCAATGACTATGTATAAAAAGTTTAGAGGACAAGAACCAAAACCTGAGGCTTTATTGAGACGTGCTGGATTGTTGAAGTAAGCAAAAAGATTAAATCCAATTAAAATAAAACATAGCACAAGATAGAATAAGC
>Ga0114956_1003853_pt1 | contig 11531 bp, 7 predicted proteins | sample MaitaG_FD_87304 | JGI IMG/M metagenome (GOLD analysis project Ga0114956, IMG submission 87304) | Marine algal microbial communities from Maine, USA - Maine_Asex2 metaG | ecosystem: Host-associated > Algae > Red algae > Unclassified | place: Maine, USA | collected 2015-01-05 | reverse complement strand
GTTGATACGGAGCGAGACTTCATCGTGGTCGTCTTCGGCCGGCGCATCTTCGTTGGCTGCGTCCGGCGTCGAGTCGATGTCGTCGCCACTATCCATCGAGATTTCAGCGGCTGGGAAGTCCTTTGGACCAGGCTCAGTCGCCTCAAGAAGCACCGTGTACTTCAGCGTGTCGCCAGGCTCAAGCTTCTCGGTCGCATTCAACGTGGCCGTCGTGCCATCAGCACTCGCCGTCCACGCTGGGTCGTTCAGAACCGTGCCGTCCGGGATGTAGAGCGTGACCTCGTAATCCTCGGAGCTGACGTTGCCCTCATTGGTAACCGTTACCGACAGCGACACGTCGTCGCCGACGTCAACGGTGCCGTCCTGGTCTGGCTTGAACTCCAGATCGAGCGCAAGGTCGTAGATGACGCTGACTTCGAGCGACTCGATGTCGTGGTCGTCCTGGGACGGAACATCATCGTTCACCGCGTCCGGGGCCGAGTCGATGTCGTCGCCGCTATCCATCGAGATTTCGGCTGCTGCGAAGCCTTTCGGGCCCGCCTCGGTCGCTTCGAGAAGCACCGTGTATTTCAGCGTGTCGCCAGGCTCGAGCTTCTCGGTCGCATTCAACGTGGCCGTCGTGCCATCAGCACTCGCCGTCCACGCTGGGTCATTCAGAACCGTGCCCTCGGGGATGTAAAGGATGACCGAGTAGTCGTCGGAGCTGACGGTGCCTTCATTCGTCACCGTCACCGACAAGGAAATCTCGTCACCAACGGCAACCTTGCCGTCCTGGTCTGGCTTGACCGAAAGGTCGAGCGCAAGGTCGTAGACGGGAACGCTGTAGGCGGCGTCGAAGGTGTGATCACTTTCGCTGCCAGTGACAACGTCGATGACACCGTTGACCATGTCGTTGTCACGAAGGTCGTCGGTCGCATTCGCTGGCGCTTCGACGAGATCCTGTGGCGTAATGCCAGCGGGCAAGCCGGTGATCGTCTTGCCCTCACCGAGGACGTCGAACTGCAGCTGGTAGCTGGAGTCAGCTTCGACGCCGGCCTCGGGACCGAAGTTGTAGTAGCCGTTTGCATCGGTCGTCGTCGACGCAATGGGGAGGCCGTCGGAGTCGACGAGCGTGACGGTCACGCCGCCGATCGCAGGCTCGGCCGGGTCCTGAACGCCGTCGTTGTTGGCGTCGAACCAGACGTAGTCGCCGATCTGGATCGGGTTGTAGCAACCTTCGACGTCACCGATGCCGCCAGCCTTGGCGAGAGAACCGGAGTCGACGTTGCCGGGGAAGGTATACAGGGTTTCACCGTCGGTGGGGGCACCGTCGGCGGTTGAGAGCCACTGGAGACCACCGGAGCCGGTGACACCATTGACCGGGTTCATCGACGATTGGACCACTTCATCGGTGTAGTCACGGATGTAGAGGCCACCACTGCTGTTTTCACCGTGGGGCACTGCGCCGACGGCGTTGAAAGTGGAGTCTTCGAAGAACTCGCCGGCGGTGTCGCCGGGGCTCGAACGCCAGAGGCCGTTGTTCTCGGGAATTCCCGGCGAAGCGCCCGGGGCCTGGTTCGTCAGGTCGGTTGCGTAGTTCGAGTCGCAACCCGGGGCGCCTTCGCCCACGTACACCGGCGCATCGAGCGTGCCAACGTTGCAGACCCGCAAAATGTCGCCGTTCTGGATGGTCTTTATCAGCGTGGCTGAGTCGTTGGCGTCACAGGGGGCACCATCGATCGGGACACAGTTGCGGTTACCGATCTGGTGGCTGCCACGATCCATGATGCCGAGCACGAAGCCGCCATCTGCGGTGACTTCGATGTCGGAGAGGATTGGCTGGTGGCGAACAACGTCGGTAAATGAGCGAGCGTCGTCGCGCACACCGAAGTCGTTGTAGTCGTCGCTCCAGGTTTGCCAGTCGCCACCACTGAGCGTTGCGCCATTGGGCGTCAGTGCGTCGCAGGTGTCCGCCGTAATATTGATGATTTCAGAGCCGGCGCAGGAACGCTCCATCTCGTCGAGCGAGACCTTGTAGGGCGTGATGGTGTTGCCATTGTCGAGACGGAGCTGCACAACGCTGACATCAACCTGGCCGGTGCAGGTAACACCGATCAGGGCACGATCTTCCTCGATTGCGTTGGTGGCAAAGATCTGCATGCCGGTGCCACCACACTTGTCAGGAATTGGGAAGATCTGGTCGAGAACCGGGGCGCCCGAGGTGACGTCGTAGACGTGAATCGAGTTCGTGGCAAGGTTCGAGACGAGAAGTTTGTTGCCGCTGGGCGTGACATCGATGTCACCAATACCGCGCTTGCCGATGAGGGCAAAAGCCTCTTCGTCGTAGCTGACGCCGTTCGGGGCAACACCTTCGATGTCGCGGGTCGGATCGGCACCAAATTCGGCGCCGAGCGAAGTGGACTGCCAGGTGACGCCACCGTCGGTGGTCCAGTAGAGACCGTCGATGCCTTCAGGGCCAAGGTCGACATGGCGCTTGAGGAAGGCGCTTGCGTACAGGACATCGTCGTACTGGTCGTACGCAAGGCCCCAGACCGAACCCGTGACGTTCTTGTCCGCGATCTTCGCCGGGTCTTGCACGTTGTCGTAGCCGAGTTCGACGATGGTGTCGGTGAGGCCGCCGGAGTCACGGTCACCATTCACAAAGCAGGTCGTCCACAGCTCGCCGCCCTCGGTGAGGTCGCATGCCGAGGGAGGCACGAGGGCATAGTTGGTTGAGCCTCCGGCAGGCACAACCTGAACTGCAGGTCCATAGTCACCCGACGTGACCAACGTGTCGCCGAATCCGGCCGCAACATCGGCGGGGTCTATCACGAATTCGACTCGGAACGGACCGTCGCCGATCGTGGTCGTGTCACATGAGTAGGCGACGTCGCTGGCGGTCGGACCAACACACAGGACACTTGCCCCAGTGCTGTCGTACGCCGTGACGGTCACGCCGTTCGGCGGATAGTCGTCGGGATTGTTCTCACCCGCATCGATGTTGCCATCTTGGTCGTAGTCCACGTGGACTGCGCCAGTGATGGGAGCATCGCCGGGGGCGCCGCTAGCGGTGCCTCCTCCAACGAGCGGACTCACCAGCGTCGTGATGAGCGCAAGGACCGCGGCGATCCATATAGCCCGCCGAGGCCTTGTGTAACTCCAGGAACCGATCATTTGAATAAGTGCTTTCTCCGTTAGGTGACCGCACGTACACGCGGAGGCCCTACCTCTGCGCGCGCGGTCGACATGCGCCGGTCATCATCGCATGAAAAACGGCCCAGGGCGAGGGACCGGGGTAAAAAAGCTCACGAAAATTCCTACCTCAACCATCGATTGAGACTCAAAATCACTGTCGTTCCGGGGGTTATAGACCAATTTGGGGTACAAACGTCGCCGAAACGGGCGCTCAAATTTTGATGTCATTTGAGAGGCTTCTACTCACCCCCATAACCCACATGAACGTCGCGTCAGTAGTTTTCACTCACCACGCACGGTGGCGCGAGTCTCAACTCGTGCGAGATACTTGAGAGTTAGCGGCGACCTACGTGGTTGCAATCGGTCGGTCGAGGTCCGCTCCCCACTCGGACCACGACCCGACGTAGAGGGTTGCGGGCTGGTCAAGAAGCCGAAGGGCCAGCAGGTTGTTGCATGCGGTGACACCGCTCCCGCAATACGCAATGACATCATTGGCGCCCTGTTCGTCACCGACGGCGACACTGAGTGCCGCAAAACGGCGTCCGAGTTCGTCCGGTGACCGAAATCGACCAGTGGCCGGGTCGATATTGTCATTCCATGGTGCGCTGGTCGCCGTCGGGATATGGCCAAACCGTGGGTCGATCGGGTTCTCGTCGCCCCGAAACCGTTCGGCGCTGCGGCCGTCGAGGATCACGGACTCGCCACTTTCAACGGCCTCGGCAACGCCATTTGCGTCAACAAGTCGGGCCTTCGGCCACGGCCGGGCGGTGAAATGTGCCGACATCGACCCGGACTTGAGGGTTGCGGCACCGGTTTCGAGCGGCCCTCCGGCTTCGGTCCATGCGGAAAGACCCCCGTCGAGCACCGAAACTTCATGCCCGAGCGCGTCGAGCATCCACCACAGCCGGGCCGCGATGCCGCCGCTGACATCGTCGTAGCACACCACTCGCGAATCATCAGCGACTCCCAATCGAACCATTGCGGCGGCAAAATCATCGGGGGTCGGCAGAGGATGGCGGCCGCCCGGTGTCGATGCCGGCGCGGAAAGGTCGATATCAAGGTCGGCCCAGACTGCGCCGGGTATGTGGCCGCCGGCGAAGGCATCACGACCAGACCGACCGTCGATGTACCAGCGCACGTCGACGACGGTGAGTTCGTCGAGGTGGGCCTGCACCCAGGCGACGTCGACAAGCGGCATCGGCAACGTTGACGATGGTGGTGGTGATGGTGGTGATGTTGCGGTGGGCATTAGAAGTCGCCTTCCTTCTTTCGGAGACTGTGAAGAGCCGTGGTCGCCGCGCGCTGGTCGCTGCCGGACATGCCGGCGAGGCCGAACTCGATCTCGGCCAACAGTTCCGACGCCACGTCGACAAGCTCGGATCCCGCGGCCGTAATGCGGGCCAAGGTCGTTCGACCATCGGATGGGTGGGGAACTCGCTCGACCATGCCGTCGGCTTCCAACCGGTCAATCGTGTTGGTGACGCTGGCGGGGTGCACCTGGAGTCGCTCGCCGACCTTGCCGAGCGGCAATTCGCCTCGGCGTGACAGATAGAGCAGTGCAAGCGCCTCGAAACGCGAGAAGTTCAGACCGATCGGCTTCAGGACCGCGTTGATCCGAGAGACAAGGATCTGGTGGGCGCGAGTGATCGACGTGGCGGCCGCCATCGCGTCGACGGCCCCCCACTGTTGGCGCTTCCAGTTGTTGCCGGCTTCGGCAATCGGGTCAAAGGGAAGTGGCAAACTGCGGGCTCCAGAACGATCCCACGGCGAGTCCGTTCGGTGCTCGACGCGGTTGCGGGTAAGTTGGATGGGACCGATAGTTTGACATCAAAGTAGTTGGAGGCTCCAGCATGGACCACGCGGCTGGCGACAAAAGTGCATCGGGTGAAGGCGCTACAGACAGCGGCACCGACCGGACGAGCGACGAGTACCAAGCTTGGCAAGAGGCCTACCAGAGCTCCACTTCCCGCGATGTGCCGTTCGAGACCATGTCCGGTGTGCCGGTCGAGGCGGTCTATGGCGACGCCCCATATCCCGGTCAGTACCCTTACACGAGGGGTTTGCACGCCGGCGGATACCGGTCACGGCTCTGGACGATGCGCATGTTCGCCGGTTTCGGCACCGCGGAAGATACGAACGCCCGCTTCAAGGAGATCCTGCGCAACGGCGGCACGGGATTGTCGACCGCCTTTGATATGCCAACGCTGATGGGGCGCGACTCCGATAGCGAGTGGTCGCTCGGCGAGGTCGGCCGAGCCGGCGTTGCCGTCGACACGCTCGCCGACATGGAAGACCTGTTCGCCGACATCGACCTCGCCGGCGTCTCGACCTCGATGACGATCAACGGACCCGCCGCCGTGGTCATGGCCATGTACATCGCGGTCGCCGAACAAGGTGGCGTGGCGCCTCACCAACTCAGCGGCACGCTGCAAAACGACGTGCTCAAGGAGTACCAGGCGCAGAAGGAGTACATCTATCCCCCGCGCCCGTCGATGCGGATCATCACCGACCTCATGAAGTACACGACCGCCGAAATGCCCCGCTGGCATCCGGTGTCGATCTCTGGCTACCACATCCGCGAGGCCGGAAGCACGGCGGCCGAAGAACTCGCCTTCACGCTCGCCAATGGTTTCGCCTACGTTGAAGCTGCGGTTGCGGCGGGGCTCGATGTCGACGATTTCGCCAAGCGCCTCAGCTTCTTCTTCAACAGTCACACCGACTTCTTCGAGGAGATCGGCAAGTTCCGGGCGGCTCGTCGAATCTGGGCTCGCTGGATGAAAGAGCGCTACGGAGCGAAGCTCGACAAGAGCCTGATGTGCCGCTTCCACACCCAGACCGCGGGCGTGTCGCTCACCGCGCAGCAGCCCGAGATCAACATTGCCCGCGTGGCCCTCCAGGCGATGGCGGGCGCACTCGGCGGCACGCAGAGCCTCCACACCGACAGCTACGACGAAGCGCTCGCGCTGCCGACTGAAGACGCTGCTCGCATCGCGCTCCGGACCCAGCAGATCGTGGCCCATGAGACCGGCGTCGCCAACGTGATCGACCCGCTTGGCGGCGCGCCCTACGTCGAGTGGATGACCGACGAGATGGAGCGGCAGGCCGAAGCGATCTTCGCGCACCTCGACGAGCTCGGCGACGGCTCGATGCTCGAGGGCGTGTACGCCGGCATCGACAACGGCTACTTCGTCGGATCGATCGCCGACTCGGCCTACCGATTCGAGCGCGAGGTCAACGATCACAATCGCATCATCGTTGGCGTGAACGAGTTCACCGACGGCGACGATCCCACCAATCGCAATCTCCTGCGTATCAGCGCCGAGACCGAGGAATATCAGCTGAAGCGGCTGGCCGATGTGAAACAGCGTCGCGACGGCGACGCGGTGCACAACGCGTTGGTGCAGGTCGAGGCCGACGCCGCCGACCCGACGATCAACCTCATCCCGACGCTGCTCGATGCCGTGAAGGTGTACGCAACGGAAGAAGAGATCTCGAACGCAATGCGCAACGTGTTCGGCACGTATGTGGAACAGGCGATCGTATGAGCACGGCGCCAGAACGGGTCGTGCTCGCGAAGCTCGGCCTCGATGGTCATGACCGCGGCATCAAGGTCGTGGCTCGCATCCTGCGCGACGCGGGCATGGAGGTCATCTACCTCGGGCTGCGCCAGACGACGGCGAGCATCGTCGCTGCCGCCGAGCAAGAAGACGCCGACGCGATTGGTCTATCGATGCACAACGCCGGCCACCTGACACTCGCTCCGAACATGCTGAAGGCGATGGAGGCTGCCGATCTCGACATCCCCCTGATTGTCGGTGGCATCGTGCCACTCGAAGATGTCACCGAACTTGAGAACGCCGGAGTTGCCGCGATTCTTGGCCCTGGCGCTCCGGCGGACGAAGTCGTATCGACGATTCGTTCAGCGATCTCCAGCCGAAGCGTCTGATGGCGGCTGATCCGGCAAGAATCAGCGAGTATTTCGAGCAGGCGATCGGCGGACATCGCCGTTCGCTCGGGCGGCTGCTCTCGATCATCGAGCGCGGCGGTGCCCCAGCTGATGAGGTAACCGAGCTCGCGTTTCCCGTTGCCGGCAACGCGCACGTCGTCGGCATCACGGGCGCACCCGGCGCGGGTAAGTCGACTCTGACCGGCCAGCTGCTTCGGCTGCTCGTCGAATCCGGTCGGCGACCTGCAATCCTCGCGGTCGATCCGTCGTCACCACTCACCGGCGGTGCAATCCTCGGCGATCGCGTGCGGATGGACGACCTCGTCGACGCCGATAGTTCGGTCGACAACACGGCGTTTATCCGCAGCATGGCGACACGAGGTCACGCGGGCGGCTTGGCCCTCGCGGTTCCCGCCGCGGTTCGGGTCTTCGATGCTGTCGGCTACGACCCGGTGATCATCGAAACCGTCGGTGTCGGCCAGGTGGAGGTCGACGTCGCCGGCGCGGCTGACACGACCGTCGTCGTCGTCACGCCCGGCATGGGCGACGCCGTACAAGCTAACAAGAGCGGCCTGCTCGAAGTGGCCGATGTGTTCGTCGTCAACAAGGCCGATCAACCCGGCGCAACCGACACTCGGCGCGACCTCGACCTGATGCTGAACCTGAGCCATATCAGCGGGCTACAAGATGACACCGGCTACCGGCCCCCGATCGTCATGTCGACGGCAACCAAGGGCACCGGCGCGTCCGAGATCTGGGCGGAGGTCGAAGCGCACCTCTCCCACCTCGACGCCAACGGACAGCGAGCGGCTCGACGGGCCGCTCGGACCCGCCAAGATGTCATGAACCGCCTCTATGGCCTCGTCGCCAACCGAGCCGACCGGCTCGCGCAAAACGAGGCCGGTCGGCGAATACTGGCCCAAGTCGAAGGCGGCAACATTTCCCCGCCTCACGCCGCGGCCGCGCTCGAACAGCTGCTCTGACAACCCCGCCAACACCAGGGCGCGATACTGGCCCATGACTCTGAACCCGTTGACCGGCAGCGACGCCATCGAGGCCCTCGACGCCGCAGCGCTTGCACCGCCGCGCCGGCCTCCGCAGTTCGCCGACGGAGCCACCGCCGAGCTGCGCGATGCCATGGCCCGATTCTCGAACGCAGGGGATCACCCGGCTCGCCGTGCCGCGCTGGTTCGCACCATCGACACGATCGATCTCGTCGAGGTTGGCAGCATCGCCACGACCGTGATGGCCGAACGCCTCGACGGTTCCGATGTCGACATCGTGGCCGCGAGCTGGCACGTCCCGTCTTATGCACTTGCGACGGTCCTTGGGTTCGGTGACCAGCGCGAGCAGATTCGGGCCGATACCGAACAGGTCGCCCGGGTGATCGGCCGCGGCGAGCCATCAACTGCGGCCGCCGATGAAGCAACCTTGCGGCTGCTCGCCCGCTTTGGTGATCACCCGGAACCGGTCGCGGCAGTTTCCCTGCTGTACCAGAACCTTGATGCGACCTCGGGCCTTGTTCGGACCTCCGTGCTCGCCGCCTACAGCGCGTCGACATCACCGAGCGCGGGCCGGACGGTGCGGGTCGCGACCGCTCCAACCACGATCGGCGACACCGCGCTTGCCGTTGGCGACGAGGTAATCATCGATCTGGCCGGCCTGCCGTTCGGCTCCGGCCCCCACCGCTGCCCGGGCGAGGCGCTGGCCAACGCCGTGGCGACCGGCGTCATACGAGCACTTCAGGAAAGTCACTACACCTTCCGAGCATCGATGGTCGACGTCGACCCCAACGGCGTGCCCACCCGCTTCGCGATGGCGCCCGCGAACTGATCGGTCTCGCCGAGAACTGAGACCTCAGCCCTCGGCGACGTCGGCGTTTCGGTTACGAGTAGCTACCGCTGGTGTCGTAGCCGTAGCTACTACGCCACGAGTTCCAGCCAACGCTGTTGCCGCGGGCTTGGAGACCGAGCCCGCCGGTGTAGTCGTTGTCGATGAACTGCGTACCGGTTGGTGTTGAACTCGTGACGCCAATGAACCCGCTGTTGAACTGCAGGTTGACCTTATTGCCTCGGAAGACGTTGTTGTTGTTGTTATCGCCCGAGTAGAAGTTGATGCCGAGCGGCTGGTAGGAGCCACCCTCGCTATGGCCACCCGTGATCGTGTTGTATTCGACGATGTTGTCGTTCGATCCGGCCACCACGATGCCCTTGAGGTACGAGTTGCCGAAGTTCAGATTCGCGCGATTCGGGGCCGTCGTCACAACGTTGTTGCGAGCGGTCACGTTGTACGAGTCTTCCTCGATATAGACGTAGCTGACCCACTTGCGGCTGTCACGGATGTCGCGGATCTGGTTGCCTTCGACGAGTGAGTCGTGGCTCGACAGATCGAGGTGGATGCCGAAGCCCTTGTTCTTGTAGACGTCGTTGTTGAGGATGCGTCCGTTGCTCGCATAAACGACCTTGATACCGCCTTCGTGATACTGGTTGCCGGTCGCGTAGATCGGGCCGTAGTTGTTGTCGTAGATGTTGTTGCCCGAGATCTCGAAGTCGGTGATTTCCCGCTCGGGATCGCCGAGACCGCTGACCCCGAGCTGGCTGTTGTTCCAGATCTCGTTGTCCTTGACGACCATGCCCGTACCGAGGTTGACGCCCGGGCCGGCGTTGTCGTGGATGTTGTTGTCCTCGACCAACCAGTTGAGACCTTCGATGTTGAAGTCGCCGGTATCGCGACCGTTGATGGCACCGACGTACTGGCCTTGCGCATAGTTGCGAATCTCACAATTCCGAATGACGACGTTGTGGGCGTCGCCGCGAGCCGCACTGAAGGCCGGCCCGCTTACACCCGCTCCATCGAGGATGGCGCCATCGTCGCACAGGAACTGCTGATCGGCCTTCGGGTAGATCTTGGCGCCACTGTGAACACCAGCGCCGAGTTTGAAGGTCGTTCCGGGACCGAACTTGTCGATTACGGCTCGCAGATCTTCGGATGCCCCGACCGCGACGGTCTGCAACTGCACCAAGGCAATGCGGTCCAGTCGAGCGCCGTCTTCGCGGAGGTAGACGGTGATGGTGTGGCGACCAGCGTCAAGGTCGAGGTAGAGGGGGTCGGCCTGCGGGGTGTTGACGTGATCGGCGACCCAGGCGCTGCCACCTATTCGGGTTGTCCAGACCTGCGGTGTACCGCCGTCGACGCTCACGAAGAACGAATTGTCGCTGCCGTTGCCGGCCAACAGGCGGGCGTCGATGCGGTACCGACCCGCGGTCTTGGCAACAAGGCAATACTCCGCGTAGTGGTCGGTTGCGCCGGAGGCGATCGCCCGGCCGTCGTTGGCGACGGCAACGTACTTGCCGCCGCTTGCGCCGTCGTCAGGCCACACGGCCATGTCGCCGGACAACACCCCGAGTTCGGCTTCGAGGTTCGGCTGGCAGGGAATCGGGGTCGCCGTCGGCGTGGGGCGGGCTGTCGCGGTCGGGGCGGCGGTTGCCGTTGGTGCCGCGGTTGCGGTCGGGGCGGGGGTCGAGGTTGGTGCCGCGGTTGCGGTCGGGGCGGCGGTTGCCGTCGGTGCCGCGGTTGCGGTCGGGGCAGGGGTCGAGGTTGCTGCGGGCTGCGGGATTACCGCCGGCGGAAGTGCAGCGCCGACCGTTGGGGCCGGAGTCTCGGTTGGCGTTGGCGCGACCGTGGCTCGCGGTGTCGCGGTGGGACGTGGCGTCGACGTTGGTGCTGGCGTGGCGGTCGCGGCTGGCCCAGCCCCATCGGCACGGCTGATGATCCACTGCTTGTCAGAAGCGGTGCTCGACGCCGTATCAATCCGGTAGCCACTGCCGCTGTTATCAGCGTCCAGGTTCCGGCCGTTCTCGACACTCGTGACGAAGAAGGTGTCGACGCCGCCAACCGGTGCCAGTTCCCACTCGGCGGACTGGCCGGCGGTGGGGGTGAGTTCGACGCGGCTCGAACCAGCGACGACGCTCAAGTACTCACCCGATGCGATGTCGCGGATGTTCACGATGTCATTGCCATTGCTGCTACCGACGGTGACGATCTCCCAGTCGGCGGCGGCAACCGATGCCTGCACAGCTCCGTTGGCGATGTCGAGGTACCGACCGAACCGGACGTTCTCGAACGTGGCGAGGTCAGCGTTACCGACAACCGGAACCGCGGTCGCGGTCGCCGTAGGTGCCGCGGTCGCAGTCGCCGTCGCCGTCGGGCGAGGAGTCGCCGTCGCCGTCGGGCGAGGAGTCGCCGTCGGACGAGGAGTCGCAGTCGCGGTCGGCGCAGCAGTGGCCGTCGGGCGAGGAGTCGCAGTCGCGGTCGGCGCAGCAGTCGCGGGCGGCGCAGCAGTCGCGGTCGGCGCAGCAGTCGCGGCCGGCGCAGCAGTCGCGGCCGGCGCAGCTGTCGCGGTCGGGCGAGG
>Ga0114956_1003852_pt1 | contig 11534 bp, 11 predicted proteins | sample MaitaG_FD_87304 | JGI IMG/M metagenome (GOLD analysis project Ga0114956, IMG submission 87304) | Marine algal microbial communities from Maine, USA - Maine_Asex2 metaG | ecosystem: Host-associated > Algae > Red algae > Unclassified | place: Maine, USA | collected 2015-01-05 | reverse complement strand
TTCCATCAAATACGCCAGGACCTTGGGCGGATGCGGTTGTTGAACCCACCAATGTAAACACTGCGGCGATTGCGACTGCACTGAAAATGTTCTTGAAATTCACATTCTTCTCCATAAGTTGTCGATTGTACGTTGCTGGTCTACGCAACATTTATGTTAGTTGTCCGGCGTTCGCAACGTCGCCAACGCCAACCGACGAATATCCGTCGCAATTGCCATGCCATTGGTTGCGTTCTTTAACAGGGATATGCTGGCCAAGAGAATTAACGGAACCCAAATTCACTCGCTCAGCGATAGCTTCCGGCCTGTTGAACGCGAACAAACAGTCGTGCTTCCGTTGGCGGCTGATTGAGCACGGGCATCACAATAAATTCCCGAGATAGGGGGCCCGAAAGATTCCTGTCGAGTCCTTCAATCAATTACGCATCGCGGCGACGAAAAGTGACAGCTTCCCAACCGTTGTTCAATCTTTGACCAATGTGGTTTCTCTGGCTACATCAGGATGTCATTGATCGTCAACATTGGTTCGGGAATATCGGTCTCGCCCAGCATTCGTCGCAGGTCAATTTCGATCGTCCGGCACAGTGCGATCATGGAAATATTGTTAATGAAAATCTCAAACGGATCTTCGCTGATATCACCGACCGTTTCCATCATGTAAAAGATTCGCGATACAGTCGCCGAAAGGGGAACTGTCATTTAACTTATGACGCTGCCTTGCGACGCAAGTTCGCCAACGATCCCAAACGGCAGCAGCGCGATGAAGATTCAGACAAACACGCCACTAAAACAAGCGTGCTGTCGCGGCAAAGGCGAGTTCTTGATCCGCTCGCACTTCCCCTGCAGCGAGTACATCTCGGTGATCAATCTCATCATCGCAATCAAACGGAACTCTTCGATCAGTCGCGATTTTTGTTCGATGATCTGACGAAGCCGCTCGCCCTGAAGCCTTGGCAGTTGCGTCGCAGTATTGGTTCGATGGCAGATGACGGTCAAATCACTTTCTGGCAGAAGGCTGTGCAGATGCTCCCGCATTGCGTCAACATCCGTCGGCTGTATTAATCTTTTGGCAAGTCCTTTGGACGCAAATCTCCACGGAGTTTATGACGCAGCTGGAATCGCAGCGAATTGATTCAGGCAAGGTGGCATTGAATCAGCAATCGCTGAACGTCTACGACGGTTTGCGCGTCGACCGGCTGACCGGCATTCGCTTCAGAGACTTAGCTGAGCACCTGGTTCACACAACGGCAATTGACGTTAACGATGCCGCCCCAGATTTTGCGGGCCTCCCAGTGACGTTTTTAGGACTGATTGTTTTTGAAACGGACGTAGAACGCCACGGCTTCGCCGATCTTGCCCAAGGGGGCGATCGGTACGTTACAATTCATGTCCATTTTCTGCAACATATGAAACAGTGACGTTACAAACGCGGGTGCATGAAGGCTAATGCGTGGTTCAAATTGATGTTTGCGGTTTTTGGTTGAAAGTTAGAATTACGAATCGTTCTCAGCAAGAAGCTGGGTAGTTTTCAAGTGTTCAGGGAAGAAAGTACCATGAGTCAAGCTTCAGCAATCGCATCCAAAGGCAGCCTCAAGGATCAAATTCAGATCAAGCTGGCCGAACTCGCAGATCTTGTATCCGAAGACCAGTACGGTACCGATGGCCCCGGTAAAGAAACGACGTTTCGTGAGATCGAAAGCGTGGGTTATCAAGTCGCTCAACTGGCCGCTGCTAAATTCGAAGCCACTGCCACCCAGCAGCACCAGCAACACTTCGAAACTGCTCAACCTTGTCCGCAGTGCCAGCAAACGTGTCAGCCCGAGAGCTTGCTGCAGCGAAAATTGTTGACGCGGCTGGGGCCCGTTGCCCTGCCGGAAATCAAGTTTCACTGCAACGCTTGCCGGCGTTCTTTTTTTCCCTCAGCGTGAGGCACTAGGGCTCGACGGCAGGAAATACGACAGCCAGTTGCTAGAGTTGATCGTGTTCTCGGGTGCCAGCAGTAAATCGTTTTCTATCTCTGCCAAGATGCTCAAGAGCTTTCTCCAGTTAGAGATCTCTGCGAAGCAAGTGAGTCTGCTTTGCACCACCGTTGGCAGCGAACTGCAGCAGTCACAAGATGAGCGAACGGAAGCTTGGAAAAACCGATCATTAACACAGCCCAAGACAGTGGCTGATCATCCGCCTGCTTTGGCGTGCGTTCAGATCGACGGCGGACGCATTCAAACGCGTGAAGTCGACGCTGGGCATGGCGTCTTCAACCCGCGTTGGCGAGAAAGTAAAAACGCCAGCTTCCACCGGATGGCGTCCCAAGGCTTCCAAGAAGATCCACATCCAGAGCTCTTGGGATGCTTTTCGAGCCGAAAAAACATGAGTAATCTGCTCGTCGGGCTGCTTGAGGAATCCTTCCCGGAGAACGCCAATGAAAAGCTTGCCGGTCAAAAGCCTGACTTCTCGTGGCGTCCGGTCCCACTGTTTCGCAGCTGCTTGGCTTCAATGACATCCAGCAATGAGTTTGGTTCGATGATGGCCGCAGAAGCAGATCGGCGTGGCTTCTTTACGGCTGCCAAACGAGCGTTTTTGGCAGATGGATTACCGTACAACTGGACGATCCATCGCGAGCATTTCTCGACCTTCGAGCCGATTCTCGATTTCATTCATCCCATCGAACACTTGCACGAAGTTTCTAACGCCCTCGAGCCCGATCGTGATGCCGCTTGGCAACAGACCGTAAGCTGGGTGGAGGACTGTTGGCAAGGCAATGTTGATGACGTGATCGGCATTTTAAAATCAAAACAAATTGCGATCGGATTGCCGCCCAAGGTGCCCAAGCGACTAACGTCCGAAAGATCCTCGACAAGACATCGGCTACTTGAGTAACAATGCCGAGCGAATGGACTATCCGAGGTATCGACAACATGGGCTGCCGACGACCAGTTGTCTGGTTGAGTCACAGATCAAGGAGGTGAATCACCGTGTCAAAGGAACTGAGAAGTTCTGGAATGATGGGCAGCAAGTCGAAGCCATGCTACAAATCGTCACCGCGATTCTAAGCGACGAAGATCACTTAACCGAACACTTCCAAAGGCAGATGGTTCACCGTACCAAAGATGCAAGCCAACAAATGTGCTCTGTGAAAATCAATAGACCATGCACCCCCATCTTCGGCTTCCGAAAAGCCTATAGATGATGATTGATCTAGGTGATTTGTAGCGATTATCAGAGCCGGTGCAAGATGGTTTATGGGTGTCCCCTTTTTGATCGATCCCCTTTTTGATCGATCCAGAGAGAAACAAGCGGCATTTTTTACCCAAAGATTAACACTGAATCACTGTCTATTTTTCTTGGGGAATTCCACATTACTGTTCCCACTATTTCGTTTCCCTTTATTTACATCAAGTGAGCCTTTCGGGCCGTGAATCCCAATTGCTGATTTGGGTCATCTAAAGCCAGACGTCCCACGTTTGATGGCATTTCATGGTGCGTTGGCCCGTTCGATGCCGAAATTCTTTCGTTAGTGGGTCGAAATTGGTCATTTCCCTCGCAATTGGGCAGAATTCTCTTATTGCGAAAATTGACCGCGACGCTAAACTTACGGGCTAAATAACCTTACGGGGTAAATGACAGGGAACAAAAGTGAGTCGGGGAGAACCCCCCCCTCTCATATAGTGAACGGTGGAACAGCCAATGTTGCTGTTCGTTCAGCAAGGCCATTAGATTCGTCGGCCACGCCTCTCCTCTATTGGAATTGTCTGGTTTCAGCAAATTTGCTGAATTGCCGATGATCTGAATCTCCTGTCGTTTAATTCACAGACAAATTTTTGTAGCCACATCGGAAATTAGAAATTAGGAAAGGGCTTTCTCAGTACCAAGACTTTTTTATAGCGTTTGATAACGCTTCTTTAAGTCCCATCGCTTAGAGCCTCAGATTTATGACAATCACTAAAGAGAAAAAAGAAGAAATCGTTGGCGAGTACCGCAAGAACGAGCAAGACACCGGTTCTCCGGAAGTCCAAATCGCGATCCTCACCACCCGCATCAATCACTTGACCGAACACATGCGTTCGAACAAGAAAGATTATTCGACGCGTCGGGGACTGTTGGGAATGGTTTCGCGCCGTCGCCGATTGCTGGATTACTTGCGTAAAGTTAATCCTGATCGTTACCTTGATATCATTGAAAAGTTGGGCATCCGTAAGTAGTGCGAGGTCGACGATGCGTTTTTGCAGTCACCTGTTGCTTACTGTTGGTTCCCCTTAATAATGACAAACGATTCTATCTCAAGTTCACTTCGTGTCGCGAATTGCAGTCCCATTGTGGGCGCAATTATTGGATACGTCGCGCTTGGGCAAAAGTCTTGCTTGGGCGAACCTTCATATTAAATTTCAAAAATCCGACGAGCGTTCGTCGGATTTTTTTTTAGCCGTTGCTTATTTGTTATAGGCAAAACGGCTTTTGTTGAGACGGGCGAAGAGATCGCCCCCTTTTTTAGATGCTGCTCGATCGCAGCGGCCGATGGGCTGCTGGCAGATACTCTGTCTTTGGTCACCCGGTGGATTCATCCGGAGGACGTTCGACCAAAAGCATGAGCAGCAACCCCTTTGTAGTTTTGAATGTAGTTTTTGTAGGAAGATAATTGTGAAAGCAGTAAAAGTAGAAAAGAAGATTGGCGATTCGATCCTGTCCTTTGAGACTGGCGTTTTAGCCAAACAAGCCGCTGGTGCGGTGATCGTCAAGTACAACGACACGACAGTGCTGAGCACTTGTGCCACTGGAAAGCCGCGTCAGGGAATTGATTTTTTCCCTTTGATGTGTGATTACCGCGAGCGTACGATCGCGGCCGGTAAATTTCCCGGCGGATTCATTAAACGTGAAGGCCGACCCACCACAAAAGAAACGTTGACCGCGCGTCTGATTGACCGTCCTATTCGTCCAATGTTCGCTGAAGGATTCATGGACGAAGTTCAAAGCCAATCGTTCGTACTTTCCAGTGACAAGCAAACCGATGGTGACGTGCTGGCGATGAACGGTGCTGCGACCGCGTGTTTTATATCTCCGCTGCCGTTTGAGGATCCAGTCGCTTCGACTCGTGTCGGTCGCGTCGACGGAAAGTTCATTGCGTTTCCTACGCATGAGCAACTGGAAGAGTCCGACATGGACGTGATCATCTCGGGCACCGATTCAGCGGTCACGATGATCGAGGGATTTGCGCGCGAAGTGCCAGAAGCCGATATGCTTGAGGCCATAGAATTTGCTCATGGTATCTGCAAAGAAGTCATCGGGTTGATGCGTGAACTGGCTCAGAAATATCCTGTCCAAAAGAACTCTTACACGCCACCAGCAGACAACGGTTTGCTGGGCAAGTTGAAAGAGAAGTATTGGGACGACTTCAAATCAGCTGTTCAAACGGGAACCAAAAAAGAACGAGGCGATGCGAAATCAGCGGTCAAGGATCGCATCTTCGCCGACTTAATTCCTGACCCCAAAGCCGAGGGAGCCGTTTGCTCTAAGGATTTGGCAACGGCGATCCATGACCTGGAAGAAGCCATCATTCGTGATTCGATTCTTAACGGCGTTCGAACCGATGGTCGCGACGGCAAAACATTACGTGCTATCGAATGCCAAGTGAACCTATTGCCGCGCGTGCATGGTTCGGCCTTGTTCCAACGTGGTGAAACTCAAGCTTTAATCACGGTGACCTTGGGAACCGGTCGCGACGAACAGCGCGTCGACGGGTTGATGGACGAATACAGCAAGAAGTTCATGCTGGATTATAACTTCCCATCCTTCAGCGTCGGCGAGTGTCGTCCGATTCGTGGTCCAGGCCGTCGTGAGATTGGTCATGGTGCTCTGGCCGAACGTTCGATCAACCCGATCCTGCCTTCGCCCGAAGAGTTCCCTTATACAATTCGCATCGTGTCAGATATTCTGGAATCCAACGGCTCGTCCTCAATGGCAACCGTTTGTGGTACGACCTTGGGCCTGATGGCCGCCGGCGTAAAGATCAAGAACCCTGTCGCCGGTATCTCTGTCGGGATGGTCAAAGAAGGCGACAAATATGAATTGCTGACCGATATTCTGGGCAGCGAAGATCATTTTGGCGACATGGACTTCAAAGTCGCTGGTACTCAAATTGGTATCACAGGTATCCAGTTGGATCTTAAGATCCGTGGTATCTCCAGCGACATTATCAAGGCCGCTTTGGCTCAGTCACGTGAAGCTCGGATGGATATCCTGCGAACGATGCTGACAGCCATTCCTCGTCCGTCGACGGATCTTTCACAGCACGCGCCGCGTCTGTTGGTGACTCAGATTCCACCGGACAAAATCGGTATGCTGATCGGTCCCGGTGGTAAGAACATTCGCGCCATCCAAGAAGAAACGCAAACGGTCATCGAAGTTACCGAAGACGGCCGGGTAACGGTTGCCGGTACCGAAGGTGAATTGGCCAAAATCGCTTTGCAGCGCGTGGAAGCCTGCACCGCAACGGTTCAGATTGGAAAGATCTACGACGGTGTTGTCAGCAGCACAAAAGATTTTGGAGCCTTTGTTGAGATCCTGCCCGGCCGTGATGGATTGTGTCATATCAGTGAACTTTCGACCGGTTATATCAACGACGTGAATACCGTTTGCCAGATTGGCGACGAAATGAAGGTCCTGGTGCTGGACGTCGACGACAATGACCGGGTCAAGCTCAGCCGTCGACAGGCACTGGAGCAGTTGGGAATCGAAGATGAGTTTGCCGATTTAGAAGCCGACAGCGATGGCGGTTCCGAATCTTCCGACGGCGAGCGGTCCGAACGCCCATCGCGCGGTGGTGGCGGAGGTCGTGGACGCAGCAGTGGCGGCGGTGGTGGACGAGGCCGCAGTGGAGGCGGCGGCGGACGTGGTCGCAGCAGCGGTGGAAGTGGCGGCGGAGGCGGTCGCGGCTCTTCAAGACGCTAGGTTTACCTGCGGTCGACATGAGATAAAATAACGCTCGGGGTAACATTGCCTCGAGCGTTTTTTGTTTGACTACGCGTTTGGAAGGTTAAGGCTGAGGTATTAAAAGTGAGCGGCAAGGCGTTAGCCGCCGGTAGATTGACGATCATTAGCAGGCTGCGATACCCTTCGGCCAGTGCCTTGCGGCTTACCATGCTCCTCGATTCATCATCTCAGTCTGGGCCCTTATGAAAGCAAACGCGGAAAATAATTTCGAATTTCAAATTTTGGATTTCGGATTTCGGACTTTGAAATTCGGACTTTGAAATTCTACCCTTCTTGCGACAAGCTTTGAAAGACTTACAACGAAAACTGGCGGAACGTCAGCGTGAATCTAAATCGCGCAACGGCTACGCAAATTTTAGTTTCAACCATGCATGATACCGATGACATTGACGAACTGAGGCAACGGTACAGCGAACTCGCTGCGCTCGCAGGTTCGCTTGCGCACGAAGTGAAGAATCCGCTTTCGGTCATCCGGATGAATATGGAATTGCTATACGAAGATTTGGAAGACATCAGTTCCGTGCAGGCTCGCCGCGCCAGCGAACGTGTGCAGACGGTCAATCGACAATGTATTCGATTGGAAACGATGCTCAATGATTTTCTGAGATTCTCGCGCTTCAACAGCATGGAATTCACAGCCGGTAGCTTGAACGATCAAGTCCGCCAAGTGCTAGATTTTTTTCACTCGCAAGCTCAACAGCAAGGCATTGAAGTTAAAAGCTATCTCGAATCAGACCTTCCCAGTATCAAACTTGACCCGCAAACACTTCAGGCCGCGTTGGTGAACTTGGTGAAGAACGCGATCGAAGCGATGCCCAATGGTGGTCAACTGGTGGCGCGAACACGTATCACCCGCACCGGCGTGGCGCTTGATCTGATCGACACCGGTTGTGGGATGGAAGGCGAAACATTGTTGCGGATGTTTGAGGAGTTCTACACCAGCAAAGACGCGGGGACGGGTTTGGGTTTGCCGACCGCGAAGAAGATCATCGAAGGTCATGGTGGCCGTATTAATGTGCAAAGCGACGCGGGCCAGGGAACACAATTTACAATCGAATTCCCGACGCCAAAAAGAATTTAACCGTGAAACGAATCTAACCGTGAAACTTATTCGCAACCTCGAAGAATTCCCATCGTCATTGCGCCGCGGTGCCATCACGATCGGGAACTTTGATGGCGTCCATCGAGGGCACGCAACCATCATTAATCGACTCAAGCATCACGCCAACGCGGTCGACGGTGCGGCGATCGTGTTCACCTTCGATCCGCATCCGGTACGCGTCCTGCGACCGGACGAGGCCCCCGCGCCGTTGACTTGGACCGATCGCAAAGCGGATCTATTGGCGGAATTAGGCGTAGATGTTGTGGTGGCCTATCCGACAGACCTGAAATTGTTGTCGCTGTCGCATGGTGATTTTTTTGCGAAGATCGTCCAAAAAAAATTAGGGGCGCGGGCGATGGTCGAAGGTCCTAATTTCTTTTTCGGAAAAAATCGAGGCGGCGACGTTGGAGTGCTACGAACGTTATGCGATGAGAGTGATATCGATCTCGAGATCGTAACGCCCGTTCAAGACGAAGCTGAATTGATTTCCAGCAGCCGCATTCGCGAATTAATTGCCCATGGTGACGTCGCTCCTGCGGCCCAAATGTTAACGCACCCCTACCGTATTCGTGGGATGGTGACGCATGGCGCGGCACGCGGAGCGCAGATTGGTTTTCCAACGGCTAACTTAGACGCGATCGACACCTTGATTCCGGCGGCGGGCGTTTATGCAGGGCGCACCTACATTGACGGCCGCAGCCATTGGTCGGCGATTCATATCGGCCCCAACCCGACATTTGGCGAAAATCTACTGAAAGTCGAATCACATATCTTGGATTTTGATCGTTCTTTATATGGAAGCGTGGTCGAGGTTGATTTTATCAGTCGGCTGAGGGATATTCTTCATTTTGAATCAAAGGAACAACTGATACAACAGCTCACGTCCGACATCGGGGCGGCTCGGAGAATTGCTTCCGCCTGGCCCGCGCCGCCATAACGTTGGCTGTCAGGCTGCCGGCGGCAGGGTTGATCGAGGTTTGGTTTCCACTCTCACAAATTACATTTCCCGCTCCCTCTTTTTCTATTTTAAAGTAAGAACATGCAAGTTGACTGGCCTCGGTTTCGTGAAGTAATTAAAGACGCACAAAAGATTATCCTCACCAGCCACATTCGTCCCGATTGTGATGCATTGGGAAGTTGTTTGGGGATGGCGGGGATTCTGGAATCACTTGGAAAGAAGGTGCGCATCGTCTGCGGTCAGGTCGTGCCGCCGAACCTGAAATTCATTGACCCGACCAACCGGATCATGTGCATAAACAAAGACATCACAGCCGAAGAACTGGATGATGCGGATCTTCATATCATCCTGGATACCAGCGCCTGGGTACAGTTGGGCGATATGGCGGAGGTGATTAAGAATTCGAAATACAAAAAGATCATTTTCGATCACCACTTGGGCGAAGATGATATTGATGCGGAACTGTTCAAAAATACTACCGCCGAAGCCGTCGGGCGAATGGCTGTCAACGCAGCGGCGGAGCTTGGCGTAGAACTAACGGCCGAAATCGCGACACCACTTTTTGCTGCGTTAGCGACCGATACTGGTTGGTTCCGATTCGGCTCTGTGAAAGAGGAAACCTATCTGGCGGCTGCAAAAATGGTCAAAGCGGGAGCATCGCCAGCAAAGATTTACGGTGATCTATACGAACGTGAGACCGTTGGCCGCGTAAGATTACGAGGCACCGTTTTGGCTCGGATTCAAACGGAGCTGGACGGTCGTTTGGCTCACACGTACATTATGCCCGATGACTACGAGAAGACGGGTGCTCAGCCAACCGATACCGAAGACCTGATCAATTTGGCATTGGAAATTGATGGGACTGTGTTTGCAGTCATCATGGTCGGGCAAGTCGATGGTGGTTATAAGATGAGTTTCCGAAGTCGATGTAAGTCGGGTGCCAACGAAGTGGCAAGCGAGTTCGGTGGCGGCGGTCACAAGGCAGCGGCAGGCGCGTTCATCGCCAACGAGGATTTCGAAGCGGTTCAAGAGCGTGTGCTGAAGCATGTGCGGTCTGTGTTGTCCCAAGAGTTTGAGCAGTCGACGGCGTAAAGCGTTTAAAATCGTTAGGATGGAATTTCATTGCATTCACGCTTCGCTGAACATGTTGAACACTTGCGACAAAAACGGCTGAAAAAAATTTCCTTTAATCCATTTAACCGCGTCATGTCATTCGCCATCCGTTGTGAAGAGTTAACCAAAACCTACCCTGGTAAACCGCCGGTAGAAGCCGTGCGAGGTATCTCGTTTGAAGTCCAAACGGGCGAGTGTTACGGAGTGCTGGGGCCCAACGGAGCCGGCAAAACGACGACGATCGAAATCCTGGAAGGGTTGCTGAACGCTACCTCTGGGTCGGCCGAAGTGTTGGGGATGAAGTGGGGCCGCGATGACAATGCGATCAGACAGCGTATCGGCGTCAGTCTGCAAGAAACGCAACTAAGCGAGCGATTGACGGTCTTGGAAACCTTGAATCTATTCCGTAGTTTCTACGCCAACGGAATTTCAGCTCAGCAAGCCATCGATCGCGTGTCGTTGGCTGAAAAAAAGAACACGTGGATCAAGAACCTTTCCGGCGGGCAGAAACAGAGACTGGCAGTCGCGACGGCGCTGGTCGGTGATCCTGATTTGATCTTTCTTGATGAACCGACCACCGGTTTGGATCCTACCAGCCGTCGTGAACTCTGGGAGATCATCGAATCATTCGCCGACGCCGGTAAAACGGTATTGCTGACGACGCACTATATGGAAGAGGCTGAGCGGTTGTGTGATCGCGTGGCAATTTTTGACAGCGGAAAGATCATCACCGAAGGAACACCCAACGGTTTGATCCGGTCGTTGGGTGCCGAGCATGTTGTCGAATTTTCGACCGACCGTGATCTGGGCGATGACGATCTTACGACATTGAGACAAATTGAATCAGTTGATCAGGTCGAAGCGTTCAACGATGAGTATCGTGTGACCTTGGGCCAGCCGCATCAGGTGTTGCCGAAACTGATCAATCATTTGTCGTCCAAAGAGATTGCAATGACCGGGTTGACGACGCGCAGTGCATCTTTGGAAGATGTATTTGTCGCCAAAACGGGGCGTCATTTGACCGATGGAGCGTAGCGATACAAACCCGTTGCGCCAGCGAGTGAGATTTCGCGCGCCGACTCACTCACTGGCGGGCTTATTGATTAAGTCGGCTTTCGATTTTAAATGTAAGCCGTTTGGGCGCTAGCCCAATGGCACTTACTTTAGATTTTACTAACGGTTCAGAAACCAAAATTTAGCTCCCCCTCTCCCTAAAAATTCGGACGTTGGACCCAACCATTGGTAACAAGCGTAATCCGAATTTTTAGGGAGAGGGGGCTGGGGGGTGAGGGTTTTTCCAACGGTGATTTTTTGCCGAGAGGTAAAGATTTACGGGATTATTTGCTGGCCGGGGAAGTTATCCCAAACTTTATTGCT
>Ga0114956_1003850_pt1 | contig 11535 bp, 7 predicted proteins | sample MaitaG_FD_87304 | JGI IMG/M metagenome (GOLD analysis project Ga0114956, IMG submission 87304) | Marine algal microbial communities from Maine, USA - Maine_Asex2 metaG | ecosystem: Host-associated > Algae > Red algae > Unclassified | place: Maine, USA | collected 2015-01-05 | reverse complement strand
TTATTCAAGTTTGCCCCACGATCGACCGAGCGGAGAGCTAACTCACGCAATTATTCAAGTTTGCCCCACGATCGACTGAGCTAACTCACGCGATTATTCAAGTTTTCATATCCCGCAGAAGTAAAATGTTTTACGTGATTTTTTAAATCGAAAGCAATTCCAAGACCGTAGAGCGATCACACTATCTTAGCCTTCGAATAAGCATATGACTTCGACCTCAGCGAGGTTGCTCATTCCAGGGAATATCTTGCCCATTGAGATCGGCCACAAGAATAATAAAGAAACCTTCCGAAGTAGGAACCTACAATCATTAACGGACTAACTACAGCAACGAGATCTGGCCTCAATCTACATTTCTCTCAACTTGCTTCCTGCAAAGCAGATGACGCAGTCAGCTGCCTACATTTCACTCAATCACTAATTCACCAACTCTGTAACTGACTTTTGGGGTCTCTTTTACTTTTTCAAGAATTGAAAGAGCAGATGACGCAGTCAGCTGCCTACATTTCACTCAATCACTCAATCACTCAGTAATTCAGTAACTGGAAACAAACCGTAAAAGGGAGCCTCATTGAGGCTCCCTTTCTATTTCCAAAAAAATGAATTTAAATGGAAAGCGTGTAAATATGTGCGTATTAAATCTCGCTAAGCAAGTATGGAGTGGCCAAACGATGTCGATAATCCCCTTGTCCCGAGAACCGAAATTCCGGAAATCTGTTGCCAGACTGAGGCCCGCTCTTGAACATTCGAACTCATCTCCAATATTAATAAATGTTAGATCTAAATGAACCGATATTTACACAAATGAACGACATTGATTCGAACGCCATTCTAGTGTAAACATAGCTCTTTCTTAATTTTGATGAAAGAGAGAACCTCAAAATTTCACCTACTTTCTTGTTGGAAAATGCTTTATATTCTTTCGGTATTTAGGCACGTTAAATGGAGATTTAGGCAAATATTGTACGAAATAATTATTCGTCAATCGTAGCAGCTGTTTACTCTACGACAAATAAACCTCGCATCGACATCGCATGACCAGGGTAGGAACAAATGAATTGATAATTTCCTTTCGGTGGTGAAATAAATTCAACAAATACAGTTTCTCCTGGCTTGGCCATTTTCGTGAAGCTAATTATATTCGGATCTTCCGGAATGTAATCATTGTGAGAAGCCTTGATGGCTTTCATCGCCACATCCGTTGACTTACCAAATTTGACCAGCACAAAGTTGTGCCACATACCTTTTGCTGATGACTCATTAACCAAAGTCAACTTCACCAAATCGCCTTCTTTCACTTTTATGCTCACTGGCTCGAAGCGCATATCGGTCATGGTCTCTCCCAAGCCCTTAAGCAGTACCTCCACCACTTTCCCCGAAGGCTCCACCACTTTGGACTGCGCATCAGTATCACCGCCACGATTGCCTGTACAAGCAGAGAGGGAAAGAAGAAAGAGTATTAAAATGTACTTCATAAGCTGGACTAAATTGCTAATTTGATAATGAGCTGCGGCGACTACCAATAAGCCGCTAATTTAGCAGCATGCACTCGCCCCTCCAAGAGATTCGCGAAGACTGGATCAAAGAGAAGTCGATTCAGCTCTTTCTAAAAAGAGACGACCTACTAAATCCCTTAGATCATCCATCGGATCAAGACGTTGAGCTTCTCTATTCAGGCAACAAGTGGAGAAAGTTGAAGTTCAACCTCCCCCAGTATCTCGAGCAAGCCGAAACTCCCATTCTCACATTCGGGGGAGCATTCTCCAACCATCTCTTTGCCCTGTCTAGCATTGCAGCCCATCACAAACTGGCCTGCATTGGCATTGTACGCGGAGAAGAAAGCGCTCGCAGCAATCCAACCCTAAGTCACTGCATTAAGCACGGAATGAAGCTGCACTTCGTGAGCCGCGAAGAATACCGCCGCCGCCGTCAAGCCGATTACCACACAGAGTTACACCACAAATACGGTCCATTCCATCTACTCCCGGAAGGAGGTAGTAACCCACAAGCACTACCGGGATGCTCCGAAATCACCGAGGAAGTACGGGAACAGCTCCCATTTAGCCACCTTTGCGCACCAGTAGGCACAGGAGCAACTTTGGCTGGCATTATTCAAGCACTAAAAAAGGGAGAGCAGGCGCTGGGCTTTGCGGCTTTAAAAGGAAATTTCTTAAATGCAGAAGTTGCTGGGTTCATAAAAGGAGGAACACAAGGCGATTGGTCCATCAACAAAGACCACCACTTCGGGGGTTACGCCAAACACACACCAGAGCTCCTCGACTTCATGCGCGCCTTCCACAACAAACAACAGATCAAGCTAGACCCAATCTACACCGGGAAAATGATGTTCGGAATCTATGAGCTTATCCGCAGCAACTATTTCGAAAAAGGAAGCATCGTGGTAGCCGTCCACACAGGAGGACTTCAAGGGCTCGCCGGATTCACCGAAAGATTTGGCCATTCGATCTATAGTTGATAGTTGATAGTTGAATTTCCCTCATAGATCATAGTCGGCAAGCAAAACGACAACCAACTTTTATCTGTAGAGAAAGTAATTGGTGTGAACTCGAAAGTATTGTGCTCAGCTCCCTCGGAACAAGGCCCACAGTAGAGAGAATTCATGAATTCTCTCTGGGGTACGAATGCTCTCTGAAAAAAAACCAGCCACTATTGCCGACTGAAGATTGCCGATTGCCGATTGCGATTCCGATTGCCGACTGAAGGTTGCAGATTGAAGATTGAAGATTGCCGACTATCAACGAACTACTCCTTATCCGAAGGAAGTTGAAAATTAGCATGCAAAGTCTTTCTCAAACGATCACCCACTTGCTCCTTCTGAGAAACGCTAAAAACCTTTCCACCCTTTCCCAAAGAAATCTTCCAAACCATTCCTATGGGTTTCTGTTCGAGATCACTCATGGCGAAGAAAACTTTATGAGCACGCTGGTCATTCAAATCTGCTATACCCTCTTGAACAAGCGTTACAATTTCGCGGTCCTTTCCGCTCACCTCATAGACTTTTAGCAGAAGTTGGTCCTCCACTCGCTCAATCACCCAACGGCGACTCCAATCATCTCCTACAACAAAGTCAATTTCGACATTGTCGCCGGCACAAGCGGTAAAGATCATTTTCAAATCCACACCCATAAAGTCATCCTTTGCGGGCAACGCAGCATCCAATTCACCTGCTTCCGGAAACACTGTTCGACCAGCAGCTTCCAATCCACACATCAATTCCAAATTTTGAAAGAATGCCTTTTGCTGTTCGGCTGGTGAGGGTTCACGAGCATCTTGAGCCTGCAAATCCATGCTAAAAAGCGCGATGAAACAGGCAAATAGAAGAATCAAAGAAAGTTGAGTAGTCTTAAAATTCATGGTATAAACTATAGGTGAAATGAAAAAGAGCCTCTGCAAAGATGCAGAGGCTCCAATTAGACTTCATATTTTTCGAAAAGATTATTTTCCAGCTGGACTACCTACACGAATCATCGCGCAACGGAAGCCTACTGTAGAAGAAGCTTGCTCTTGTTCGATGAATCTTCTAGTACCGGGAGACAACCAGTAAGCACGATCATTCCAAGATCCACCCTTAATCACACGTGTTGTATTGGTGATCAAACTTGCATCTTCATCGTACGTAATTCCTGAGATCTCATCACCATCAAGGTAATCAACCACGTTCGACTTCTTGTAGTTTTCGCGATCTCCAATTTCCTCTTGAGTGTATTCACGGTATTTCACGCGGCCCAAGCTGTCACGCTGCGGCATTCCTTCTTCATCCAAATCCATTGTTTGGAAAACGTTACCACGGAAAGGGTTGAAATCTTCCATGTCATCGAAAGTCAAAGGACGATAAACATCCAATACCCACTCGCTTACGTTTCCACCCATGTTGTATAGACCGAAGTCGTTTGGTGGATAACTTTTCACAGGTGCAGTAATTTCTGCATTATCATTCAAATTTCCAGCAAGACCCATATTATCACCACGTCCACGTTTGAAGTTGGCTAACATGTCTCCCTGCGTTTTTCCTTCTGTAGAGCGAACACCTTTACCAGACCAAGGATACATACGACGCTCAGCGTAACGCTCTTCGTCTTTGTTTGGCTGTGTTCCGATCAAAGCCAATGCAGCATACTCCCACTCTGCCTCAGTTGGCAAACGGTAATCGGGCTGCATGATACCATCTTCGAAACGAACGTTTCTGGTTTCACTTTCTGCGTCTGGATTGTTGTTTTTCATTCCACCCTTCTCCGGCATGATGCCATCGTACTGACCAAGCAGGTACGTTTGAGAGGTAAAGTGCTGATCACCTTTCTGTTCAAGATCAAGCTCCAAGTAGCTACCATCAACAAGCAAGCGCTCATTAACACGATCCGAACGCCAGCGAGCATACTCATTGGCTTGCAACCAATTCACACCAACCACCGGATAATCATTGTATGCCGGGTGGCGGAAATAATTTTGCACATATGGCTCGTTGTAAGCCAACTCTTCACGCCAAACCAATGAATCAGGCACAGCGGCCTCGATATATTCTGGATAAACGTCTCCGAAAGTACGCTTGGTCCAGTACAGATATTCTCGGTAGTCAAGGTTACTCACCTCTGTCTCATCCATGTAGAATGAGGATACCGTTACTCGTCTGGGTTGGTTGTGGTGATCAAACACAACGTCCTGATTCGTAGCACCCATAACAAAGGTTCCACCTTCAATTAAAACCAAACCGGGACCAGCTTCCTGTTCCACGTATTTGCTTTTCTCAAATCCCCCCCATTCGGGGTCATTGTACGACCATCCTGTTTTCGAGGAGGTATCGTTTTTCTTACACGACGACATAGTAAAAAGTCCCATGAGGACAAACGCGCCTGTAAGCAGTCTTAGTTTCCTGTTCATCTTATTCCGATTAATGAAGCACTCAAAAATATAAAAATATCCGTAGCAGCCAGTTGCTTTACTGTCATTCAAAGTCCATTTAAGACGTTTGTGGATAACAGTGATATTATTATCGTAAAAAATGGAGTTCCAAATGGTCTTTTCTTTGACCAAAAACTGAAGCTCTTTTAAAATCGAGCAGGACAAACTACTTCGTCCCGTCTTCTTGCCTTCTTCTGATTTGCTGGATCAAGACCCAAATCAACAGAAATAGACAGTTCATGTGCGCCGTTTGCAGATCCCAAGCCAGCTAAACCTATGTCGTAGCTATAGCCAAAGCGGTAGAGACCTTTCTTAACGCCAAACACGGTTATCAACGAACTAGAGTTCGCAATAGTATGTCTGAAGTACATTCCTCCAAAAAGCGCGCCTCTTCCAAAATGACCACCAGCAGTAATTTGCTTGAAGCCTTTTTGCATGGCGTACATCATACTCAAGGTAATATACTTCTGATCCTTTTCAAAAAGCGGGTCGTTCAAAAAGAAAGTTTTGCCACCATGAACATGAATGTTCATCGGCAACTTAGAACCACCATCATCTTCCATTGAATAATTGAACTTTGGTTGAAGCAGGTGCTTGATAGCCACTCCAAAGAAAAAGCTCTTGCTGTAACCCATCAAGCCAGTACCTAAATCAAATTGAGTCACATTGGTTCGTCCCAAAGCAGCTTCTTCAGTTGGAATGTTTGTGTTTAGTACACCGGCATTAGGGTCGATCTGATCAAAGTAGATCAATTTCGATTCATTGATACCTTGTTGAATGATAGATGCCTGAAATCCAGCTTTCACACGAAAACCAGGGGTAAGGTTCAACTGATAGGCGTAAAATCCGTTAACAGTGTATGTACTCAGAAGGCCTCTGCCTGCAACATCACCAGTCATCGACAATCCAACACTGCTGTTGTATTTGTGGATATGCTGGTCGTAAGAAGCAGCAAAGCTGAGAAAGGCATGGCCAAAAGAAGGGTACTGATCCCGGAAATTCAAGTTGAATCTTGGAAACTCGCTGTATCCGATCATAGCCGGATTCAAGTGCAAAGGAGCCGCATAGAACTGGCTAAACTCCAGATCTTGACCTTCTGTTTTAGAGAAAGTCAGCAAGGCGCCAAGACATAACAGGAGTAGAAAGTATTTTCGTGACATATTCAACAGTCAAATGACGGGCAAAAGTAAGACCATATTGCAATATGAGCGAACTTTTGGGCGTTTGGGATAAAGGTTTTAAAAACTGGCTTCCCGAGCGATAATCGCTCAAGACAAACCATTGTAACACTGTAAGTATGAAGGAACGAATTTTATTCTCCTTTTATTTTCTCGCAATCTCAGTTAGTCTGGGAGCTCAGCAGATTTTCAACATCGAAGAGCAGATCGATTGGTCGGCGGAACTAGAAGACTACGGATTGGTAGAGGGCCAAATGCTCAGCATACCGTTCTGTAAAGGCTGTTTCCCGAGTATCTCCAGTGCAAAGCACCCATTCTTACCGCTGCACAGCACGAGCGTAAAAATCGCTCAAAGAGGTCAAACAGAATTTTTTCCTTTTGATCTAAAAACCGCTCCATTCGAACAAGAATTGACAGATCAGGTATTGAAAAACATTCCGGAAGAGTTCGTTTTCGAAACCAGTCAATCAACTGGAATACAAACACATTCGGCAAATTTGACGGTTCTTCCATTGCGTAAAAACGCATTTGGTCAAGTAGAAAAACTCATTTCTTATCGAGGAGAGTTAAAAACCAAATCAAAAGCAAGCGATTTCAATGCTCCTTTCAAGAGAGATTATGCATCAAACTCCGTTCTTGCCTCTGGTGATTTCTACAAAATTTCTGTGGAAGAAAATGGCATTCACAAAATTGATGCAGCCTTACTGGAAGAACTGGGTTTACCCACATCTGGTTGGGATTTGAACCAATTCAAGCTTTACGGAAATGCTGGAGGAATGCTCCCAGAAAGAGCCGGAACGGATCGAGCCGATGATCTACAAGAATGTCGATTAACCGTTGAAGACCAAAATGGAAACGGAAAAATGGACGAGGGTGACTACTTCCTCTTCTATGGAATGGGCCCAGATCAGTGGCAGTATTTTCCAGTAGAATCGGAATACCGCCTGGTCAAACATCCCTATTCCTTCAAACATCATTACTTCATCACCTTAGATGGAGAATCGGGCAAGCGCGTTCAATCATTCGAAGAAAGCGAAACGGCAAACAACAGCAGCGATAGTTTCGATCAACTCACATTCATCAATGATGAAGTCAATAGTTTGATGGGAACGGGCCGCAATTGGTTTGGCGATATCTTTTCTTCAGGTTCAGATCGCAACTATAATTTCTTATTGACAGATTTAGTGACCGAAAACCCAGTGAGCATTCGCACTCGAATTGCCAGCCGAACCATTGATGGAGTAACAGGTCGCATGAAAGTAAGTGCACAGGGCACTCAATTGCACGAACATGTCATATCAGCTTCAGGAAGTGGCATTGGAGAAGCTTTTGCGGGTGCTTCAATCCTAAAAAAGACCACTACGCTGAATTCAGAAAATTTGAGCATCAATCTACTCTACTCTACTTCCGGCAGCGGAAACGCGTGGCTAGATTTTATTGAGATAAGTAACAGACGTTCATTGAATTTAAGTAGCTCTGCTTTGGAAAGCGGTCAATTGCTCATTCGAGATCGTACATCTATAGGCAGCAATGTAGTGACCGATTTTGAATTCAGCAACGCAAGCAACGCTTTGAGGGTTTGGGACGTGAGCGATCCATCCAATGCGCTTGAGCTCAATGTAGATGGCAGCAAGTTCACCAGAAACACCGAGTCCTTAAGAACTTTCATCGCTTTCGATGGAAGTGAATTTCGCATTCCTATGGCAGTAGGCCCCATCGAGAATCAAAACCTACACGCTATTGGGGCTCCAGATATGATCGTTGTTACGCATCCAAATTTCATGGAGCCTTCAAACGCTATCGCTGATTTTCACAGAGCTGAAGGGATGAATGTCGAGATTGTAAAAATTCAAGAAATCTACAATGAGTTTTCTTCAGGCACGCAAGACTTGTCGGCCATTCGTGATTTTTTCAAAATGTTCTACGATCGTTCAGTCGCCGGAGAAAGTACCATGACAAAATATGCCTTGTTTATGGGAGATGCCTCTTATGATTTCAGAGGCATCAAATTTACAGACGACAACACCAACTTTGTTCCCTCTTACCAATCGATCAATTCAATTCACCGTCGCGACAGCTACTGCACCGACGATTATTTTGCTTTGCTAAACGACGACGAAGGCGACAACATGGCTGCAGCAAATCTAGAGTTGGACATCGCTGTTGGTCGGTTTCCGGTTAAAACTGCGGAAGAAGGAATGAACATGGTGAATAAAATTCTGCACTACAAATCGGCAGTTTCAAAAGGCCCTTGGCTGAACAACATCACGTTTGTAAGTGACGACGAAGATGGAAACCTGCATTTTGAAGATTCAGAAGTTCATTCTGAGACCGTTGAAGAGTTTCCGAATTACAACATCGACAAAATTTACCTGGATGCCTTTCCACAAGTGAGTGGATCGAGCGGAGAGTCTTATCCCGCAGCAGCAAAGGCTATCAACGACAACATTTTTAGCGGAACTTTCATCATGAATTACGCGGGTCACGGTTCAGAAAACCTGTGGACACAAGAGAAGGTCTTACAAGTATCAGACATCCGGGCATGGGAAAATATGGATAAATTGCCGCTTTTCATCACGGCGACTTGCAGCTTCAGCCATTACGACGATCCCAACAAGACATCCGCAGGCGAGGAGGTCATTCTCAATCCCAAAGGAGGAGCCATTGCCATTGTTACCACGGTTCGTGTCGTTTATGCTCAACAAAACAGAAAACTAAATACCGCTTTTCTCAACAATGCATTTCGAAAAATTGATGGAGAATATCCAACTTTAGGAACGATCATGCTGCTAGGGAAAAACGACGCAAAAGACGTTAGTCTGAACAACCGAAAATTCGTGCTCTTGGGCGATCCAGCCCTCAAGCTCAACTATCCAGAAAACAGCATTCGTACACTTTCCATTGAAAACGAATCAGTGGAAAGCGCAGAAGACACCTTAAAGGCTTTGAGTAGAGTGAAGATCAGAGGTGAAGTAGTAGATGTACAAGGGCAGCGCTTAGAGAACTTCAATGGTGATGTTTATCCGGTCATTTACGACAAAATTCGCACGATCAAAACACTGGGCAACGACCTTTCCACAGGGTACGATCCAGAAATGCCAGAGGCAAATTGTACTGGCGGAGGAAGTTGTCCAGCTGAATTCAATCTTCAAAACAGCATCGTATTTAGAGGAAAAGCAACCGTTGAGAATGGAGCCTTCTCTTTCACCTTTGTCGTTCCAAAGGACATCAGTTACAATTTTGGTAACGGAAAAATAAGTTACTACGCAGCCGACCAAGCAATAGATGCCGCAGGCAATGATCAATCGGTTGTAGTGGGTGGTGTTTCTTCTGTCATTGAAGAAGACAATGTGGGTCCGATTGTAGACGTATACATGAACGATGAAAGTTTCGTTTACGGAGGAATCACCGACAATGCGCCAACACTATTTGTAAAGTTGAGAGACGACAGTGGCATCAACACAACAGGAAGTGGAATCGGTCATGATTTAACGGCCGACCTTGCAGCAGTAGATGCTGTGGACAATCTGGATGCAATTGCCAACCAAACCTTGGTCTTGAACAATGCCTACGAATCCTTGCAAGACTCTTATCAAGAGGGAATCGTTCGTTACCCTTTGCGCGATCTATCGCCGGGACTGCACGAAATAAGTGTAAAAGCATGGGATGTCTACAACAACTCGGGCGAAGGTTTTACCCAGTTTGTTGTTGCAGAATCAGCAAATCTAGCGCTCGGGCAAATTTTAAATTATCCCAACCCTTTCATCGACAACACCACCTTTTGGGTAGAGCACAATCGAGCGGGTGATCAGTTGAACCTTAGTATTCAGATATTTAGTGTCTCTGGCCGACTTATTAAGACCATACAGCAAGACATAATGGCTACGGGCAATCGAATCGATGATGTATTTTGGGACGGAAGAGATGACTTTGGAAACAACATTGGCAAAGGTGTTTACGTATATGTGGTTAGCCTAACAGGTTCAGACGGAAGTACGGTTAGGAAGACAGAAAAACTAGTTGTTTTGAAATAGTGACTTAGGTCAATGTTTTTGTGTTCCTATGATATACTATTCTCCTAATAAGTGTGTTTTAAACAAGTAGTGAAACGGATTTAAGGTTTCTTAACCCAAATAGCCCTACTAACTGTCGCTTTTCATAGCTTTGTAAGATCAAAATATCAACATGAAGTATTTCCATAAACTGTTCCTGATTGCAATTGCCACTGTTTTACTGTGGCAGCCAGCGCAGGCACAAGATATAGATCCATCCGAACTCAACGGTGGGGTGAATACGGTCATCACCTCTATTCCATTCCTTCGAATCAATCCCGACGGTAGAGCTGGTGGCATGGGTGATGTAGGTATAGCTACCGCTCCCGATGCCAATTCAATGTATCACAACATGGCCAAGTTGGCTTTTGCTGAAGATCGCATGGGTATGGGTATCACCTATACTCCATGGTTAAAAGCTTTGGTGAATGACATGTTCATTGGTTACGTGAGTGGCTACAAGAAGCTAGATGATTTGCAGGCGATTTCGACTTCAATTCGTTATTTCAACTTGGGAAGCATTCAGTTCACCGACGAAAGTGGAATTGAAACTGTGCAGTTCAATCCACATGAACTGGCTTTTGATCTTGGTTACAGTCGCAAATTGTCAGAGAAGTTATCCGCTGGACTAACCTTGAAGTATGTGTATTCCAACTTGGCAAAAGGCCAAACGGGCGCAAGTGGTGAAATCAATGTTGCCGGAGCGGTAGCAGCTGATCTTTCGGTCTATTACGAAAACGACATGGTTGTTGGAGAACGAGACAGTCGTTTGCGCATAGGTGGTGCCATTTCAAACGTTGGTAACAAAGTAAGTTACACGCAAGACAAAGTGAAAGATTTTATTCCGATCAATCTGAGCGTGGGATCTTCTTACACCTTAGATCTCGATGAGCACAACAGCATCACTTTCGCAGCAGAATTCAACAAGTTGCTCGTACCCACACCAGATACAATCAATGTGATTGATCCAGAGGCAGGTGTATTTGATCACCGTGAAGTATCTCTCTTTTCAGGAATGTTCGGAAGCTTCGCTGATGCTCCGGGAGGGTTTAGTGAAGAGTTGCGAGAAATTACCATTCAATTGGGTGCAGAGTACTGGTACAATGACCAATTCGCATTCCGTGCAGGATATTTTCACGAACATGCTTCAAAGGGTAATCGTAAATTCATGACAATGGGAGTAGGTGTAAAGTATGAGATTTTTGGATTGAACTTCTCTTACCTAATTCCAACCGCAGGAATGGGTACTCATCCTTTGGAAAACACGCTTCGATTTACACTCTTCTTTGATTTAGACAAAGGCATGTCAGCTTTGGCTGATGATTAAAAATCGCTTCAAGAAAAAAACCATTTTAAAAGCTGCTATCGTTTTGATAGCAGCTTTTTTA
>Ga0114956_1003849_pt1 | contig 11536 bp, 10 predicted proteins | sample MaitaG_FD_87304 | JGI IMG/M metagenome (GOLD analysis project Ga0114956, IMG submission 87304) | Marine algal microbial communities from Maine, USA - Maine_Asex2 metaG | ecosystem: Host-associated > Algae > Red algae > Unclassified | place: Maine, USA | collected 2015-01-05 | reverse complement strand
TCGACGGATTCCCCGAGATGGTTCTGCAGCCGAACACTCGGCAGTGTGTCTCCGACGCCCAGCGGTGGAGCGGTGATCAGTGCCTGACGGATGGCCTCGACAGCTGCTTCTCGGATCGCCTTTTCGTCGTCGCCGCGTCGCCCCGAGGCAGCGTCGCGCGTGGACCCGAGTTGCTCGGCCAGTGTCGGCTCGTCCATCTGTGGATCGTACACAACATTGTGCACATTCATCGAAAAGCGTTACACTTCCCAGGTGGCCGGAGACAACAACGGAGACAACCCAGACCTCGGACATGCCGGAGTAGTTCACGGTGAGTGACGCGGCGACCCCGACAGTTCCCGGTCCACACCCGGATCCGTCGACGCCCACCTTCGTGCCGCCCGAGCTGACGTGTGACTCGCACTGTCACGTCTTCGGCCCGGTCGCTCGCTTCCCGTTCAGCGCCGACAGTACCTACACGCCGCCAGATGCCGGATTCGACGACCTGCAGCGGTTGCATCGCCATCTCGGGATCGATCGGGGCGTGGTCGTGCAAGCCAGTTGCCATGGCAGCGACAACCGCGCCCTGGTCGACGCGCTGCACCGCGGTGGCTCGGACTATGCCGGCGTCGCGATGATCGACGCCCACACGACCGACGACGAACTGGCCGAGATGGATGCTGCGGGCGTCCGCGGGATTCGGTTCAACTTCGTGTCACACCTCGACGGCCCCCCGCCGCGCGACGAGATCGAAGCAGCGGTCGCCCGAGTCGCACCCTTGGGCTGGCACGTCGTGCTGCACGTCGAAGCACATGAGCTCGAAGCGCAGTTCGACCTGATCACCTCGTTGCCGACCGTGGTCGTGATCGATCACATGGCGCGGATCCGCAGCGACGACGTGTCGTCAGCAGCTTTTCGGCGGTTGCTCGAACTGCTGGAGTCCGACCAGTACTGGGTGAAGATCTCGTGCGCGGACCGGTTCTCCGTCGGCGGCCAGCCGTATCACGACATGGCAGAGCCCGTTGCGGCAGTCCTCGACACGGCGCGCGATCGCGTCCTGTGGGGTACCGACTGGCCGCACCCCAACCAGTCCAACATGCCCGACGACGGTCTGCTGGTGGACCTCATTCCCGTGCTCGTTCCATCCGCCGATGATCGCCAGGCCGTGCTCGTCGACAATCCGGCTCGCCTCTACGGGTTCCGGTGAGCAGCGAACATCGACCGATCGGGGTTCGTCGACACCCCGCCAGATCGTGCTCTACCGTGGGCACGAACGAGAGAAGGATTCATGCAACCGTACGATGACATTCCCGGTACGTACGTCCAGGACGGGCGTCAGACCAGGCTCGGCTACGCCCTCAACATGTTCTGCATGTCGTTGAACGAGGAAGCGAATCGCGAGCGGTTCAAAGCCGACGAACCGGCCTACCTCGACGGCTTTGCACTGTCTGCTGAGCAACGCCAGGCCGTGCTCGACCGTGACTGGGTCGCGATGCTCCGCCTGGGCGGCAACATCTACTACACGTTCAAGATCGCCATCGTCGACGGTTTGTCGATGCAGGGCGTCGGCGGGTTGATGTCGGGAGTGACCCGCGAGGAGTTCCAGCAGATGATGATCAACGGTGGGCGTCCGCTTGCCGGAAACCGATACGAAGAGGAGTGGAAGCGTGGCTGAAATCGTTGGTGGTATCGGGACATCGCACATCCCCGGCATCGGTGCCGCGGTCGACAAGGGCAAGACGCAGGAACCCATCTGGAAGAACCTGTTCGATCACTACGAACCTGCTCGTGAGTGGCTTGCCGAGCTCGCTCCTGACGTCGCGATCGTCGTGTTCAACGATCACGCGTCGGCGTTCTCCATGCAGCTGATCCCGACGTTCGCGATCGGCGTCGCCGACACGTTCCTGCCCGCCGACGAGGGCTACGGGCGTCGCAAGGTGCCCGCAGCGCAGGGTGCGCCCGAACTCGCCTGGCATCTGACCGAACGGCTCATCCTCGATGGCTTCGACATGACGATCGCCAACGAGATGGACATCGATCACGGTTGCACGGTCCCGCTGTCGATCGGTTGCGATCAGCCCGACGAGTGGCCGTTCGCCATCATCCCGCTGTGCGTCAACGTGATCCAGTACCCGCCGCCCACGGGTGCGCGCTGCCTGGCCCTCGGGCAGGCATTGCAGCGAGCGGTGGCGAGCTGGGAGGGCGACGAGCGGATCGTCGTCTTCGGGACCGGCGGGATGTCGCACCAACTCCAGGGCGAGCGGGCGGGGCTCGTCAATGCCGACTTCGACACGGCATTCCTCGACGGTCTGACTGCGGACCCCGACGGTGTCGCTGCGATCGATCACGTCGAGTACTTGCGCGACGCCGGTTCCGAGGGAATCGAGTTGGTGATGTGGATGGTCATGCGTGGCGCGTTGGGCGACAACGCCACGGAGCGGTACCGGCACTATCAGGTTGCAGCAGCATCGAATACCGCAGCTGGGCTGATCGTGCTCGAGCCGGCCTGACGGGCGACGACCGAACCCCGATTCAAGATTGTGCACAATTAAGTGGACAATCCTGGAAGAACGATCTAGGGTCATGCCACGACCGCGACTGCGGTCGACCGAGTCGGGAACTCGGACCGTCCTAAAGGGGGAAACCACTATGAGTCGACAAGTTTGGAAAGCGTTCGCTGTCGTAGCGACTGCTTCATTGATTGCTGCCGCGTGCGGCAGCGACGATGCGAGTACGGCCGACGAGCCTGCCGCTGAGACCGTTGCCGCGGAGACAGAAACCGAGACAGAAACCGAGACCGAGACCGAGACAGAGTCCGAGACCGAAACGGAGACCGAGTCGGAGACCGAGACAGAGTCCGAGCCTGCAGCATCTGGCGAAACGGTCCGGATCGTCAGCATCCTGGACGAGAACGAAGCGCAGGGACAGTTCTTCCCCGACGCACGTGCGGGCCTCGAAGCTGCTGAGTACTTCATCAACAACAACGGTGGCATCGGTGGCCGCGGCGTCATGGTCGAACTCGACGTCTGTGTCGGTGAGATCGACCCGAACGTGAACGCCGAGTGTGCCCGCGAGGTCGTCGACTCCGGCGCCATTGCCGTGGTCGGCTCCGCGATCTGTACGAACGACACGGCCTATCCGATTCTGACCGAGAACGACGTGGCGAACATCGGACCGGTCACCTGTCTGCCGTCGACGTTCAGTACCGACAACAGCTTCCCGACCAACGCCGGCATTCAAGGGCTCGCCAGCCTCGAAGCCAACATCGGCTGCACCGTTCTCGGGGGTGAGTCGATCTATCTCAGCCTTGTCGCGAACGACTCGATCCTGGCAACGGCGCCCGGCTTCGATGCAGCACTCGAGGCCGCCGGCTGTGCCGCTTCGGCAAAGACGGTCGAAGTCACCCAGGGCACGCTCGACGGCGCCCAGGTCGTCGCGCAGTACGCCGACGCCGACGTGGTGCTGCACCTGCTGTCGCCGCCGCAGTCGCCGAACATCATCAACGCTGCGGACCAGCAGGGCACCGACGCCCAGTTGGTCTTCGGCCCGACGAACTTCAGCTCACGTGCACTGGCGAACACCGGTGACGCCGCTGAAGGCATCATCACCGCACGCTGGTACGCAGCGCCGGACAACCCGGCGGCAGCCGATGGCTACGCCGTGTACTCCGAAGCGCTCGAAGCGACCGGCGGCACCGAGTTCATCGCTGACGAGTTCGGCACCACCGCCTTCGTCGGTGTGTGGGCGCTCGACCAGGCGCTGCGTGACTGCGCCGACTGTGAGCTGACCCGTGAGGGCGCACTGCAGGCGATGAACGCACTGTCCGGATTCAACGCCGGCGGCATCAGCCCGCCGATCGACTTCAGCACGCCGCCGACGCACTCGCTGGCCGAGATGTTCCCCCGCCTCCACGTGTGGGGTGGCTTCACGGGCATCGTCGAGGGTGGCGAGATCGTCAGCTTCGAAGACGGCGCACTCGTCGAACTGAGCTAGTACTGGGGTAAACGTCGAATGATGGTGGGTTCCGACACGGCCGGTGGTCGTGTCGGAACCCACTGACTCGTTGTGAGGGGGAACAACCAACATGAGTGATGCACTCACATTCCTACTGCTCGGTCTGGGGTCGGGGGCGGCCTACGCGATCGCCGGTATCGGACTGGTCCAGATCTATCGAGCATCCGGCGTCATCAACTTCGCGCACGGAGGCATCGCCTTCCTCGCCGCAGCGATCTACGCCCAACTCAGCACCGACTGGGGTTGGCCGTGGGTGCCATCGTTCCTCCTTGCGCTCGGGGCGGCGATTCTGGCCGGCGTGCTCATGCACCTGCTGGTCATGCGACCACTCAAGAACTCCGCGGTGGTCGTGCGCATCATCGCCACCGTCGGTGTGTTGGCGATCATCGAGCAGGGGATCCCGCTGGTCTTCGGCAACATCACCCAGCGCACGCAGACTGTCAAGAACTTCTACCCGAAGGGCGGCATCGACCTGATCGATGGCGCTCGACTGACCTACGACCGCATCATCATGGTCGTCGTCGTCATCCTCATCGCGTTGGTCCTTGCAGCGTTCATGCGGATGACCAAGTTCGGTCTCGCCACCAGCGCGGTGGCTGAAGACGAACTGGTCGCACAGACACTGCGAGTCCGCCCTGATCGGGTCGCGTTGGCGAACTGGGCGCTCGGTGGCGGTCTGGCCGGCCTGGCCGGTCTGCTCACCGTGCCATGGAGCGGCCTGATCGGCAGCACCTTCCTGCTGATCGTCGTCCCGGCGCTCGCCGCAGCGTTGGTCGGGCGCTTCGATTCGTTCGCCCTCACCGTGGCGGGCGGGCTGGCCCTCGGTGCCATCCAATCAGTGGTGTTCCGCTTCCAGATCGACCTGCCCGACGGTTTCCGAGCCGGCTGGAATGAGGCGATCCCGTTCGTCCTCATGATCATCCTGCTCGCACGACGCGGGTCGGCGTTCCCCGAGCGAGGCGAGACCACCGCGTCGCTTCCGTCGGTCGGTCGTCGCCGTTTGAAACCCCTCCCCGCCCTCGCCTGGGCGGTCGGCTTGTTCTTCATCGCGCTGATCAGCAGCGCGGATCTCGCCGACGCCATCGCCACCACGGCCGGAGTCGCCATGGTCGGGCTGTCGTTGGTCGTCGTCACCGGTCTCGCCGGGCAGATCTCCCTGGCGCAGATGGCGATGGCCGGTCTCGGCGCGCTCGTCGCTGCCCGATTGAGCGGCGAGCTCGGAGCGCCGTTCCTCGTTGCGCTCTTCTTCGGCGTGGTCGCCGGCTGCATGGCCGGCTTCCTCTTCGCGCTGCCAGCGCTGCGGACCCGTGGCCCGACGCTTGCGGTGGCGACCGTCGGTCTCGGCCTGGCCGTGGAGAAGACGATCTTCACCAACCAGAAGCTGTCGGGCGCGAGCTTCTCGGGCATCGTCATCGAGCGTCCTGAGATCTTCGGGTGGGACATCAACGCCATTGCCCATCCCGAACGATTCGCGGCCGTCGCCGTGGTCTTCCTCATCGGCCTCGTCTGGCTCGTGTCGAACCTGCGCGCGGGGCCCGTCGGGCGACGTTTCTTGGCGGTCCGGTCCAACGAGCGTGCTGCCGCCGCGCTCGGCATCTCAGTTGCCCGGGTGAAACTCGTCGCCTTCACGATTGCCGCGGGGATCGCTGCGGTCGGCGGTGTGTTCTCGTCGTTCAAGTTCGAGAACGTCCTGCTGCTCAAGTTCAACTTCTTCCAGTCGTTGTTGGCAGTCGTGTTCACCCTCATCGGCGGCATCGGCTACCTCCTCGGTCCGATCGTCGGTGCAATGATCTCGCCGTCTGGGCTGGTGCCGTTCCTCTTCAACGACATCGAGACGATCGAACGATGGCTGATCATCGTTGCGGGTGTCATCGTCATCGTGCAGCTGATCGCCGCTCCCGATGGCGTCGTTCGAGACGTCGCTCGCCGGATCGGCCGTCCCCGGAAATCCCTTGAGTTCGAGATCCTCCCCGACGACGGGTCGGCCGAGCAGACGACGTCGAGTCTCCACGTCCGGAACCTGTCGGTCACGTACCCGGGAGGGTTCCAGGCCGTGAAGGGTGTCGACCTCGAGGTGGGCCCCGGCAAGATCGTCGGGCTGATCGGCCCGAATGGCGCCGGCAAGACGTCGGTCATCGATGCGATCTCGGGCTTCACGCCCCATGACGGCACGGTGCAACTCGATGCGGTCGACCTGACCAGTGCAGCGCCGACCGCCCGGTCGATCGCAGGCCTCGGCCGCACGTTCCAGACCGTCGAGCCGTTCGACGACCTGAACGTCGCAGAGAACCTGGCTGCGGCAAGTGAGCAACTGACGCTGAAGGATTGGCTGAAGGCACTCGTCGTCGTGCCGCCTCTTCGGCTGTCTGCTCGAACCGGTCGGGTCATCGACTCCTTCGAGCTCGAATCCGAACTCGACAGTTTCCCGAGTGAGTTGCCGCAGGGACGACGCCGATTGCTCGGTGTGGCTCGGGCGATGGCGGCGGGCCCCGAGGTGCTGCTCCTCGACGAACCTGCTGCGGGCCTCGACTCGACCGAGACCGAAGAGCTGGGTTCGGTGCTGCGGCGTGTGGCCGATGAGTCGCAGGTCGGCATGCTGCTCGTGGAGCACGACATGAGCATCGTGACCGCGATCTGCGATCACGTGGTCGCGCTCGACTTCGGTCGGGTGATCTTCTCCGGACCCGCCGATCAGGCAATGGACAATCCCGATGTCCGAGCTGCCTATCTCGGTATCGAAGGTCCGACCGACACGAGCGAAAGCCTGGTGACATGAGCGGAATCGAGGCCACCGACCTGCGGGCGGGCTACGGCACCCAAGAGGTCCTCCACGGACTGTCGTTCGCGGTGCGTTCCGGCGAGGTGGTGTCGATTCTCGGGCCGAACGGCGCCGGGAAGACCACGACACTGCTCGCGCTCGCCGGGGCGATCGAGTCGACCGGCTCGATCACGTTCGAAGGTGTCACTCCCGAAGGCAACGTCGCCGATCGAGCCAACGCCGGTATGGCCTTCCTGCCCGAGTCCCGTGCGATCGTGCGACGGCTGACCGTCGCGGAGAACCTGCGGCTCTGCGGAGCTGATCCCGACGTCGTCTACAACCTCAGCCCCGAGCTGAAGGCGCTCGCCGACCGGCGCGCCGGATTGCTGTCCGGTGGCGAACAACAGATCCTGTCGCTGACCCAGGCAATCGCGATCGAGCCGACGATCGTGCTGGCCGACGAGTTGTCGTTCGGGCTGGCGCCGATCATCGTCACCCGCATGCTCGACCTGGCACGCGAGGCCGCCGACCGCGGTGCTGCCGTGCTGCTGGTCGAGCAGTTCGCACGCCAGGCGCTGCGCGTGTCCGACCGTGGCTACGTCCTGCGCCGCGGGGAGTTCGTGCTCGAGGGCCCTGCTGACGACCTCTTGTCGCGGATCGACGAGATCGAGGCGTCGTATCTCGGCGGCGCCGCCGAAGAGTAGTCACGGCCCGATATGGAGCGGTCAGACGTCTCGATCGCCATGGTGGGCGAGGGTGTGATCGCCCGAAAACATCTCGCCGCTCTTGCGGAGATCGACCGAGCGCGCGTCGACCTGCTGGTCGGTGCCGATGCCGACGAGGTGGAGCGGGTGGCCGACGCGTCAGATGTCGCGGCGTGGTCGACCGACTTCGAGCAGATGTTGGGCGACGACAGCATCGATGCGGTCGTCTTGGCCACCCCGACACCACTGCACGCCGAGCAGACCCTTGCCGTCCTCGAAGCCGGCAAACATGTGCTCGTCGAGATCCCGATGGCCGACGACATCGACGACGCCCGTCGTGTCGCCGCCGCGGCGACCGCATCGGATCGCGTCGCCATGGTGTGTCACACGCGACGGTTTCGTGCCCCGACCCAGTGGATTCGGCGCGAGATGGCGGGCGGTCTCGAACTGCAACACCTCATGGTGCAGACCCTGTTCTTGCGTCGCGACAACATGAACTCGCTCGGGGTGAAGCGGTCGTGGGCCGACCATCTCCTCTGGCACCACGCGTGCCACAGCGTCGACCTGTTCCACTACCTGACGGGTGAAGAGATCGCCGACGTCACCGCGCTCCAGGGCCCGGTGCACCCCGACCTCGGTATTGCGATGGACATGACGTTGGCCTGCCGCTCGGCGAGCGGTTCGCTGCTGTCGATCGTGTTGAGCTTCAACAACGACGGGCCGTTCGGTACCACGACTCGCTACATCTGCGACCGAGGCACGTGGATTGCGCAGTACGACGGCATGACCGACGGCAACGGCGACGCAAACGACGCCCGCACGGAGCTGGGTCGTGCCGAGGGCATCGAAGAACAGGATCGCGAGTTCGTCGACGCCATCGTGGAGGGGCGCCGTCCCGAGGCGTCGATCGTCGAGGGCCTCGCGTCGATGGAGACCTTGGAACGGCTCGCCCGGCTGCTGACCTGAAGATCAGCAAGTGTGCCGAGCGAGCGTTCGCCGGTTGATCAGTAGGTGACCTTGCCGCCGTCGATGTTGAAGAGTTGGCCGGTGATGAAGCCGCTGTCCTCCGACGACAGGAAGGACACCGCGCCGAGGAGGTCTTCGGGCAGCATGGCCCTCGAGATCGAACGCTCGGCTTTGCTGGGCTCACGTGCCCGATCGAAGTTTCCGGTGGCCAACACGCTGTCGCTCTCGGTGAAACCGGGGGCGATCGCGTTGACTCGGATCCCCATGGCGCCGAGCTCGCGAGACATCGACCGGGTCATGCCGATGACGGCGGCCTTGGACGTCACGTAGGCGAGCATGCCGGGCGGGCCGTAGAAGAAGGTGCCAGAGCTGACGTTGACGATCGAGCCGCCGTTGGCCTGCATCGCAGGAACGACCGCCTTGCACGCCTGGAACATGCCGCGCACGTTCACCGTCATGATCTTGTCGAACTCGTCTTCGGAGGTCTGCATGAACGGCTTCAGCTCGAGGTCGGCGAAGATGCCGGCGTTGTTCACCAGCACGTCGAGACCGCCGAATGCGTCGGTCGTGGCGGCGACGAGATCGCTCAGTTGCTGGTTGTCGGTGATGTCGACGTGCGCACCGATCGCCTTGCCCCCAGCGTCGTTGATCTTGTCGACCGTGGCTGCGGTGTCTTGAACATCCGCAACGACGACGTTGGCGCCCCGGGCGGCCATGCCCGTCGCCAGTTCGGCGCCGATACCGCGCGCCGCTCCCGTGATGATCGTTGTACGTCCTTCGAGTTGCATGGCGGTACTGCCTCCTGTTGTTGATGACGACGGTGTCGTCGTGTCACTGTGACGACGGCGTCGCCACGGTTGGCCTCAGAGCTGGATGGTGATCCACTTCCATTCGGTCATCGCGTCGATGTCCGCGGTGGTGCCCTCGCGGCCCACGCCGGACTCGCCGTTGCCACCGAACGGAACGTGCGGTTCGTCGTGCAGTGCCGAGCCGTTGACATGGCACATGCCGGCGTTGACGTTGTTGGCGAAGTGCATTGCCGTGTTGAGGTCGGCCGTGAAGATCGATGAGGACAATCCGTACTCGGAGTTGTTGGTTCGCTTCAGTGCTTCGTCGTAGCTGTCGACCGGGTAGACCGACACGACGGGGCCGAACGTTTCGGCGGCGCACAGGGTCATGTCCTCGGTGACGCCGGTCAGTACGGTCGGCGCGCACCGATGGTCTTCCCAGGTTCCGCCGGTCTCGATGTTGGCTCCGGCTTGCACGGCCTGCTCGATGTGGTCGCGCACGCGATCGCGCTGACGCTGCGAGATCAACGGACCGATGACGGTCGTCGGCTCGCGCAGGTCGCCGCGGCCCAGATTGCTGGCGGCGGTGGTGAACGCGGCGAGGAACTCGTCGTACACGTCGCGATGGGCGTAGATGCGGCTGGTGCCCATGCACACCTGACCCTGGAAGGTGAAGATCCCGTGGCAGGCGGCTGCGACGGCCTTGCCGATGTCGGCATCGGGGAGCACGACGAGCGCGCTCTTGCCGCCGAGTTCCAGCGTGGTGCGGGCCTTGCGCTGTGCGCACACTGCGGCGATGCGTTCGCCGACGACGCTGGAACCGGTGAAGGTCACCATGGCCACGTCGGGGTGGCCGGTGAGCGTGTCGCCGATCTTGTAACCGTCACCGGTGATCAGGTTGAGTGCACCTGCCGGCAAGCCGGCGTCGTGGTACACCTGGGTCAGCGCAGCGGCGAGCACCGGGGTGTGCTCGGAGGGCATGTACACCACGGTGTTGCCGAGCGCGAGCGGATGCGCCGTGAGACGGACCCCTTTGATCATCGGCACGTTGAACGGGGTGATCGCGGCGATGACCCCGATCGGTTCGCGGATCGCCATCGACATGCGGTTGGGCATGTCGGAGGGGATGGTCTGGCCGGTCATCTGACGCGGCATGCCGGCGGCGGCGCGCATCATGTCGACGGATTTGTTGTACTCGAACAGCGCCTTGCCCAGTGGCGAACCGATCTCGTCGATGAGGATGTCGAGGAACAGTTCGCGTCGCTCTTCGAGCAACACCGCGGCTCGCTGCAGCAGTGCTTCGCGCATCTTCGGCAACGTCTGGGCGTACTCCGGCCCGGCTGCCGCGGCGGCGGCAATGGCCAGTTCGACGTCGCCCGGCGACGCCGAGGCGGCGGTGGCATACACCGAATCGTCGAGCGGATTGAGGTCATCGAACGTGGCCCCACCCTCGGCTGATGTCCAGGCACCATTGATCCACAGCTCAGTTGTTTGCATCGTGACCCCCTATTGTGAACATTATGGTGCACAATAGCACAGCGGCAAAATCGCCCGCCACCGATCCTGCGCCTGCGCTCTAGCCTGGAGGCCCACCATGTCAACTCCCGCCAGTGCAACAGAACGACTTCGTACCGCCATCACCGGTGGGGCGTTCCAGCCGGGTGAGCGGCTGATCGAGTCGGAGTTGATGGAGCAGTTCGGTTCGCCGCGACGCGTGATCCGCGACGCTCTGGCCGAGCTGGACAAGGAGGGGCTCGTCGCGCGTACCGCCAATCGTGGCGCATCGGTCCGGAAGATCTCGCTCGACGAAGCCATCGAGATCACCCAGGTCCGATCACTGCTCGAAGGTCTGATCGCGAGCCAGGCTGCCACCATGGCCACCGCCGCCGAGCGGGACGATCTGGCCGCCATTGTCGAGCGCATGCAGGTGGCGTCTCGGTCCAACCCGTTGGTCGACTTCCCCCCGCTGTACCGCGAGTTCCATCAACGTCTTCGCGCCATCGGGCGCCACGGTACGGCTGCCGAACTCGTCGACGTGCTGCGCAATCGCAACGCTCAGTTCCAGTTCCGCACGGCACTGATGCCCGGGCGAGTCGACCAATCCTTGGCCGAGCACGAGGCAATCGCCGCGGCGATCGTGGCTGGCGACGCCGACGGGGCGCGAGCAGCGATGCAGACCCATCTCGAAGCGGTCGTCGACGCGCTGCGGTTGTGGAATCAGACCGACAGCGTGTTCTGAGCTCGCGCCGGCTCGGCCGGCCTCAGGTGCCGTGCGGCGGCCACGGGACGCCGATGGCTTCCGGAAGATCGTCGGCGAAACCCTTCGG
>Ga0114956_1003846_pt1 | contig 11543 bp, 8 predicted proteins | sample MaitaG_FD_87304 | JGI IMG/M metagenome (GOLD analysis project Ga0114956, IMG submission 87304) | Marine algal microbial communities from Maine, USA - Maine_Asex2 metaG | ecosystem: Host-associated > Algae > Red algae > Unclassified | place: Maine, USA | collected 2015-01-05 | reverse complement strand
TTACAAGAAGCTTAGTCGAACACCCAACAAAATTGAAAAGGCTTTCACAAATATTTGTGAAAGCCTTTTCAATTTTGTTGGGTGTTCGACTAAGCTTCTTGTAAAATTTCGTATCCGAAAACAACAAGAATTAGTGCTAAAATACTTAAGATGATCATGGGTAAAGGGTTTTTGTAAAGAAATTCGGTTATTAGGTAAATTCCTAAATAAGCGATTTTTGGATTATAATAATTTGAACACTACATAGATGATAAATGCTAGTAATGCGTTGCCTCAAGTTACAATGTAATTGGCGGATTGACAAATAATACAATACCGCTTCCTCGCTACACTTACCTTTTATATAAAAAAAAAAGACCGAAAACGTTTGTTTTCGGTCTTTTTATTCAACTAAAAAGGCTTAATTATTGAAAAGTTAAAATTTGTTAATTTTCAATATTGTCTCTCCTTTTACATACTAAAATTACTTTCTAGTAGCTGCAGAAAGATTTTGAGCTACTTGTTTCCAGTTTACAACGCTGAAAAATGCTTCCACATAATCAGGTCGTTTGTTTTGATATTTCAAATAATAAGCATGCTCCCAAACATCCAAACCTAAGATTGGCGTTCCTTTTTTATCAGCACAATCCATCAAAGGATTATCTTGATTCGGAGTACTTGTTACAAATAATTTTCCTTTATTGCTCACACATAACCAAGCCCAACCTGAACCGAATTGAGTTTTTGCAGCAGCAGAAAATGCATCTTTGAAAGCTTCGAATGATCCGAAATCTTTTACGATTGCTCCTCCGATTTTACTTTTTTTAGAAGGCACTCCTCCTCCTTTTGGAGACATCACTTTCCAAAACAGAGAGTGATTATAAAATCCACCTCCATTATTTCGAACTGCTGCTCCATGTGTAGAAGCTTTTTTCAAAATATCTTCGATTGATTTTTTTGCAAGATCAGTTCCTTCGATCGCTGCGTTCAATTTTGTCGTATATCCATTATGATGTTTAGTGTGATGGATAGTCATTGTACGTTTATCAATGTGTGGCATCAAGTCGCCATATTCGTAAGGAAGTTTAGGAAGTTTAAAAGCCATAATCTGTTTAATTTTTAAATTTGGTAATTAATTGTCTTTTTTGTCTTTTTATAAAAAAGCTCAAAGATAAAAAGTTTTACAAAACAAAAGAACGTTTTATTTAAAACGGAATTAGATAAATTTTGTTCGTTGTTTTTACTCAAAAACATAATTGTAAATGTATTGTTATAAAAACACTTTAAAACATAACAATACAATTACATTTTACAAAAAAACCGACATTGATTACTCAATATCGGGTTTTATATTTTTCAAAAAAGAAAACAACTGAGTCTTAATTCTTCGCTGCTTTTGCTTCTTTTGCTAAATGTTCTTTTACCCATTCTGTCGTAACAGATTTTGGTCGTTCCAATGGAAAGCCTAAAGCTCGTGACCAACAAAGTGCAGACAAAACTCCCAACGCTCTCGACACTCCAAACAATACGGTGTAAAAACTATACTCGTTCATTCCGTAATGAACCAAAATTGCTCCTGAGTGAGCATCCACATTTGGCCAAGGATTTTTCACTTTACCCAATGCTATTAATTCTTCTGGCACTACATCAAAACATTTCCAAACTACATTGATAATATCTGAGCCTTTAATATTTTCTTTCGCAAATCTTTTTTGCTCCACAAATCGAGGATCTGGTTCTCTCAAAACAGCGTGACCATATCCAGGAATTACTTGTCGTGCAGCTAAAGTTGCTTTGACATATTTTTTGATTTGTGCTTTTGTCGGTTTTTTTGTACCCAAAGATTCCAACATTCTGAAAATCCATTTGATCACTTCTTGATTAGCCAATCCATGCAATGGGCCAGCCAACGAATTCATTCCACCTGCCAATGAAAGATAAGCATCACTCAAAGTTGATCCAACTAAGTGAGTTGTGTGAGCAGAAGCATTTCCACCTTCATGATCGGCATGAATCGTTAAATACAATCTCATAAAACTTTTAAACTCTTCTCCTGGAACTCCCAACATATGAGCAAAGTTTCCTCCCCAATCCAAAGTCAAATCTGGAGCAATGTGATCTCCATTATGATATGTTTTTCTATAAATGTAGGCAGCTACTCTTGGCAACATCGCAATCAAATTCATTGTGTCTTCATACATCGCATCCCAATAATCATTTTTGCTCATGCCTTTAGCATATCGTTGAGCAAAAATACTTTTGTTTTGCAACGAAACAATCGCAATGCTAAATTGAGCCATCGGGTGAGTATCTTTTGGCAGCGCATCCAATACATCGAAAGTATGTTGAGGCACGGTGCTTCTCGCCACCCATTGAGCAGTTAATCCTTTCACTTGATCCTCTGTTGGAACTTCTCCAACTAACATCAACCAAAAAAGTGCTTCTGGTAAAGGCTCTTTTCCACCTTCTATGCGAGGCAATAATTCTCTTAATTCTGGAATGGAATGACCTCTAAATCTAATCCCCTTGATTGGATCCAATTGAGAAGTTTCCCAAATCATACTTTTAACACCACGCATTCCTCCAAAGACTTGAGCGAGAGTTACTTCGTCAACTTTAGTTCCGCCTTGTGCTTTTAAAATATTTTTAACTTCCGCTTTTAATTGGGATGATTTTTCAAAAAATTTCTGTTTGAGTAAGTCCATTGATTTCTTATTGTATTTTTATTTCCTGATTTAAATCAGGAGAGATTGATTAAGTATATATATATCAAACAATTAAACATCAAAATTGTTAAATCATTTGACCGACAAAAATATTAATTTTTTGTCACATCATCATTTTTTTCGATAAGATATATAGATGGTAAAGAGAAAAAATAAAAAGGAAGGGAGTTAAAAAAAATAAAAGACTTGAATAGATTATTCAAGTCTTTTATTTTCCATTGATAAAGCTAGATCAGTTGACTTTGATAAGTGCTTTTTTTATTTCAAGAGTACTTGCTCCTTCTTTTTGCATTCGAGCAGAAACACCTGCTCGCTTTAATCTTAAATCAACTTCCTCTTTTGTCAAAATCTTAGCTTGGTCTCTATCCAAAATTCTTCGAATAGAGAAATTAGTTTGCTCTTCATTGCCACTCATCTTTGCCAAATATTTATCCACATCAGTTGCTTCGAGTGGTGCGATTTCCGCATCATTTTTAATTTTACGTTGTTGGATTTTCAGCATTTTCGCAGTTTGCGTATCTGTCAATTCATATTTTTCTACCAAAACTTGAGTAATGGCTTTTGCAGAGGAACGATCCACATCAGTATTTTTTTGTGCAAAAATACTGACCATCATAAAAAACATCAAACCACTTAAAAGTATCTTTTTCATATTTATTAGAATTAAATGCTCAAATAAAGTTGAGACAACATTAATTAAATTATTTTTGCTAAAGTAAGAAGATGAAATGTAAAATCTGAATATTGATTGAAAAATGTAAAATATTTATTAAAAAAAGGAGTCAGGCGGTCAGGTTGGTCGCTGCTTTCCCGTATCAGGAAGTCAGATGCTTGTTGCTATTCCCAAAATTTAATTTTTAGTTTTCCAAAAAAACGGGAATAATATCAAACACCTGACTTCCCGATACGGAAGCGTAGCGATCAACCTGACCGCCTGACTCCTATTTAAAAAAACTTATGCTCATAATACAAGATAAACTGGTCAGCGATGATGTCATCAACAAACAATTCCTCTGCAATCTTAAAGCTTGCAAAGGTGCTTGTTGTTGGGAAGGCGATTATGGTGCTCCATTGGAGAAAGATGAAATAGAGCTTTTGGATAAAATCTATGATAAGATTGCTCCTTTTTTGACAGAAAAAGGCAGACAAGCCATTGCTAAAAATGGCACTTCAGTTTACTATGATAAAGCAAATGAGTTTGGAACTTCTCTTCAACCTGATGGTGCATGTTCTTTTATGACCGTCGATGAATTAGGTATTGCAAAATGTGGCATTGAGCAAGCACACAAAGCAGGTGAGATTGATTTTAAAAAACCCATCTCCTGTCACCTCTATCCTATTCGAGTGGAAAAAGATGAACGAGTGAATTTTGAAGCAATCAATTATGACACTTGGGATATTTGCTCGGCAGCTTGTGAATTAGGAAAAAAAGAGGAGTTGCCTGTTTACAAATTTTTGAAAGAACCTTTGATTCGAAAATATGGCGAAGAATTTTATGCAGAGTTGGATGCGGCGGCGGAGCATTTGAAGGGATCTGATGAATAACGAATATCGAACATGGATTTAGGATTTAAGAAGTCTGACTACTTATATACTTTTTATCTTGAGAGATTTCGTCAAAACTTCTCAAGTTGAAATTCCTTGTTCGATATCCGTTATTCATTCCCCCAACCTTTTCCCATCTTTTTCGTAGAAAACAAAAATCTATTTTACTCTTCTATTCAACTGAAAGCTTATAAAATACGTGCTTTTTTTGATTTTCAGACGTAAGAATGATACCTTTGCATGGATTTTTCCAAACCTTCAAAGTTTGACGGAGTTCGTCAATAAATTTTTTAGGAAAAATTTAAAGTATTGACCTCACCATCAGCACTTTATACATTGGATAAAAAAACATATATTTTAAAGTAAATCAATCAAAATTATAATACGAAATGGCGTTAATTGGAAAAATTAGAAAAAATAATTGGCTTTTAATCCTTCTTATTGGATTAGGACTAGCTGCGTTTATCATGATGGATTCTATGTCAGGTGATAGAAGTATTGGAGCAACGAGTGGATCTACCATCGGAAATATTGCTGGAAACAAAATTACTTATCCTGATTTTGATAGACAATATCAAGTGAGAAGTAAAAGTTTTCAGAGTAATGATAGCTATGCACAACGAGCTAGTTTGTGGAATTATTTGGTAGAAAAATCAATTATCCAAAACGAATCAGAAGCCTTAGGTTTAGGGGTAAGTACTAAAGAATTAAAAGATTTACAATTCGGGCCAGTTGCTGATTTGAGTCCTTTGATGGCTAATCGTTTTCCAGCAGGAGGAGCTCAACAACAATTCAATCCTAATCCTCAACCAGATATGGAGAGAATCAGACAATTTCAACAAATGATTGAAAATGACGAAGTTAATGGAGAACCATTGAGTAAAGACTTTGTTGATTTTTGGAGTATGCATGAAGGAGAAGTAAGAAAAGAGCGCATCCAATCTAAATTGAATACTTTAGTAAGCAAATCAATGTACAATCCTTCGTGGATGGTAGAAAAAGCATATGCTGACCAAAATCAAAGAATCACTTTTGAATATGTAAAAATTCCTTTTGATGAAGTTCAAGATAGTGAAGTAACTCTTACAGATGCAGATTTGACTAGCTACTTGAATGCCAATGCTGCTAAATATACGCAAGATGAGGAAACTCGAAAAGTAGGTTATGTTACTTTTAATGTGACTCCTTCCAATGATGATTCCTTAGCTATCAAAAATGAAGTTGCAGAATTAGGAACTGAATTTGCGGCGAAAACTGACGCTGAAGATATCAAGCTTTTTATCGAAAGTAACTTTGGAACTAGAGGACAAGGTTGGATGACAGCTGACAATTTAAATCAAGCTATTCAAGGAAGCACTTTTGCACAAGAAATTGGATCTGTAACTGCGCCATATTTAGAAGGAAGAGCGTACAAAGTTGCTAAAATTTTAGATCGAAGAGTCTTACCTGATTCTGCAACAGTTCGTCACATATTAATTAGTGATCCTAACTTGCAACGAGGTCAAAAGCCATTCGAAGCTCAATATATAGCTTGGGAAAAAAGAGCAGATAGTTTGAAAACTGTCATTGAAGCAGGTGGAGATTTTACAGCTTTGGCTGCTCAATTTAGTACAGATGGAGGAAGTAAAGATAAAGGTGGAGTGTACGGATATACTGCTATTAATCAATGGGTGCCTGAATTCAATGATATTGCTTTTTTTGGCGGAGAATTGAATCAACTTTACTCTATTAGAACTGATTTTGGCGTTCACTTGATTGAGCCTCTTGGAAGAAAAACTATTACTAACACAGAAAGAGTAAAAGTAGCTTATTTAAGTAAAAACGTTATTCCTTCTAAAAAAACAACCAAAGCTGTTTATAGTCAAGCAACTGAATTTATTAGAACTAATAAAAACTTGGAAGCAATGAAAACAGCAGCAGCAGCAAATGCTAACTTAGAATACACGACTTCTAATCCAGTTGCTACCAATGCATACAGCATTCAAGGTCTTACTTCGAGCGAAGACTCTAGGAAAATGATTAAGTTTGCTTTTGAAAATAGCGTTGGAGATGTTTCTTCAGATGTATTTAGCTTCCAAGATCAAATTGATTTTTATGATAACAAATATATCGTAGCAGGTGTTGACATGGTTCAAAAAGCTGGAAAAGCTTCTCTTGAAAATGTTAGAGATATCATCACTCCTATTGTTAGAAATAGGAAGAAAGGAGAGATCATTAAAGGAAAAATCAATACGCAAGATTTAGGATCGATTGCTAGTACTTTCCAAACTGATTTGGATACGGCATCGAATATAAGTTTCAGTTCTTCAAATGATCCTGCCCTTGCTCAAGAACCTAATGTTATTGCTGCTGCTTTTTCTGTAGATCAAGGAAATGTTGCTGCACCAGTAATTGGGACAAATGGAGTTTTTGTAGTAAAAACTACTTCAAAACCAGCTGCAGCAGCTCCATCAAATATTGCTTCAATCAGAAATACTGTTCAATTAAATTCTAAAAATCAAGTGAGAACTGCGATGATGCAATCCATGAAAAAGAATGCTGATATTGACGATAATAGATCTAGTTTCTTTTAATTAAACAAAAAAAAATAACAGGATCAATTTAGATCCTGTTATTTTTTTTATTTTAAGTCTACCCTGTTTTCACCCCCAATCTACTAAATATCACCTTCCAATAACTGTTTTTTATAAGTTTCTTCCAAAAACACTATTCAAACTGTACACATATTTTTTTTCGCATAATTATTGATTAGTATAGTTATTAAGCTTTCCGAAATAAAATATATAAGTTGATTGATATCTAAATCAATTACAAAATTATAATTTTTTATTTTAGAAAACTCTATTATAAAATTATTGAATCCTTTTTATTTAACTTAAAACCCATCCTATTATGAATATTGCAGTCGTTGGAACTGGTTATGTTGGTCTTGTTTCAGGTACTTGTTTCGCAGAAACTGGTAACAATGTAATTTGCGTAGATATTGACGCAAAAAAAGTAGAAAGAATGCGTAATGGCGAAGTGCCAATTTACGAACCTGGTTTAGAATTACTTTTTGAAAGAAATACAAAACAAGGAAGACTTCGATTTACGACTAATTTAGCTGAAGCAGTTAATCATGCTGAAATTATTTTTCTAGCTCTTCCTACTCCTCCAGGAGAAGATGGATCGGCTGATTTATCATATATTTTAGGTGTATCTTCTGAATTATCAAGCTTAATCAAAGACTATAAAGTTGTCGTGGACAAAAGTACTGTTCCTGTTGGAACTGCTGAAAAAGTACATGCAGCTATCGCAGCAAATTGTGATGAATCTCTTTTTGACGTAGTTTCAAATCCTGAATTTTTAAGAGAAGGAGTTGCTGTTGATGATTTCTTAAAACCTGATCGAGTGGTGATCGGAACTACTTCTGAAAAAGCACAAGCAGCAATGCGTAGATTGTATGAACCATTTGTACGTCAAGGAAATCCGATCTTTTTTATGGATGAGCGTTCTGCTGAAATGACTAAATATGCAGCGAACTCTTACTTAGCAACTCGTATTTCATTTATGAATGAGATTGCGAACCTTTGCGAAATGACTGGTGCAAATGTGGATAATGTGAGAAAAGGAATGGGTAGCGACAATAGAATTGGAAAAAGATTTTTATTCCCAGGAGTTGGATATGGAGGAAGTTGTTTTCCAAAAGATGTGCAAGCATTAGCGAAAACTGCTGCTCAAAATAATTACGAATTTAAAATTTTGAATTCAGTAATGAATGTAAATCGTTTGCAAAAAAATATTTTATCTGCCAAAATCTTAAGACACTTTGGAGATGATTTAACTGGAAAAACGATTGCAGTTTGGGGATTAGCATTTAAGCCAAATACAGATGATATTCGGGAAGCACCTGCTTTGTATATCATTAATGATTTGATTAAAGCTGGCGCAAAAGTAATTGCTTACGATCCTGAAGCAATGGAAAATGTAAAAGCAATTTACAATGGTCAAATTGAAATGGCTGACGACCAATATACTTGTATCGAAAATGCAGATGCACTAGCTATCATCACAGAATGGAGTGTATTCCGTACACCTAACTTTGATCGAGTAGCTGAAGCGTTAAATGAGAAAATCATTTTTGATGGAAGAAATTTATATGATTTAGATCGAATGAAAGAATTAGGATTCCATTATGAAAGTATTGGAAGAAGTATCGTTAATGCGAAAGTTGCAGCGAAATAATTTTTTCTAATAAAAATATCAAACCGCTATCTTATTAATTTAAGGTGGCGGTTTTTTTATTAGGAAATCTGACTTTTATAGGTTTTATATAAGGTTGAAGTAAAACGTTTTCTCATCAAAGTAAACACTAAAAAGTATTGGTAATTCTGTTCAAAAGTTAGTGAACACATCTATTAATACTGTTCAGTTTTGCCTCCTTTTCCATTTTCCTCAAAATGCCCTTGCCCCGTAAACACTAGGTTTTCATTTTCTAAAAAGTAATTTTTTTTGATTAAATTTGAACAGTATATGTGTATAGTGTTCAGTAGTGCTTTTTGCACTAAACTTTTTAAATAACAATACAATTACAAAAATGAATGATTGGGATTTATATGACGGGCAAGGCAATCGAAAATATTTAATACCTGAAGAACGAGAAAAATATTTCGATGCTATTCCAGAAGCACTCAATCGAGAGCAAAGAACTTTTGCGCTCATGCTTTATTATACGGGGTGCAGAATTTCTGAAGCTTTGGCTGTGCAACACAGTCGCATTGATTATAGTCGTCAAGGCGTTGTCTTCCAAACTCTAAAGCGTAAGAAGAAAGTTTTTAGGTTCGTTCCTCTTCCTTCTACATATTTAGAAAAGCTTGACGACGTTCATCATGTTCAGGATATGCAAAAGGATAAAGCAAGTGAAAATGATAAAATATGGGATTTTGGACGAACGACTGGATGGACTGCAATTACTAAAGTGATGAATGAGGCTAAAATTAAAGGTATTCATGCCGTCCCAAAAGGATTGCGCCACAGTTTTGTTATTCATCATCAAGGATTGGGTACGCCTGATCATATCATTCAACGTTGGATGGGATGGGCATCGAGGGATATGATGGAAATTTATGGCAGGGCTGTTGGTGAAGAAGAACGTAATCTTGCGAGTAAGCTATGGAAGAAATGAACTATTTTCTTCAGACCAACCTACATAAAAGATAAAACATACTTATTTATTCTTTTATCACTTTACCTGTTTTTAGAATTTGGAATTCCTTTGTTATTTTATAGAAAAAACACCTGATGGAAAATCATGCAACAATACATTTTCCTCATCTGTGTTTTTTCGTAAATATTTCCTTAGTAATATTCTCCCCAAGGCATCATAAAAAGTAATTTCCCAGTCCTCAATTCTTCTTTCTGGTAATTTAATCCTTAAAAGTCCCGAAGTAGGATTAGGAGAAATAACAATGCTTTCGGAAAACTCTAACTCGTCTACCCCATCTAATATAATCTCCACCATCTGACAAATCGTATCACTTCCCGCTTCATTTGTTACCATCAAGCAAACCTCATACATCCCTGATGTATTATAGACATATTGTGGATTCTGCTCTGTGCTACTTCCTCCTTCTCCGAATGTCCAGAACCATTCCGTAGGAGTCCGTTGGCTTTCATCAGTAAAAGCAACATTAAGCATATCAGGAAGATGAGTGAATTGGGCAATTGGGCGCAAGGTATCGCAGCTACTACCTACCTCAGCATACAATCGGTAATTAGGAAAATTAGGCATGGATCTATTATTATACGTTGGTAACTCCAGACCATGCTGTTCTACATTACAGCCCTCTCCTAGTATATTAGGATTATGAATAATATGCATATATTCAGTAACTGCCGAGGTACTAATATAAATTTTCTCATCGGGGCCTGTTTGTCCTAAAAAAAATGAAGTTTCAAATGGAAAAGGCCCTGGTGCAATAAACCCATCATAAGTAGCAACGGTATCCTTCGATGCTATTATATCAGTTACAGTCATATCATATTGAACAATTGCATCTCGATTTAGATGATAAAGAATATTACCATTAGGTGAAAAAATGAGACCTGTAAATCCATTTATAAATCCTACATCTGCCGTATCAATTACTATCCTATAGGGATTACTAAATTCGCCATTACATCTATCAAAATCAAATATATCGATATAGCTTGGTTCAAGTGTACTATGAACACCATACCTTGCATATTTATTCCCATCCAAACTAAAAACAGCTTGTCCTAAACCTGAAATTGATGTATCTCCTATTGTTTGATTATTGACTTGTTCTATTCCGTTAGGGGTAATCAATGCTTTGTAATATTTATTATTTGAAAATTCTGGAATAATTACCCACCAATCTCTTCCATTTCCATGTTTAGTAGCTACTAGTTTTCCAAAATCTAAAGTATCATTTACAATAATTATGTTCTTATCTGTAACTTCTCCTAATCCACCATTCAAGTCCATATCAATTATTGAATAAAAACAATTATCTATGGATGCAATGTTTCCCATCAAACCTCCTTGTTTTAACTCTTCATGGACTAATATATATTGATTATTAGAATTAGGACGGGGAAGACTAATAGCTCCTTGTACTAGTGGTAAACCTGATCCTGACCACGATTGGTTATATGCATCAGGTCCAAGATTATTTCCATTGACCATTTGTTCGTGATTTGAATTTGCAATCCAGATACCATTAAAATAAAATAAAAGATTTCCTTCATCATCACACATTGAAACATTACAAGCATCTAAATTCATCTCCCTAAATTGATAGGTAATATCAGGTGGCATAACATTAAAATCAATAATACTTCCTCCAAAAGTAGAATCTGTATCATTGCTACTATATCCTGTCAACCATATATAATCATGTTTTTGAGCATTTATCTTTACTATAAGTAATACACTTAAAGCAAGTACAGTAAGTATTCGTTTCATGTTTTTTTCATTATAAATGATAAAAAGTCGACAGTCTTGACTGCCGACTTAAAGTTAGCTATTCATTTAAGATAATTACTTTTTCGGTATATATTGGATGACCATTGGAATAAATGGTAAACCAATGTAACCCTACACCTAATGTACTCGTTTTTACAATGACTTCTCCTGCTAAAATGTTCATTGAATAACTCCCAACTTTTCTACCAATAAAGTCATAAATAATTAATTCTCGATTCGCTTCTAGAGGAAAATCATAGTTTACTTGTATATCATCGATTGCTGGATTTGGAAAAACGGTAACAGTATAATCAACTTTTTTATCT
>Ga0114956_1003844_pt1 | contig 11551 bp, 12 predicted proteins | sample MaitaG_FD_87304 | JGI IMG/M metagenome (GOLD analysis project Ga0114956, IMG submission 87304) | Marine algal microbial communities from Maine, USA - Maine_Asex2 metaG | ecosystem: Host-associated > Algae > Red algae > Unclassified | place: Maine, USA | collected 2015-01-05 | reverse complement strand
CGATGGTGGTTTGGTTGAGACGCTCGGCGACGGCGATCGTAGACGCGTCGATGACGTCGAGACTGAGGTCGGTGTAGATGCTGACGAGTTCGTGCACCCGGATCCAATCTGTGGCGAAGAGGTCGATGACATCGATGTCGCCGGTCAAGATCGAACCAATGAACCGCTGTTGGCCGATGGGGCCGCCGCGGTCCAGCAGCAGCCATCCGGTTTCAGCGATGACCGCTGCTGTCGAGGCGAGGCCGTTGCGATACTCGTTGACCAGAGCGAGACACGCCCGGTGCTGGCGGGAGCGGCTGTCTGCGGCGGCGAGCCATACGTTGGTGTCAACAAGCAGCACAGAGGCTGCTCAGGCGCTGCGGCGGGCGTCGGCTTGTTTGCGTAGCACGGCGGTGTCGGTGCCAGCCCATTCCGGGTCACCCGAATCTATGCATCCCAAAAACCCGTCGAGGCCGGCCGGTTCCAGCCTGTAAGTAACAAGTTCGGCGATGAGCTCGGCCTCGGTGATGCCACGTTGCGCCGCGGCAGCGGCCAACGCGGCGCCAACATCGTCGGGCAATTCGATCGTGGACATGACCCCAAGTGTAGGACGGGTGTGGAAGACAGTCACGGGCGATCATTCAGAGGGAGAGATGTTGGCGTCAGGATTGCGCGCAGTGAAACCAAGCACCGGATCCTCTCCTTGGACGAGCCCGCGTTACAGAGTTCCGTCCCTGCAGCGCTTGGGGCAGTCCGTAGCTAGAGAAGGACCAGGTCATCCATCCGAATCTCCTCCATGCTGTCTTGATACCAGTCCACGAGGGCTTCACCGCAGTGACTCGCATCCGTTCTACAAGCACTCGCCCTCAATTCCGAGGGAGTTAAGCAGCGCCGCAACCGACTCTGCGATCTGAACCCAGCGACCATCGATGGTCATGAAACGAACGACCGGATGCTCACCTCTGAAGTCGAGAGCGAAAGGCCTGTCGTAGCCGATCAAACTCGTCGAACTCATAGCGGGTCTTGAGATCGCCCTCGGCGATTTCGCTCAACGTACCGTCAGGATCACGACATCGCTGACGAAAAGACAAAAACACGGCTCATGTAACAACCCCTTCCCACTAGGTTTTTTGGCACAAAGTGCAGAACATCCACTGCCTTTGGCCGAGCGTTGAACTGCCTCGACCAAAAGCGATTTCGCCACAACTTCGCGCCGTGAACGTCACTGTGTTCATCGCGACCGGCCACAACTATTTGTTGACTAGCTATCAACCAAAATCGAAGAGTCAAGCGGATTCTCTGTCATTCGGTCGGACCCAACGTTGACGAGAGTTCGGTGACGGATCACCAAACTTCGGTGCTCACCGGCCCCAGCACTTACGATGGTCGGATGACCGGGCAGAAAACGCTCGTCGTTGGGAACGACCGCTTCCGGATCGGGCCCCGACGCGGGAGCACCGAGATCGCCTCCATGGTGCCGTTGCCCGGCGCCGGACAGGTGCAACAGGAGTCATTGCACCGGACGATCGATGCGCTCCGCCAGCGCGGGTTCCGTCACGTGATCACCTCAGCGCTCGGCCCCCGTGAACTCGATCCGTTTCTGCGCGGCGGCTTCACGCCCCACCACGAACTCCACCTCCTCACCAAGCAACTCGGACCGCTCGCACCACCTGATCGCACGGTGCTACGGCGGGCCCGGCGCGGCGACTGGGACAACGTGCTCGCGATCGACGCCGTCGCGTTCACCCACTTCTGGCAATTCGATCGGGTGGGACTTCGCGACGCACTCGACGCGACGCCCCAGCGCCGATTCCAAGTCGTTCGCTCCCAACCAACCGTCGGCTATCACATCGCGGGATTAGCGGGCTCAAGCGGCTACCTGCAACGCCTCGCCGTTCATCCGGGCGAACACGGTCGCGGCCTCGGCTCGGCTTTACTCACCGATGCGCTGTCCTGGATGCATCGCCGCGGGGCTCGCATCGCGTACGTGAACACGCAGCTCGAAAACCGCACCGCGCTCGATCTTTATCTGCGCAACGGATTCGATCTCGAACATCAGCGGCTCACGGTCCTGCAACGACCCATCGACGCATGACCTCGCCGGCGGTCACCGAGCGGTGTCGGCGAACCCCCACCCTCGTTGAGTTCGCACTGATGCTGACGATCGTGATCACCGCGGCGACCACGCTCAGCGGCGCGTCCGAAGCGCAAGCGGCGACCGCTCAACCCCAACGTCAGCTCGCGTTGGTCGGCGGCGCGGCGACGACCACGCTCGACGCGAATGTCGAGATCGATTTCCGCATCATCGGCATTGCCGACGACACCGCGCTCGAAGTCGTCGTACGCGAACCGCTGGCCGACCGCGAGGCATTCCATGCCGGACTGGCCGGACTACCAGTCGGCGTCGAGTTGTACCGCAGCGACCGCGAACCGACGCTGCGATACCGCATGAGCAGCAGCGACTACCGCCTCGCGCTGCCGACCCGTTCGACCGGTATGACCACCCCAGGGGTCTACGAAGTCGAACTGCTGCTGCGCGGGACCGGTGATCGCATCGAAGACCGACTCTTCACCCACGCCGTCGTCGTCGACAACAACCGCTCGGCGTCAGCCCGACCGCTCGCCGTTGCCATCGTCGTACCCCTGACCGCCGCGCCAAGCCACCGCACCGATGGCACCGTCGAACTCGATCGAGCAGCACTCGCTCGCTGGGAGAGCATCGGCGAAGCACTCGCCAGTTCCTCGACCGCCCTGACATTGCAGGTCCGGCCGGAAACCATCGTTGCCCTCAACGACACCCTCGACCCCCGCGCTGGTCAATTGCTCCAACGTTTGCAGCTGATTGCAACCGGGCGCGAGATTCTCGCTGCACCGTTCGTCGACCTCGACATCGACCGATGGACGGCCGCCGGATTGACGAGCGACGTCGCTGATCAATTCGGTCAGGGCATCGCCACGCTCTCCGCCGCGTTCGACCGCGAGATCGCGCCCGGACCCTGGCTCGCTCGCACCGACGTACAACCCGAAACCGTAACCCTGCTCGCCGCGCTCGGCTTTGATGGCGTCGTACTCGACAACCAGACCGTCGACCTCGGAGCCCGCGACGCTTACCTGCCGTCAGACGGTCAGCGGTTCGAGATCATCGACGGCAATGGCCTCGGCCAAGACGCAATGCTCGCCGACGAACTCGTCGGCTCCCACCTCAACCGCAGCGCGAACCAGCGCCTAAACGCAAACCACCTGCTGGCCGACCTCAGCACGGTCGCACTCGCCGATCGCTCATTCGACCGCGGCATCATCGTCGTGTTGCCCGACGACGCGGTCATCAGCCCCGCCTTTCTCGAACCGCTGCTCGCCGGGCTCAACAACCATCCACTGCTCACCCCGACCACCCTCACCGAGCTCTTCGCGACGGTGAGCCCAGCCGTGCTCGCCTCCGACGGTCCCGACGGTCCGGCCGTGCAGCGCAATCTCGTCGCAACCGAACCGCCTTCGAGCATCGGCCTACAAGCGCTGCGCAACGAAGCTCAAAACCAGCTGGTGAGCTTTTCCGACGTCGTCCCGAACGGAGGCGCCGTCTTTGATCAGCTACGCCAACAATTGCTCATCTCGGCCGACGCATCACTCACACGCGACCAGCAGGAGGCCTACCTTCGGGCCGTCCTTGACCGAGTCGCCCTCGATGCCGACGCGGTCTCGACCAGCGCACCCGAACGAGTCACGCTCAGTTCTCGCACCGGTGTCGTTCCGGTCACGTTTCGCAACGACGGCGACGTACCGGTGAGGGCCCTGCTCACCCTCACCAGCGACAAGCTGCGATTCCCCGACGGCGCCCGCTCTGAGCAAGTACTGGCGCCCGGGGTCACCGAACTCGACCTCGCCGTCGAAGCCCTGAGCTCCGGCGACGCGCTCCTCGACGTGCGCTTGTTGTCACCGGATCGCGGCATTGAACTCGGACGAACCCGCATCGCCGTCCGCTCGACTGCGCTGTCTGGCGTCGGGCTCGTCATCGCCGCGGTCGCGCTCGCGTTCCTGTTCGTCTGGTGGATTCGCAACCTCCGAACGCAAGAACGCGACAAACGGCTCGTACCGCTCAGTAGTTGAGTCGGCATTTGTTGTAGACAAACCCTCGCGCACTACCGTTGCCAAGAGAAGACGGACCCACGTCGAACTGAGGAGCACATTCCATGCCGGGAGTCCGGATCGTCACTGACAGCGCCTGCGACTTGAGCGTTGCCGAAACCGATGCCCTCAACATTGGCGTCGTGCCATTGTCGATCAGGTTCGGCGACGATGAGTTCGTCGACCGCACCGAGCTGACGCCGGCCAAGTTCTACGAAATCATGGCGTCACGCGAGGAACTGCCCGAAACCGCGGCTCCCTCACCCGGCGCGTTCGAAACCGAATTCCGCAAGGCCGCCGACGACGGTTGCGACGCGGTTGTCTGCATCAATCTGTCCGGCGATTTGTCGGCGACCGGGCAAGCCGCCCGCGCCGCGGCGAACTCGTTGACCGATGTCATTCCGGTCGAGTGCATCGACTCGAAGTCGGTCACCGTCGGCCTCGGCACGCTCGTCACCGAAGCGGCCACGATGGCCGCCGATGGAGCCGATGCCGCCACGATCACGGCCCGCATCAACGACCTCAGCAGTCGCCTGCACGTCATTGCCATTCTCGACACGCTCGACAATCTCAAGAAGGGTGGCCGTATCGGCAACGCGCAGGCGCTCCTCGGCACGATGTTGTCGATCAAGCCGTGCATCGACGTCAGCTCTGGGATGGTCGAAGAAGCCGGCAAGCAGCGCACCCGCAAGAAGGCTCTGGCGTGGCTGAAGGAAACCGTTGCCGCGGCTGGCGACATCGAACACCTTGCCGTCGGTCACGGTCAGGCGAACGACATCGATGCCTTCATGGCCGACCTCGGCACCGTCGTCGATGCCGGCAATGCCCGCGTCGAGATGATCGGTCCGGTCATCGGCGCCCACGGCGGCCCCGGCGTCATCGGCGTCTCCTACATCACGAAGTAGTCATCACGAGCGACCATCACGGCCGGTCGAAAAGCACTTCGGAAACGGCATCAATCCGAGCTTGAGAAGTTCGATCACCGCAAGCAGACGATCCCGGGTGCAAGCCTCCGGAACGAACGCCGTCACAAGAGCCGTAAACCCAAGATCGGCTCCGGCAGCCATGGTCCGCGCCTGCGGCGGCTCGCTCGAATATTCCCGCCACTGTCTGGTCGCGGCCAACGACAACCAGGCGGTGCACATTTCCACCGGGTAGCAGCCGTATCGGCACTGATTCACGTCGATCTGTCATTTACCTACAACTCCTTGTGGGTAACAATTCACAAGTATTTGTGGGTAGATCTGGCAGCTGAACCGCACGACGGGATCGGAAACAAACACGGGGTAGACCCGCGTCGGCCAAACGGCACCACTAAAGTCAACCAATCGCACCCGACGCCGATGATGCCACGCTCATCCGGTCCGCCCAGGGCGGAGACCATGATGCGCTCAACGGTCTTCTGACGCGCCATTACGACCGCCTCTATGCGATCTGTCGACGCCTCGCCGGCAACGATGCCGACGCCGCCGATGCCACCCAAGAGGCCCTCATCTCGATCAGTAAGGGTCTGCCGAAATACACGGGCCAAGCGTCGTTCTCGACCTGGTCATACCGCGTCGCCACCAATGCGTGCCTCGACGAACTTCGCCGCAAGGGGCGACGACCGACGCCGGCCCACGTCGATGAAACACCGGGCTTCCTCGAACGAGCCCGCGCCGACGCGTCGCCGGGGATCTCCGAGCAAGTCGTCGACCGCCTGGTGATCGACGACGCCCTCGCGGCGTTGCCCGAGGATTTCCGAGCCCCGGTCGTACTGCGCGACCATGCCGGGCTCGACTACGCCGAAATTGCGGAGATCCTCGACCTCGCGCCCGGCACCGTTCGCTCCCGCATTGCCCGCGGTCGCCGCCGGCTCGCCGTCAGCTTGCGCCCGCCGCCCCCCGCTGATGCCAATGAAGAGGCACCCGACAACGACCCATTCGAAGCCAAGACTGGGCAATCCGACGAGAAGACCCCAAGTACCGGGAACCAATCGCCCCCGCCGCAACGTCAGAACAAACAGCCATGACCACCACCGACAACTTCGAGTTTGACGAACTGGATGAGTTGGCCGCGGCATACCTCGACGGCGAGGCCACCCCGGCCGAGATCGAACGCGTCGAATCGGACCCTGAGATTCAGGCCCGGGTCGAAGAGTTTCGTGAACTGACCGAGGCGATCGCAGCACCGGTCACTCCCCCATCCGCCACTGAACGCGACGCCGCAGTCGCCGAGGCACTCGCCGCATTCACTACCGCGGCAGACGACACGAACGAGACATCGAAATCGACGGACCTGGTGCCAGTCCGGCTGCCGGGATCTGAAACCACGGCCACACCCATTGGGTCACTCGACGCCGCCCGCTCTCGTCGCGCTGCTCGCTCGGGATCGCGGCTGGCCGTGATCGCAAAGGTCGCCGCCGCGGTCATGGTCGTCTTCGTTGGCCTGACGGTTCTCATTCAAGCCTTCGATGGCAACAACGGCGACGAGTTTGCCACTTCGGCCACCGACGCGGTGAGTGACGCTTCGTCTGATGTAGTCGACACCGCGTCGGACGCCGCTGGTGACGTCGCCGACGAAGCCGCAATGGACGGCGATGATGCGATGGCGACAGGTGCAGCCGACGACGCCATGGAAAACGACGCCATGGAGGACGACACCATGGAAAACGACGCCATGGAAGAGGAGGCGATGGAAGAAAGCGCCATGGATGAGGGCGCCATGGATGAGGGCGCCATGGAAAACGACGCCATGGAAGAGGAGGCGAACGACGGTGATGCGAACGACGATGCCGCGACCTCATCGAGCGACGCAAACGCCACTGACACCGCGGCCGATGCCGATGCCGACACCGTCGAACAAGCGGCAAACGACGATGCCGAGGCCGGTCTCGTGCTCGACGGCGCGGCGAAGGCGCAGTATCTGTTGCCCGACGATGCCATCGCCAATCGACCCGACTACCTCGGTGACTTCGACTCGTTCGACGAGCTCGTCCTCGACTACCGACCCGCGAGCGAAGGCATCGCTCCGCGCTTTGTGACTCCAACCGAGTTCAGTGCCTGCGACCTCACGACCCTCCTGCCGACACCGCGGGCCATGCTGTTCATCGGGACCGCAACGATCGACGGCACCCAACGCCTCGTCGGGCTCGAGCCCGCCAACAACGACCGAGTCATCATCTTCGGGCAAACCGACGAAGGTGAGTGCGCCGTCGTCAACGAAGCCCCGATGCCATAACCACCTTTGTCGACGTCGCCGAGACCACCCCGGGTGGAATCGATTCCGAGCGGGTGAGCCGATAAGCTCCAGCGAATGTCAGACCCCGTATCGTCGCGACTGAGCGAAACCAGCCTGCCCGCGACCACGATCCCGGGTTTGCCCGACGATTGGCACCTCAAAGCCACCGATCAGATCATCGACAAGGTCGATCTGGTCAAGCAGAAGACCTCCGGGCCGGCCATCGGTGTCGCCCGCATGATTGTCTACGGCGTGATCGCTGCGATTATCGCAATCATGGCGATCATCTTATTCATCATCGGTTTTGTCCGAATGCTGAATAATTACCTGCCGTCGGGGGTTTGGTTGCCATACGTCATCCTCGGAGCGATCTTCACCGTCGCAGGAGTGTTCCTGTGGTCGAAGCGCCCCAAGGGTGCAACGGCGTAACCCACAATCGCTCAAAAATTCTAAAGAGGCATCATCATGACGAACGACTCGGTACGCGATGTTGTAATTGTCGGCTCCGGTCCCGCGGGTCTCACCGCCGCGATCTACACGGCTCGGGCCAACCTCGCCCCGCTCGTTATCGAAGGCGAACCATCGTCGACCAGCGATCAGCCGGGCGGCCAGCTCATGCTGACAACCGAGGTCGAGAACTTCCCCGGCTTCCCCGAGGGTGTCATGGGTCCCGAACTCATGATGAACTTCCGGGCCCAGGCCCAACGGTTTGGGGCAGAAACGATCGTCGACAAGGTGACGAAGGTCGATATCGAGTCACGGCCCATCGGCGTGTGGGTCGGCGACCCCGATGCACCGGAGCCGACCTACCAGACCAAGAGTCTGATCATCTCCACCGGCGCACAATCGATCATGCTGGGCCTCGATCGTGAAACCGAGCTCATCGGCCACGGCGTCTCGACCTGCGCAACGTGCGACGGGTTCTTCTTCCGCGACCATCACATCGCGGTCGTTGGCGGCGGCGACTCGGCGCTCGAAGAGGCCAGCTTTCTTACCAAGTTCGCCGACAAGGTCACCGTGATCCACCGCCGCGACGAGCTGCGGGCATCGAAGATCATGCAAGACCGGGCGATGGCCAACCCGAAGATCGAATTCCTGTGGAACACCCAGGTCGTCGAATACGTCGGCGCCACGAAGCTCGAAGCAGTGAAGGTCGAGAGCACCACGAACGGTGAGGTGAGCCAGCTCGATGTGACCGGTCTGTTCATCGCAATTGGGCACAAGCCGAACACCGACTTATTCAAAGGTCTGCTCGAAATGAAAGACAACGGCTACCTCGTGACCGAGCCGGGAACGACTCGGACCCAGGTCGAGGGTGTCTTCGCCTGCGGCGACGTGCAGGACGACTACTACCGCCAGGCGATCACCGCGGCGGGCTCGGGCTGCATGGCAGCGATCGACGCCGAACGCTGGCTCGAAGACCAGCACTAGCGACTCCCTTCATCCTCAGCTGACGGTTGAGGACGCCGAAGGGAATGGCTGTCATTCAGCGTGGGTTGCTTACGTTGCAACTGATTCGCGAAAGGTCCCGGCTAGGTTGTGGACCAGCGATCCGTCGGCGATGTACGACCCCCTCAAACCTGCGAAAGAAGACCGTCATGGCCTCTGACAAAATTACCACCCTCGATGAAGCCACCTTCGATGAGGAAGTCGGCGGTGCAGAAACTGCCGTCCTCGTCGACTTCTGGGCTGAATGGTGTGGACCCTGCAAGATGATCGCACCGATCCTCGACGAGATCGCCGACGAAAACGACGGCATCAAGATCGCCAAGCTCAACGTCGACGACGCCCCCGACATCGCCCGCCGCTTCGATGTCATGAGCATCCCAACGCTCATCGTCTTCAAGGACGGCGAACCGGCAAAACGCCTCGTTGGCGCTAAGGGCAAGGCCCAGCTCGTCAGTGAGATCGAGGAATACCTCAGCTAACCCTCGACGCGGGATCAGCCCCCTCGGCACTCCCCGCGCAGCAACGTACGTACTGAAAGGAATTGCGAGCCCGTTGTCCAGTGACCGTCCGGCTACCGGACTCCCCCTTCGCGAGGGCTCCACGGGCGATGGGGTTCGCGATCTTCACGAGCGACTCTTCCGCAGCGGATTTCTCACCGAGGTCCTTGCGGATGACGCCGTTTTCGGCCCACAAACCGCGGCCGCCGTCAGCGCATTTCAAGAAGCGCGCGGCCTTCGATCGAGCGGCATCTGTAGCGAACGCACCTGGGCGGCCATCGTCGCCTCGCATTTTCAGCTCGGCGACCGGTTGTTGTATCTCCAGAAGCCCATGACCCGGGGTGACGACGTCGAGGAACTTCAGCGCTGCTTGGGTCAGATGGGCTTCGACGCTGGTCGCCCCGATGGCATCTTCGGGCCCGACACCGCCGAGGCCCTGACCGACTTTCAGCGAAACGCGGGGCTGGTCGTCGACTGCATTGCCGGTCACGAAACGCTGGCTGCTCTCCGCCGCATTCAGGGTCGCGCGGGTACGAGCACCGTCGCTGCGGTCCGGGAACACGAACGCCGGCGCAATGGCAAACGGGAACTCGCGGGATGCACGGTCATCATCGGCGACCTCGGCGGCCAACGGGCCCTTGCCGACCTCACCGCCCGCGCCATTCGCCGCGAAGGCGCCACCGTCGCCGTCGTCGAACAACCCGACGAGTCCGAACATGCCACCGCCGCCAATGAAATCGAAGCCGACGTCTACATCGGCTTCGAGCTCAGCGATTCGTCGGCCTGTCGGGTCGCCTACTTCTCGGTCCCCGGATTCACCTCGGCCGGCGGGAGCAGTCTTTGCCAACAGATGGTGTCGGCAATAGAACAGACGTTCGGCGGTGACCCGGTCCGCGTTGATGGGCACGGCATGCGTTTGGCCGTTCTGAGAGAAACCCGGATGCCAGCCGTCGTCCTCCGGGCTGGACCTCCAGCTCACGTTGTGGAATTCCGGGCCGAGTGGTCTCGGGCGATCTCGAACGCATTGGCCGTGTGGATCGCCGAACCAGCCGGCGCCACCGTCTCTTCTTGACCTGTAGTCGACGGTTTTTCAACACTATGTCCATCGCGAACCGACTGCGAAACCCCAGTGTTTACGCGGTTTTCGAGATGTTACCCACAGAGTTGCCCACAATCTGTGGACAATGAAGTACACGTCGAGGGTGCCAACCTCAAGCACAGCCTCAACCTAAGCGTCTACAAGACCTTCGCGCGCGTTTAGAGGCACCGCGGGTACAACGGATCATTTCTGGCCGAAAGCGGCCTGAAACGGGCTGTGAGCGGCGCTAGCGGGACTGCGAACTACGCCGGACCCATGAGGAGACGAGCAACCCGCTCAAGATCGTCAATGTCGGCAAAGTCGATCGCAATGCGGCCTCGCTTCGAGCCGAGCTGCACCGACACACGCGTTTCCAGGTAGTCGGCCAAGAGGTGTTCCAGCTCAAGCAACGCCGCCGGTCGGGTAGAGCCGACACCGCCCTCACCGGAGGCCGTAGGCTCAACTCCCCCACCGAGATCGTCGTCATTATCGTCGATCTCGGGCGCCGCGTCGCTGACATCGGGAACGGCAGGATCATCGCCCCGCACGAGCGCCTCAAGCGACCTCACGCTCAGTCCTTCGTCAACCGCTCTACGCGCGAGCAACTCTTGCTCAGGACTATCGATCTGCAGTAACGCTCGCCCATGACCCGCGCTGAGATCGCTCTCGATAATCATGCGCTGAATGGCAGCTGGCAATTGAAACAGCCGCAGTGTATTCGCAATGGCGGATCGACTCTTGCCCACTCGAGCCGACACCTGATCCTGCGTCATGCCAAAGTCATCCATTAGCTGCTGATACGCAGCTGCTTCCTCAATAGCATTGAGGTCGGCCCGATGCAGGTTCTCGACGAGGGCATGTTCGAGCGAGGTCTGATCTTCAACCTCGCGCACGACCGCAGGAATCGTCGTGAGCCCAGCCAGTTGAGCGGCTCGCCAGCGCCGCTCCCCCGCGATCAGTTCGTAGTCATCATCGGCCCGCCGACGCACCAAGATCGGCTGCAACACACCAAGCTCCCGAATCGAGGCCGCCAGACCCTGCAACTCTTCTTCATCGAAGTGATCACGGGGCTGGTAGCGATTCGGTTCAATCGTCGTGATCGTCAATTCACGGAGACCGAGGTCTGGCGCGGCTGGCGCTTCGGGCGCCGCGACAGGTTCGGTTGGAATGAGTGAACCAAGGCCCCGGCCAAGTCCACCCTTCTTTG
>Ga0114956_1003837_pt1 | contig 11568 bp, 11 predicted proteins | sample MaitaG_FD_87304 | JGI IMG/M metagenome (GOLD analysis project Ga0114956, IMG submission 87304) | Marine algal microbial communities from Maine, USA - Maine_Asex2 metaG | ecosystem: Host-associated > Algae > Red algae > Unclassified | place: Maine, USA | collected 2015-01-05 | reverse complement strand
ATCGACGATCGCATCTCGTACCTGGACGAGTGGGTGCTGGAAGATGTAGTCCTGCAACCTGGTGAAAAAGGCTCTTGGGATATTCTCTTTGAGCATATTCTGGCAGATCACCACGCGCAGCTGGTGGTCCAGATACCTGGCAAGGATCGGAAGTTTTCGTATCAACTGACTATACAGACGGGCAGTCGGTAATTGGGGAGAAATTTAAGACCTTTATCTGGCTCACCTTATAGATTGGAAATGGTGAGTCGATCAAAGGCACAAGATGTACGACGTAATCTTAAGTTTTATCACCGCATTCACGCTGACCTATTTTGCGATCCCGTCGATCATCAATATTGCCGACAAAAAAAACCTGGTCGACGAACCAGGAGATCGCCGGGCACATAAAATACGCACTCCGTCGCTGGGTGGCATAGGCATCTTTGCAGGTATCATCTTTTCGATTGTCTTATGGACACCGTTTAATGTTTTTGGTGATTTGCAATATATCTTATGTGCATTTATCATCATTTTTCTGGTCGGTGCCAAAGATGACATCATCCCGATGCTGGCCTGGAAAAAATTGGTTGCCCAACTGCTTGCCGCGTCCATCCTGGTCTATCGATCCAATGTCAAGATCACCAGCATGTACGGCATTTTTGGCATCGGCGAGCTACCGGAATGGCTGGCCATTGCCTTTTCCATTTTCATCATACTGGTCATCATCAACGCATTTAATCTGATCGACGGGATCAATGGTCTCTCGGGCGGTGTGGGTATCTTGATGACGTTGATTTTTGGGTCGTGGTTTTATCTCACTGGCTTCGTTTCGCTGGCGGTTGTCTCGTTTTCACTGTGTGGGTCGATACTGGCTTTCTTGCATTACAATGTCACTCCAGCAAAAATCTTCATGGGTGACACGGGGTCGCTCTTGCTGGGATTGATCGCGGCCATCCTGGCTTTAAAATTTATCGAACTGCAAGATGAAGTGCCCATCGATAGCTATCGATTTGTAGCAGCTCCTGCAGTGGCAATCGGAATAATTATTCTTCCGCTATTTGATACGTTGCGGGTTTTTACAATGCGCGTCTTAAAGGGAAAATCTCCTTTTTCGCCAGACCGCACCCACATTCACCATTACCTTATTGATCTCGGACTTTCCCACATGAAAGCCACTTCCATCTTACTCTCGATCAATGTATTGTTTGTCTTGGTCGTCTTCAAATTTGACTACTTGGGATCCCTGCGCTTGCTCGGAATCATTATGGGCATGGCCATTTTGGGGATTGTCTTGCTCGAGTACTTGCGAAAACGCCACCGGGCAAACAATCAACAAATCATGCAATCTCAATGAACTGGCTGCTGGTTTTTTTAGGAGGCGGGATGGGCAGTCTGGCACGCTACGCGGTGAGTGTAATGCTTGCCCGCAGCACGTCTTCGTTTCCATGGGCGACGCTCCTGGCAAATATCTTGAGTTGCGTGCTGCTGGGTGCAATGGTCGCATTATTGATGCGCAGTGAGCAAGTAGATCCGTCCTGGAAGTATCTCTGGATGATCGGCTTCTGTGGAGGTTTTAGCACCTTCTCTACCTTTACCGGCGAGACTTTTCAGCTCCTGCAAGATGGGCAGATCGGGCTGGCCTTATTAAATATTATGGGCAGCGTGGTGGTTTGTCTGCTGGCATTTTATTTAGGGTACAAAATGGTGGCATAATTATGCCGGGACAGAACGCTCAAGCTCGATACGCAGGCTCACCTCTTCCGATAACTTGATCTCTTCGCCACTCAAATCATCAACAGCCATGATCTGATCGGCCAGCACTTCAGTTTTGATGTACTCGGAAAATTTATCAAGCGCAGGTAGTATCTCCGAGTGAGATTGAATGCGGATGATGATTCGATCGGTCACGGCAAAATCACTGTCCTTGCGCAAATTTTGAATTCGATTTATCAATTCGCGGGCAGTCCCTTCGGCGAGCAGATCATCGTCAAGCGATACATCGAGTGCCACCGTTATGCCCCCATCAGTTGCCACCTGCCAGCCGGGAATATCATTGGTAGTGATCACAAAATCATCGAGGGTGAGATCAAACGTATCGGATCCCAATGTGAGCTTAAGGCCGCCATCTTTTTCGATCCGTGCAATGTCATCCTGTTCATATGCCGAGATGATTTGATTGGCTTCTTTCATGTGAGCACCGAGTTTCCTCCCCAAGGTTTTGAAATTGGGCTTGAGACTTTTGGTGACCACCCCGGACGCATCCGAGATAAACTCAATGGCTTTTACATTGACCTCAGAGAGGATGATGTCCTGTACAGCTTCCACCTTGCTCTGAAAGGTCTCATCGAGTATTGGGATCATGATGCGCGCAAGTGGCTGGCGCACGCGAATGCGTTCCTTCTTGCGCAGTGACAAAACCAGGCTGCTTATTTTTTGCGCATAGTACATGCGTTGCTCCAGCGCTTCATCAATGCCTGCATCCGGCAGATCGCTGATGATGGAAAGATGCACCGAGGGTACCACTTCGCGCTTTGACACTTCATTGAGATTGCGAAAAAGCCAGTCGCTAAAAAACGGAGAAATGGGTGCCATGAGACGAGCCACCTCAATCATACAGGTATACAATGTCTGGTAGGCAGCAATTTTATCACCGCTGTACTCCCCTTTCCAAAATCGTCGGCGACAGAGTCGTACATACCAGTTGCTGAGGTCTTCCTGCACAAAATCCTGCACCAAGCGAGCTGCCGCAGTGGGATCGTAATCGGCGTAGTGGGCATCTGCCTGATGGACCAGATTGGTGAGTCGCGAGAGAATCCAGCGATCTAGTTCTGGTCGCTCGGCAAGTGGCACCTCTGGCTCACTGTAGGTAAACCCATCGATGTTTGCGTAGACGGCAAAAAACCCGGAGTAGGTATTGAAAAGGGTGCCAAAAAATTTACGCTGTGTCTCGACAATGCCCGATTCGTCAAATTTCAGATTATCCCACGGCGGTGCGTTGGCAATCATATACCAGCGAGTGGCATCGGCACCATAGGTGGCGAGGGTCTCGAAAGGCTCGGGTGCATTGCCCAGACGCTTGGACATCTTGCGGCCTTGTTTGTCCTGCACCAGCCCATTGCTGATCACATTGCGAAATGAGATTTGATCAAATGCCATGACTGCTATGGCGTGCAGTGTAAAAAACCAACCACGGGTTTGGTCCACGCCTTCGGCAATAAAATCTGCCGGGTAATTTTGTTTAAAGATGTCCTCGTTTTCAAACGGCCAATGCCACTGTGCGTAAGGCATCGCACCGCTGTCAAACCAGACATCAATGAGATCGGTCTCGCGAAGCATCTTTTCATCTCCATTTTCGGTCACCAGAATAACGTCGTCGATGTACGGTCGATGCAGATCTTTTGGTATTTCCTGGCTGAGACCCAACGCTTTGTTTGCACGCTCGATCTCGGTGGCAAGTTGCGCCAGTGAGCCGATGCATATTTCCTGTTGCCCATCTGCAGATCGCCAAATCGGCAGCGGAGTGCCCCAAAAGCGCGAGCGAGACAAATTCCAATCCTGCAAATTTTCCAACCACTTGCCAAACCGATTTTCGCCGGTGTGTTTGGGTTTCCAGTTGATCGTTTTATTGAGCTCTACCATGCGCTCCTTGCAAGCGGTAGATTTGATAAACCAGCTGTCGAGCGGATAGTAAAGTACGGGCTTGTCGGTACGCCAGCAATGGGGATAATTATGTGCATACTTCTGCACATTGAATGCTTTGTTCTCTTGCTTTAGTTTGATCGATATATCGATATCAACGCTCACATAATTTGGGTCATCTGCGTAGTCTTTGACATAGCGGTTGGCAAACTCACCTACCTGATCGGTAAATTTTCCGGTGCGATCAACCAGGGTCAGGGCACCGATGCCATACTTGCGTGCCACCTGCATGTCATCTGACCCAAAGGAAGGCGCAAGATGTACGATGCCCGTACCATCTGCGGTGGTGACAAAGTCTCCCAGCAGCACCTTAAATGCATCCCCTTCGTCGGGTTGTGCATAGGGCAGCAATTGCTCGTACTCAATCAGCTCAAATTGAGATCCCGTGTAGTGACCGGTGATCTGGTAGGGTATAATTTTGTCCTCAGGCGAATAGGTGGCAAGGTCGGCTTCGGCCTGCTCTGGCTTAAACCAATACCCGACCAAATCTTCGGCGAGAATAAGATTTACCGGCAGCTTGGTGTAGGGATTGTAAGTGGCAATCCGCACATACTTGACTTTCGCTCCCACTGCCAGTGCAGTATTGGAAGGCAGTGTCCAGGGTGTGGTGGTCCAGGCGATAAAATAGACGTCGCCGCGCTCCACTCCCTCAAAAAGAAAGGCAGATCGCTCGTCCTGCTTGATCTTGAATTGTGCCACTGCCGAGGTATCGGTGACGTCCTTATAGGCGCCCGGCATGTTGAGCTCGTGGCTGCTCAATCCGGTACCCGCTGCAGGTGAATACGGCTGTACGGTGTACCCTTTGTACATCAGACCCTTGTCGTACAGCACTTTGAGCAAATGCCAGACCGATTCGATGTATTCATTTTCGAAGGTGATATAGGGATTGTCGAGATCTACCCAGTAGCCCATTTTTACCGTGAGGTCGTCCCAGAGGTCTTTAAAGCGCATCACCGTTTCGCGGCATTTGGCATTGTAATCATCTACGGTGATGGTAGTGCCAATGTCTTCTTTGGTGATGCCGAGTTCTTTTTCGACGGCCAGCTCGATGGGCAATCCGTGTGTATCCCAGCCGCCCTTGCGCTCGACCCGCTTGCCCTTCATGGTGTGGTAGCGACAGACTAAATCCTTTACGGTTCGAGCCATGACATGATGAATGCCAGGTTTGCCATTTGCCGAAGGCGGTCCTTCATAAAAAACAAAGGGCTCCTTGCGCTCAGCACTCATGCTTTGCTCAAATATCTGCTCCTCCTTCCAGAAAGCAAGGATTTCTTGATCGATGCTTGGTAAGTCTAAGCCCTCGTATGTGCGGTACTTCATTCGCCGTGGTAATTCTGTGGCGGGCAAAGATAGGGATTGGTGATTTGGGGATTGGGGGAACAATAATTCTGAGCTTATTTGGTGAAATCTAGCGGTTTTGGTCCAAAATATGGACGTTCTGGTTGTAAACACCACTTAATGAGCTGGTACTACCACGTGACATATCGTTCCTTCTAAATGTATAATGTGCCTAGGGCGAGCAATTTACAATGTCGAAAATGTTAAGGATTAAAAATTTTCTACCTATGTCGGATTCTGGCATAGTTTATGCATTATGGATAGTAATAATTTGACAAAAAAGTTAATATCTCTCCAAAGGGAGGATAAAGATCGATAAGATCACACGTCAATTATCTCATGGTCTGGACCGGTTCTATCTAGGGGGAAACAAGATGAACCGGTCTTTTTTTTATTGAGCCATGAGCTTTGAGCTGTTTGGAAAGATTGATCCATGAAGATGTCAAAACCCTAAGCCAAGCTCAGATCTCTGCTCAAAACTCCTGCTCAAAACTCAAGACTCAGGCTCACCACTCAAGGGCTCAAGGCTCAAGGCTCAAAACTCACAACTCAAGGCTACTTGCTCACCGCTCAACTCAGGCTCACAGCTCACAGCTCACCCCTCACAGCTCATAGCTCATAGCTCATAGCTCAATCCCCCCCCCACTTTTCCTTCCGTGCGAAAATTCAACTGTTTTTCAGTGGGTTATGAAGGTCGGGTGCAAAATTTTCTTTGCAAAGCCCTTGGTAAATGCAAGGGAGAAAATTACATTTGCGCTCCTTTTGACTCAGTCAGGGATAAAGCTAAAGAATATGGATACTCTAAGTTATAGGACAAAGTCGGCCCGCAAGGAAGATGCTGCGCCAGAATGGTACATCGTGGATGTGGCCGGACTGACGGTCGGCCGGATTGCGTCTAAGATTGCTCACGTGCTGCGAGGCAAGCACCAGCCAAACTATACTCCTCACGTGGATTGTGGTGATTGCGTGATTGTGATCAATGCAGAAAACATCCGGTTTACCGGCAACAAGTGGGATCAAAAGACCTATCTGCGCTATTCAGGATATCCTGGTGGACAGAAGAGTCGCACAGCAAAACAAATACGAGATCGGCGTCCGGAAGAAATCGTAGAACGTGCAGTACGAGGCATGTTGCCCAAGAATAAGCTGGGCCGGGCAATGTTTAAGAAATTATATGTGTATACGGGCAGCGAGCATCCGCATGCTGCACAACAACCCAAAGAATTTAACTTCTAAGTCAGTAGATAATGGAGATGATTAATGCAGTAGGCAGAAGAAAGGGAGCAGTTGCTCGCGTCTATGCCACCAGTGGTAAGGGCTCTATCTTAATCAACGGGAAAGAGCTCAAAGAGTACTTCCCGCAGCCTCACGTACATAATAAAGTGCTTGCTCCTTTTGGTGCAATCGACTCTGAAAATATTTACGATTGGAAAGTAAATGTGAAGGGTGGAGGCTTTAAAGGTCAGGCCGAAGCGATTCGCATGGGAATTTCCCGAATCCTGGTGAAAATAAACGAGGATTTCCGTCCGCCATTGAAGGCGCAGAAATTTCTCACGCGTGATGCCCGCGTGGTCGAGCGTAAAAAATATGGAAAACCCAAGGCGCGTAAGAGCTTTCAGTTCAGCAAGCGTTAATCAATTTTTTGAAAAACTAATTTCAGTCAATGAATCAGCCTTCTTACAAAGAATTACTTGACGCAGGAGTACATTTCGGTCACTTAAAGAGAAAGTGGAATCCAAAGATGCAGCCCTATATATTTATGGAGCGCAGAGGTATCCACATCATTGATCTCAACCGCACTTCTGAGTGCATGGAAAATGCAGGCCGAGCTCTGAAGCAATTAGCCAAGAGTGGTCGTAAAATCATGTTTGTTGCGACGAAGAAACAAGCACGTAATATTATCCACGACGCTGCACGATCGGTAGAAATGCCATTCGTTACAGAGCGTTGGTTGGGTGGTATGATGACCAATTTTGCCACCATACGCCGGTCAGTCAAGAAGATGAATAATATAGACCGCATGCTGGGTGACGGTAGCTTGAGCAGCGTGACCAAAAAGGAGCGTCTCACCCTAACTCGTGAGCGCAATAAATTGGAAAAGGTACTGGGTGGAATGGCGCATCTCAATAGATTGCCACATGCGTTGTTCATGGTGGATATTCATCACGAACATATCGCTCTCGCCGAAGCACGCAAGCTAGGCTTGAAAACCTTTGCGATGGTTGATACCAATTCTGATCCAAACATGGTCGACTTTCCGATCCCGGCAAATGACGATGCCTCCAAAAGCATCGAAATTATTTCCAGCTTTGTTGTGGGCTGCATCAAAGAAGGTCTGGATGAGCGACGCAAGATGAAAGAAGAGAGCCAAAGTTCTCAATAATTATTTTCCAAAAATAAAGTACGAAGCAATAATGTCTGAAGTCAAAATATCAGCCGCTGATGTCAAGAAATTAAGAGATCAAACCGGGGCGGGCATGATGGATTGCAAAAAAGCACTCAGTGAAGCCGAGGGTGATTTTGAAAAAGCGATCGACATCCTGCGCACCAAAGGACAAAAACTATCGCTCAAACGAGCAGAGCGTGAAGCAAAGGAAGGGGTAGTGATCGCATTGGTCTCTGATGATCAAAAACAAGGCGTGGTCTTGAAGCTAAGTTGCGAGACTGATTTCGTCGCAAAAAATGAAGACTTCATCAATTTGGCCAAGGAAATTGCTGGAACGGCATTGGAAAATTTTCCTGCCGATGAAGAAGGTCTGCTTGCTCTACAGATCGATGGCGTGGCCATTGGCGATAAAGTGATCGAGCAAATCGGAGTGATTGGTGAAAAATTGGAAGTAGCTGGCTATGCACGTCTGGAAGCCCCCCAAGTAGCATCGTATATCCATATGGGATATAAGGCAGGGGTACTGGTCGGACTTAGCGAGGCAGGCAGTGAGCTTGACGAAGCCGGTCGCGATGTTGCCATGCAAGTGGCAGCCATGAAACCGGTGGCTGTAGATAAATCTGGAGTTTCGCAAGACCAGATCAATCGCGAAATCGAAATCGGAAAAGAACAAGCCAGAGCGGAAGGCAAGCCCGACGATCTGGTAGAGAAGATTGCCATGGGCAAGCTCAATAAATTCTTTAAAGAAAATACCTTGCTGGCACAAGCATTTGTCAAAGATGGTAAAATGAGCGTCGAGCAGTACTTAAAGTCGAAACACCCAGACCTCACGGTGACCGACTTTAAGCACGTGAAGCTCGGTTAAATAAACGAACAAAAGGGATGCAATTAAAGCGTCCCTTTTTTTATATCTGGATAATCGTGGAATACAAAAGAGTCCTATTAAAATTGAGCGGCGAGTCCCTGATGGGCGATCAGTCGTATGGCATCAATCCTGAGATGCTGCAGCACTATGCCAAAGAGATTAAGGAGCTCAGAGAGTTGGGTGTAGAAATTGCCATCGTAATTGGTGGTGGCAATATATTTCGTGGCTTGCAAGCCAAGAATTCCGGTATTGAGCGTGTGCAAGGAGACTACATGGGTATGCTTGCAACGGTGATAAATGGCATGGCTTTGCAAAGTGCACTGGAAGGCATGGGTGTATTTACCCGCCTTATTTCTGCGATTGAAATGCGCGAAATTGCAGAGCCCTATATCCGTCGACGGGCCATCAGGCATCTGGAAAAGAAAAGGGTATTAATATTTTCGGCGGGTACGGGAAGTCCTTACTTCACAACCGACTCGGCAGCAGCTCTGCGTGCCAATGAGATTCAAGCTGATGTCATCCTCAAAGGCACCCGGGTCGATGGTATCTACGAGCGTGATCCTGAAAAAGATCCATCTGCTAAAAAATATGAAACGCTATCGTTTGATGAAGTCATCAAGATGGATCTGCAGGTGATGGACATGACAGCCTTTACGCTGTGCAAAGAAAATGATTTGCCCATCGTCGTATTTAATATTCTGGAAGGTGGAAATCTAAAGCGAATTGCAATCGGTGAGAAGGTCGGGACGGTTGTCTCCTGACAAGCTCCTAATTCATTCGAAGATCTACATCTGTTTCATAAGCTCGAATAAATAGTTTTACATCGGGTGCAGCCGTAGAGGATGCAAGAACCTTAATGTTGCTGCTTACCTCAAGGCGGTTGTGCTGATGGGCAAAAAGGGATTCGGCATACTCCAGATCTCCGTACTTCAAATCAGCATCCATCTCATAGCTCAAGCCCGGCCGCAAGGGAAAGTCAATGTATTCATATTTACTATCGATTCTGAGTTCGCGAAACTGATCGCCGATCGCTCTTACTTCCAGCGATGTCTCGTGAGAAGTGATATCTGCATGGGTAGCTATCTGGCCCACCTCCACACTGCCATACTTCGATTCTCTTAGCAGCAACTTGCCCACTTTGCCAATGTCGATGTCGGTTTCGTAATTGCTCGTAAGCTCAAATACATCTGCAGATTCAAGATCGATGTCTCCATACTTGATATCACCGCTAAAGTTTTTGGTCTTCAGCATCGATAATTCGGTCTCGTAGCAGGATATTTTTACATTCCCCAGATTGCCCATGTCAAGCTCTCCATATTTAGCCTCTAGCTCCACATCGCCGGTGATGTCTTTGGTCGTTATCTCATCCTCATAGCTGGTCAGTACCAGCGCGGTCGCATTTTCGATTTGATAGGTGCTGTATTTTGAGTCAATGGTGAGTTTACCGCAATTCTTGACCTCTACTTCCGATTCATAAAGGGTCAGGTTAGCGTCAGCAATATTGCCAACGGTCGCATGGCCATACTTTAGATCGACGGTCAGTGCGCCCCCAATATCTTTGGCCTGCAATTCTCCGGTATACAGTTCTACATAGAGATCACCATCAAAATCAGAGAGGTAAATATCATCGTATTTGTTCTTCAATCGCAAGGTGGCTAGCTCTGGCACTTCGACAATAAAATTAAGGTCCAACTCTCTGATGTCATGATAGACACTGCCATCTTGCAGTTTGATCCGACTTGAACCATTGGTGCTGTTCCAAGATTTAATTTCATCACCTGTTTTGATTGTCCAATTTTTGCCCGACCCGGTCATTTTTAGGCTAATTGTTTCGATAAATTCCTCGACCTCTTGTTCATCTCGCCCTTCGGCCGAAATTTCCAATTTTAAATGTGCATGTTGGTCTGACGATTGACGCACGTGGAGCTCCCCCCTATGATGCTCTATTTTTAGACTACCACCAACGATGTCTTCCAAGTCTTTTTCGATGATGCGCGACGAGGTATTTTGACTCTGCACAGCAATCGCAAAAAATAAGAAAGCACTGATAAAAAGGATGCTTCTAGTAGATTCTCTCTTCGTATGGTTTAGCATTGTGTTTTTCTTTTTCTGCCTCGCGGGCAAGTTTTTCTAAAATATTTAATTGGCGCTCGTGGTATCTGACCAATACTTTGAGGATGGCTTCTTTCTCACCGTAGCGCTGCAGGTCTTCTATGCTCTGAGCAAAGTCTTTATCGATGTGCCTGAGTTGTTCGCTCAAGTCTGGATGTGCATTGCTCGCCAGGGTATCAAAACCAATTTCTTTCTTCTTTTCGGCGATGAGGTGCATGTACTTATTTTCTTCTGGCTGCCAGGGTGGATAGACTTCTGCGACGGAAAGGGTGATCGGATCATTATCCATTGGCTCTTCCATTGGCGATGCCATTTCCAATCCAAGCGGTATCATGATCGCAAGTGAGATGACAGCTGCGGCAAGTTTTTTCCAGATGGGCTTGCGCATGCTCCGCACACGTGGCTCGAGTTGCCCTTCAATGCGATGCCACATTGCATCTATCGGGAGAGGCTCGACTCTTTCGAAGTTGTGCTTATTTTTTGTGATAAAGTCTTCCAAATTATCCCTCATAGCAAATTGCTCTTAGGTGGTTTCTTAATAGTTTTTTAGCTCGCATATACTGTGTCTTAGAAGTCGATTCTGAAATGGTGAGTTCGACGGCAATTTCTTTGTGCGAATACCCCTCAAAAAGAAATAGACTAAATACGGTACGACAGCGGGTAGGGAGTAATTTGATAGCATCGTGCACTTTACTCACATCCCAACCCGCACTGTCATCGTGATCTGCTTCGTCCGTGAGCCCCTCAAGATGATAGTCCGCTTCGACTATTTTTGGCTTGGTCTTGTTCTTACGAATATGTGATATTGCTTCGTTGATCATGATTCTTTTCATCCAAGAATAAATTCCACTGTCTCCGCGGAAACGATGTAAATGTTTGAATACTTTGACAAATCCTTCTTGCACGATATCCTGCGCAGTCGCAGAATCTCCCACCATGCGAATCACCGCATGATACATTGCGTCCACATAGTTTCGATAGAGCTCATACTGAGCATTTCGATCTTGTCGAAGACACCCGGCCAGAAGTTGTTTCTCGTCGATGGGTTATTCTCTTTTTCTGAAAATAGGGACGCTAAATTATCGTGAGGGTTGGAATTTTGGGGAAAATAATTTTTGAGCTGGGCTCAGTAAGCTCGAGCCGTGCTTTTTTCCATGTAGTTTATGAAAGATCGATTTACCACTTT
>Ga0114956_1003835_pt1 | contig 11571 bp, 7 predicted proteins | sample MaitaG_FD_87304 | JGI IMG/M metagenome (GOLD analysis project Ga0114956, IMG submission 87304) | Marine algal microbial communities from Maine, USA - Maine_Asex2 metaG | ecosystem: Host-associated > Algae > Red algae > Unclassified | place: Maine, USA | collected 2015-01-05 | reverse complement strand
CAGCTATAAGATTATACAATCGCCATTGACCATCCCCATAAGGCACTCCATTTCGGACAATTTTCATATCGCCTTTGAATAAAGCAGCATGTCCTGCCGCTTCCACTCCAATCGTTTCATCGGCTTGATAGACTTGAGTTACCTTATTATGAATTAATGGAAAAAGACTTTTTCCTGTAAATGGCGTTGTGTTGGTTGTATCACCAACAATATCCAAAATGGTTGGCGTAATATCTGTAACAAAAGAAAAAGCAGTTTTCTTTTGATTAACAGGCATATTTTTACCCGATATAATTAAAGGAACTCTCAAACCACCCTCCCCTGCATAAAATTTAAAAAAAGCACTTGGACCAGCTGCCGCAGAGGCAAATTCAGGTCCTATAAAATTCCAAGATCCTTTTTCTCCTAGCTTATCATACTCTCGATGATAGCCAACTGATTTTAACCACAAACCCATACCGGGAACTAATGAAGGGTCACTTGCTTCGGGACCATTATCCGAAGTAATCACAAAAACGGTATTATCCATTAATCCTTGCGCTTCCAGATATTGCATATAACGACCGATATGGAAATCCATCGCATCTATCATTGCTGCATTAACCGCCATTGCCTTGGATTTTAATTTTTTTTCTGCGGCTGTTTGACTGTCCCAAGTATTCAAAACAGGCAACATTTCTCCTAATTGGACCTCTTGTCCAACTAAGCCTAACTCTTTTGCTTTGGCAAAACGTTTTTGTCGTAATTTATCCCAGCCTTCCTCATAAACGCCCTTATATTTATCAATAAATTCCTTGGGTGCTTGCACAGGAATGTGAATAGCTTGAAAAGCGATATAAGAAAAGAAAGGTTGAGCTTTATTAGACGATTCCTCCATAAATTGCATCATCTTATCTACCAAATTACGGGAGGAATAATAGTCTTTTGGTAAATCAATTCTCTTTCCATCTTCATACCATTTTGGTTTTGATTGGGTAGGCAGATAGGCTTTATGTTCATAATTATCTGCCCCAGACGAATCTAAAATAAAACTTCGGTCGAACCCTCGTTTGGTAGGTAATGTTTTTTCGGTATGTCCTAAATGCCATTTACCAGTAATATAAGTTCGGTAGCCTCTTTGCTTTAAATGCGTACCCAATGTTTTTACCTTATCATTCAAAATTCCCTCATATCCCGGCTGATTCATTTGGTCAGGTGGTAAGAATAAAGGTAGATTGGGAACACCCGTTAAGTGACTATCATAACCCGTCAACAACATCGCACGAGAAGGGGCGCAGGAAGGAGACGTATGGTAATTGGTGAAAATGGTTCCCTTTTTGGCCAACTTATCAATGTTTGGCGTAGCGGCTTCTCCTCCATAAACTCCAAAATCCATCAAAGCCAAATCATCTACTAGAATAAGGACAATATTTGGAGGCCTGTTGTTTTTTTGAGCCAATAATTGGCTTACCAAAAAGAAACAACTTAAAAGAGTAACCAGGTTTTTCATTTTATTTTAATTTATTTTTTACCCAATACACTCCTCGCTGCCCAATACCCACACATCCCATGCACCCCACCCCCAGGAGGCGTAGCGGCTGAACACATAAATATTTTCGGATTCGGTGTAGCATAAGGATCTATTCGGGCAACAGGTCTAGTAAATAATTGCGTTATATCTGCCGCACCACCAGTAATCGCACCACCAAAATAGTTTGGGTTGTATTGATAAAAATCAACAGAATTAATGGTATGTTTTTTTAAAATTATATCTTTAAAACTTGGTGCAAATCGTTCAATTTGTTGTTCGATTACGGCCGTCATATCCTTGGTCGAACCTTGTGGCACATGACAATAAGCATAGCCTGTATGTTTGCCTTCTGGCGCACGAGTAGTGTCAAATTGACTTTGTTGACATAAGATAAGAAATGGCTTGTCACAATGTTTTCCCTCCCATGCCATGCGTTCACTTTTAGCAATTTCTTCCATCGTACCGCCTATATGTACGGTAGAAGCATCGAGACATCGAGGGTCTTTCCACGGTATCGGTCCATCTAATGCCCAATCTACTTTAAATACGCCGGGGCCGTAATTATATTTTAACAATCGTTTTTTATAAGAGGCTGGTAACTCAGCATCGGCTATAGCCGCCACTTGCTTTGGGTCTGTGTCAAATAGGTATGCTTTTGCTATTGGTAAGTCTTTTATATTTTTCACCAAAAAAGACGTTTGAATTTCTCCACCTAAACCTTTAAAATAAGCCGCCATTGCATTCGTGATACTAGCTGAACCACCTTTGGCAACAGGCCAATCTACTAAGTGTGCCGTCAAGGAAAACATCGTCCCCATAGCGGCAGTAAAAGAAAAATCTAAAGGTAAAAAACTATGTGCCGAACAACCTGCAAACAAAGCTTTAGCTCGTTTATTTTTAAATTTGAATTTAGCATAAGTGGTCGCAGGCCATAAGGCATTTAAACCAAATCGAGCTAATAAGATGGGATACTTTGGAATGCCCAAAGGCTTTAAACTATCTGCTAATAACGCTTCTCCATTTTTAATAAAATAGGCAAATAGGTTTTTCCAAGTTTTGGCATCAACACCTAAATTGGCGGCTGTTTCTTCTAAAGATTTTGATAAAATAACGGCTGGTTCCTCCTCCAATGGATGCGCTACGGAAACTTTAGGATACACCCATTCTAAACCATATTGCGCTAAAGGCAAGGTCTTTAAATAAGGCGATAAAACCCCCATCGGATGCACAGCGGAACAATAATCATGATGAAATCCCGGTAAAGTTAATTCGGCTGTTCGAGTGCCGCCGCCTATGGTTTCTGCTGCTTCTACGACTAAGACCTTTTGTCCATTACGTGCTAATTCAATAGCTGCCGCTAGTCCATTTGGACCAGAACCGATTATGATAGCATCGTAGGTCTTAGGCATAGTCTTAATTTTTTTCGTAAAAGCTAGGAGGTTCTTTTTTGAGTAAAATTTTATTCAAAAAAGAATTCTCCCTATCACATGGTATGAAGTGAAAGGTTTGTTTTTTTCTTATAAACAGTTCCTACTACAAGTAGTTTGATTTAAGGCGAAGATAAATAAATGTAGGAGATATAATGTCATTTTTAAATATATAGACAAGGGCCATCTATTTGAAGATTATTTTATTCCATAACATTTCAGTATCTGATTAATATTGTTGACCTTTAAGACAATCAGCTATCGTAAAATGGATGCACTTCGAGAAAATTAAATGAGATTTGTGGTGCGTGGAGTTAAGTTTCGTAATTTACGATGCAGCAGAAAAGGAAACAGAAATTGAGGGTCTAGGGAAGTTAGCTTGTTCTTGAGTATTTTGTAGACCAGAACGTAACCACTCTTGAAATAAAGTGTCAATATCTTCTGGTTTGACGGATAAAAATAAAAGCAATAATGTTTTATCCCACTTATAAAGGCGAGCAATGTGATTGGCCACATTATTTATTTGAAAACTGAAATCTTCTGCTTTTTCCTTTCTAGGTATATGAAATCGAGCAGGTTCAGTAGTATCTTTTATTAATGCAGAAGAAGTTAAAATGTAATACATTTCGTTCGTTTCTTCTAACCTCCATCCTTTAAAAAGCATAAAACCGAGAACCGCTTCTGGTTTAGCAACAATTAAATTCATAAATGATAATTTTTATCCCACAACAAATCTTAGCAAGAAAATCTGATTTATATTAATCAAAGAACGCTACGTTCTCTACTTAATATAAATCATTATAGAGCAAACTACTTTATCAACACCTCCGGATTCATAATCCCCTGCGGGTCCAATTTATCCTTCACCGCTCTCAAAGCATCCCCAAAAATACCAGATTGTTGCTGCGCATAATAAGGCTGATGATCCTTTCCAACTGCATGATGATGCGTAATCGTCCCTCCATTTTCAATAATCGCATTCGAAGCTGCTACTTTTATCGCATCCCATTGCTCCATTTGCTGACCAGGTTTTCCCTTAGCAATAATCGTATAATAAGGGGCAGGTCCATCAGGATATAAATGCGTAAAACGACAGGTAACTGTACCTATCCCACAATGCGCATTAATTGCTTCTTGGGTAGCTGCTTTTACGTTTTTATGAAAATTTTCAAATTGATCCCAAGTTACTGCCGTTTCAAAAGTTTCTAGGATAAAGCCATATTTCATTAAGTCATCTCTTAAATAAGGTGCTTTTAAGAAAGAATTTTTCCAAGCATCTGCTTTTTGACTTCTACCACTTTTTAGTTTATCTTCTGATAGCTTGCCGCCTAAATCTCTACATATTTTTAAAGCAACCGCCATCTTGCTATCTACTGCATGATGATGCGATTCAAAACCCACTATCACCATAGTTGAACTCCCATCTCCCAAGCCATTAGAAAAAGCTTCCATTGGGTCAACCAAACGGGCATTTGTTGGAAATAATCCACTTTGGGAAAGTAAGCGAGTAGCTTCTACTCCCTGCCAGAAATCTTTGAACTTTACGGTCTTAGTTAATTTGTATTTTGGAATATCTTGTAGGCGCATCCACGCAGAGGTAATAATGCCTAGTATGCCTTCTGAACCTGCTACTAAGCGTTCTTCACTTGGTCCTGCACCATGTCCTGGCAATCTGCGACTTTCCATAATGCCGCTTGGCGTGACCATTCTTACGCCTTGTACAAATTCGTCTATATGCGTGTATAAGGTGGCAAAATGCCCGCCCGAACGGGTCGCTATCCAACCGCCTAAAGTAGAAAATTCAAAACTTTGTGGATAGTGGCGTAAGGTGAGTCCATGCGGTTTTAAGCCTGCTTCTAAGGCGGGTCCAAATATACCGCCTTGTATATGCGCTGCTCTTGATTGTTTATCTATTTCCAGAATTTTATCAAAATGCCGCATGTCTACCGTTATCACGCCTTGGTATTTACTATCAAAGGTCGGTTCTACTCCACCCGATACACTACTCCCTCCGCCAAAAGGAACTAAAGAGATTTGTTCCGCAGTCGCAAAGGTCATTAACTCTTGAATATCTGCTTCTGTTTTTGGAAAGGCGATATAATCTGGTGGATTATTAAATTGGCCATGCAAGCCTCGCCAAACATCTCGGAAGGATTTTCCGTAGCTGCGAGCTGCTCGGTCTAATTTGTCGGAAGAGCATATATTTCCCAAATGACTAGGCAAGGTAAAGCGAGGTTGCCTTAATTGTAATTGGTCTATCGGAATGGGTTCGACTTGTTCCAATTCTTTTACTTGGAACATAGCTTGTAGATTGGCTTTGTATTGTTCGATTACGGCTGCTTCGGGTCCTTCATTTTCGTAGCCCCAGCCCCAGTATTTTCGTTTTGTTGACATGATTTTTTAAGTATGAAGTATGAGGTATGAAGTATGAAGCACCAGTTATACTTCATACCTCATACTTAATTTCAGTTTTAGCCAAATAGATTTTGCAACTTCATCGCTACGCCCATATCTCCATCAATCTTCATTTTACCACTCATAAAAGCGGTCATAGGATTTAAGTCGCCTTTCATTAAAGCTTCAAAATCTGCTAGTTCCATGTTAACTGTGCAATCAGCCGCTTTATCATCAGCAGATACTTGGTTGCTGTCTCCTGTGCCATCTATATATAGGTGTTGGCCACCAAAATCAAATTTCACGGTATTGCCTAAAGCATCCGCTTTTCCTGCTTGACCTTGTATCATGGCCACTAAACCATCCATGCTTTTGACATTGTTTGCTCCATTACTTGCCGCATGACCGTTTGAACTTCCATTGGAACTAGCAGCGGCCATTGCCATAGCAGGTTCTTTTTTAGTAGCTCTAGTTTTTAATTTAAAATCTGATTTTGCAGGTTTGAAATCCTTATCGTCAATAATCATCTTGGCGATAATTTCTCGCATGATTTCAGAAGAACCACCCCCGATTGTTCCAACTCTTACGTCTCTATACATTCTTGCCATTGGGTATTCTTCCATAAAGCCATAGCCGCCAAAGAATTGTAGGCACTCTGTCGCCACTTTTTCAGATAATTCAGAACCTAACAATTTTAACATCGAACACATTTTAACATCATAAATATTGTCCGCATACATTTGACAACATTGATAAGAGAACGCTTTTAAAGCTTCTATCTCTGATGATAACTGTGCGATCCGATGCCGTAATACTTGAAATTTATTGATAGGTCGTCCGAATGCTTCCCGCTCAGACATATACTGTAGAGAGTGTTGAATCGCCATTTCCATACCCGACACAGCTGCTGGCATCGCACAAATACGTTCCAATTGTAAGCCATTCATTAGGTAGAAAAAACCTCTCCCTTCTTCGCCTATCAGATTAGTAACAGGCACTTTCACATTGTCAAAATTCAACTCTGCTGTATCCGAACAATGCCAGCCTAATTTCTTTAATTTTCTTCTAGAAATCCCCGGCGTATCTTGGTCAATTAATAATAAACTAACTCCAGCTGCACCCAATTCAGGATTGGTTTTGACTACGGTTACAATTACATCGCCATAGACTCCATTCGTAATAAATGTTTTTGCACCATTCACAATATAATGGTCTCCCTCTTTGATGGCCTTTGTTTTTATACCCTGTACATCTGAACCTGCACCGGGTTCGGTGATACCAATAGAAGATATTATGTCCCCAGAAATAAGCCCTGGTATATATTTATCCTTCAAATAATCCGATCCATATTTTAGAATATACGGACCTGACATATATTGCACCACTTGCTGTGTGATGGCAAAACCACCCGAACCTGTTCTACCTAGTTCTTCATTAAAAACAACGTCATAGAAAAAATCTAGTCCCATCCCTCCATATTTTTCTGGGTAAGATAAGCCTAAGAAGCCCATATCTCCCATTTTTTTCCATATATCTCTTGGCGTTCGACGCTCTTCTTCCCATTTATCTATGTGGGGAATGGCCTCTTTTTCTAAAAAGGTCCGAAAACTTTGACGGAATAATTCATGCTCTTCTGTGAAATAATAGGAACTCATATTTTTTGATTTTGATATTAGGTTATTATAATATTAGTTTATTGAAGTTAGGAACTTGAAAAAGCATAAACTACTTAAATCCGTTGGCGTTAAACGGATTTAAGTAGTTTATGCTTTTTACATTATTTGTATTTTTTAAACGAATAAGTCCTTCGCCAAGGGCTTTTCAGGATTAATCAAGTTTTGAAAACTTTGAAAGTCATTACATCTATAGATTAACTGTTTACCAGCATTTTTGGTTGATATTGCATCCAATTGACTGCTTCCTCCATCTGTTTGGATAATTGAAAAATCGTTCCTTCATCCCCAAATTTTGCGACTAGTTGCACACCGATAGGCAAACCCGCTTTATTCCAATGTATAGGAACAGAAGCGGCTGGCTGACCAGAAATATTAAAAATAGCGGTAGTTGGCGAAAATTCGGATGCCATTGCTAAAGGAGCCAAGGGATTTTCTGGATTTTGTTTAAAATTACCCAGTTCTACAGGCGGCAAACCTAAACTTGGACAAATCCAAATATCTATATCTTCAAAAAATGCCAAAATACTTCTTGCAACTCGGTGCATACCCTGCCTAGCCATTTCATAATCTGCCCCTGATACTTGATGACCTTGCTCATACATCGCATAGGACATAGGTTCCACCAAATCTCTTGGCGGCTCTTCTCCCGTCATTTTTTTATAAAACGTCAAAGCACTAGGCGCACAAACAGACCACAGCACGCCAAAAATATCCCCTATTTGTTTGCCACTAAAAGGAATCTTCAAAGGCATTTCTTTGACTTCATGCCCAAAATTTTTGCATAATTCTACGGCTTTTAAAGTAGCATCTACACAATCTTGATGCACTTCTCCCCCACTCGGTTTAGTCGTCGAAAAACCAATTTTTAATTTTCTTACAGGTTGCTCTAATATTCTTACATACGGCTCCGTTTGTGCAGGCGCATGATAAAATCCATGTGCATCAGGATAGCCCGTCAAATCTAATACCGCTGCTGAATCTCTTACAGAATGCGTCAATACATGTTCCTCTACTAAACCACTTACTAAAGAACTCATCGGTCCTAAAGGGTTTCTTCCTCTAGTTGGTTTTAATCCAAATAAACCACAGCAAGAAGCAGGTATTCTTATGGAGCCGCCACCGTCATTACCATGCGCTAATGCGACCATTCGAGCCGCCACCGCAGCAGCCGATCCTCCACTTGAACCACCTGGAGTTCTAGTAATATCCCAAGGATTATGACTGGCACCAAATGCAGCAGGTTCAGTAGTCGGTAATAAGCCAAATTCTGGCATATTCGTTTTTCCAAGCACAATAAAACCTGCTTGCTTATATCGCTTGACTAACTCACTATCATACTTTGCTATATTGTTTTTAAATAGATTAGAACCAGAAGTAAAGCGCACCCCTTTATACGCTGCCAATCCATCTTTTAGCAACATGGGTACGCCTCTGAAAGGGGCATTGGGCAAGGCAGATTTGGCAAGAGTTCTTGCTTCCTCAAACATAGGCGTTATTACGGCATTTAGGCTAGGGTTCAATCGCTCTATCGCTGCAATCGATAAATCCACTAATTCTAAAGGGGTTATCTCTCCTCTTTTGATAAGGGATGCTTGAGAGATGGCATCTAATTGTAAAATGGCATTCATTGTTTTTCTTTTTAGAAGTCAGAAGTCAGATCGTCAATTACATTGACTGTCAGAAGTCAGATTTGGGACGTGTTCCTAGACGCTAATACTGCGTCCTATTTGCGTCTAGGAACACGTCCCAAATCTGACTTCTGACAGAAAAATTTATTTTTCGGTCTGACTTCTGACTTCTTTTCTGACTATACAAGTATTTCTTGCTTTACTCTATATTCCAATAGTTCATCCACTACATAACTTTCTATTCGACCCTCGTTTTTGAGGATTTCTAAAAAACCTATCACCATAAACATGGTAGCGTTATTGGTACGATCAGGATAGATAGCTTGTAGTAAATCCATGTATTGGGTAATGCCTGATTGAATTAATTGGAAACATTTCTCTTTTCTTTGATGGATGCGACCAACTTGTTTTTCAATTAAGGCTTGTACATCCTCAAAGGCAGCTAAATGACCTGGGTAAGCTTTTTCTATATCTAAAGCTATCAATTTTTTATAAGATGCCAGTTGTAAGACCAAGCTTTGTTCCCCTTTATAAGGTGGCGCAAGAGATGCGTCAATTATTGGAATTGGAATCATGCGGAGCAACATATCAGCAGATAGTAGGCGTTTAGTGGCTCTTTGATAAAAACAAGTTTGATTGATGCAATGACCGGGGGTATAAATAATCTCCCATTCTTGACCAGCCAAATCAATCGTTCCACTCATCGGAAAAACATGAACTCTTTCTTTTGGAATCTCTTCCCAATAAGGAGAGAGCATTGCATGATCAAAATCCATCGCTTCTTTTCTATATGCTTCAGGCAAGTGCCAATCAAAGGCTTCGCTAATTACCTTAGAACGTCTCTCTAAACATGTTTTTAAATTATGCGTCCATTCATACACATACTCGGATACCCAAATCGTTGCATCACAATGTTGCGTGATTTTATTGGCCATTCCGATGTGGTCTAAATGTGCATGTGTAATAACGACTTTAGAAATGTCTTGTAAAGTTAAGCCATTTTTCTTTAGCCCTTCGAGAAGTGCATTCCACGATTTGTCTGTTTTTTCGCCACAATCAATCAATACATTTTCTGTTCCTTTGATCAACCAAGTATTGACGGTCATTACTTCAAAGATCGTAGGTAATTCTATTTGTATAGGTTCAATCATATTTTTCTTTGTAGGAGCTTGTGTGAAAAATATTTGCGTTCTACGTAATTGCCAAATTTATTTGGCAGATTCCACGTGTTTTGAATCTGCCAAATAAATTTGGCAATTACGTAGAACGCAAATACTTTTCACACAAGCCCACTTAAAAATCGGCGACTAAATTCGCCGCAACATGGTACTTAAAAAGCTATTAATGCAGATATATCTATTTCAAAAGGCTCACCTAAATCATTGTAGTATTCCTCTCCAAAAAAATTCTTAAATGCTTGTATTCCTTTCTCTGTAAAATGCGGAATGAGCATCGTCCAAACCAATTTTTCAACTCGTTCATCGCTTTGGTCATCCCTGATTATTCGTTGCGCTAACCAAAAGAAACTGAGCATCCAAGTAATAAACGCAAGATTGTGATACGTGCCTGGCACTTGTTCCGGCTTCATATTGCCCAATTTCATAGAAAAAGCAATCCCTGCTTTATTATCTGCTATCGTCTGTTTGGTCATCTTCCGAAATTGTTCTCTAATCAGGGGATGCCGCAAAACATGTGGGTCTAAAAAGATAAAAGCATATTCTTTTTGGATCTTATAATAGAGTTGTATTTCGTTGTGGATATTTTCAAAAGAGGGAAAGGTTCTAGATTTAATTCGTTCCTGTTCAATCTTTGCCCACATTTGCTGCGCAATCAAAGCCAACAAAGCATCTTTATCTTTAAAGTGGTAAGTCAAGTTGCCCCTGCTCATTCCTAGTTGTTGCGCCATCTCTTGCATAGAAATAGTACCATAGCCTACTTTAGTAAAAAGAGGTATTGCAAATTCGATGATTTTATTTTTAGTACTTTTTTTCATTCTTCCTCAAAAGTAAACAAATTAGTCGAAATCGACTAATTTATTTACTTGAAAAAGAAAAACATCGTGATTTATTTTTACAAAAGAAAAACAATAGTCAATAATATTTTAACAAATTACCTAATTGTAGTTTTTTATTCTAAAAAGCATTTATTTTCAGAATAAAAAATAATAAAAACTTGTTTTTATCAAAACATAAATATATCTTTGATTTAACAAAAGAGGGAGTTCAATAATTCCTAAAGTTCTTTGAATCTATTGTAATATCTTGAGGGAGCGAACAAGTTCCCAACTAAGAATTACGAATGAAGCAAGTCATCTCCTCCAATTATGTTAGTATAAGGTCAATTATTCCAAATGTACCCACCTAATAATAATTGTACCCCTAACTTCAATCTATAACTCAATGAAAACCTTTTGACTGCTTCAGCAATAGAATCAATTGTACATTAACCGATTAAAGTATTGGTTGTTTTAAGGACTTTTACGTTAAAAGTAGCGTAAAATTGAACAAACCGATTTCCTCTACATGCTAAAAGATTGAATCTAAACATACCTATCTATAAAACTATACACAGGTACTTCGATGTCAATCCTTTTAGTGCAATTATTAATTTTTTTAAATCCTTTAATATGGAACCACCATACTGTTCTGCGCGAAAGATGTACATTCATCTTTTGCCCATTTTCAGCAACATGTGTCCAGATTAGCTTGTTCGTTTTAAATTGGTGCTTAAGGTTTTCATCACCTATCTATAGCACAATAAAATAACACCCAAAGCGAACCTAGCAAAAAAAATCATAAGATGGAGACAGCATCTTAAAAAAGACACCCTAAAAACGGCAGCCGATGCTTATATCGGCTGCCGTTTTTTTTTGTTTACTTTCTATTCCTTACATTTGAACCGCAGCTTTATAATATTTTTTTGTTAAAGAACCATTT
>Ga0114956_1003833_pt1 | contig 11575 bp, 6 predicted proteins | sample MaitaG_FD_87304 | JGI IMG/M metagenome (GOLD analysis project Ga0114956, IMG submission 87304) | Marine algal microbial communities from Maine, USA - Maine_Asex2 metaG | ecosystem: Host-associated > Algae > Red algae > Unclassified | place: Maine, USA | collected 2015-01-05 | reverse complement strand
TCAAGCATGCATATTGATGACGCGATTTGATCATGCAATTCCGACGGTGCAGGGCGAATGCGATTCGGCTTAATGTCTGAACTATGATTTTTTTGATTTTGGGATCTGTACAGTCACGAAATGTCAGGTGATGTTCCCACAGAGAATAGGAATCTAGATTAGCTTAAATTGCGACAAGTGAAAAAGATGGAAAACGAGCCAAGCAACTGGACCATTTGTCAAAAATGCATGGGGCGAGGCAGAAAAAGCCGGAAGCGCCGCAAGAAAGTGCGACTCCAGTACCGCCTAGAACTCGAGCAATTTGAAAAATCCAATGGAGAAGGAACGCCACCCGTTCGTCCCAAGCGTAACTTAATTTCATGCGAGAGCTGCAGTGGGTCCGGCTTAACTCGGTCTGTCGACCATCCCATACCAGACACAGAAAACTACCCACATGTTGCCATAATCGGTGGCGGCATCGGAGGCGTGGCGCTAGCCGTAGCTTGTCTACACCGTGGTATTCCGTTTACTCTTTACGAGAGAGACAACAGCTTCGATGCTCGATCTCAAGGTTATGGACTCACCTTGCAACAAGCCAGTAAAGCCATGGAGGGATTCGGCCTCTTCTCTCTGGAGGAGGGAGTGATTTCGACACGGCATGTGGTTCATAACACCGATGGGACGGTGATCGGTGAGTGGGGAATGAGAAAGTGGATTCATCCAGATGCAACAACGTCGGCCAAGCGGACCAATGTACACATCGCTCGCCAGTCTCTGCGCCTGGCACTGCTCGAGCAACTCGGCGGTCATGATGCGGTTCAGTGGGGCCACCAGTTCGTAGATTATAGAGAAGAAGCCGGGAAGGTTGTTGAGTTGCGCTTCCAAGTAGACGGGAAGATAAAAAATACCAAGGCCGATCTCGTGGTAGGAGCCGATGGCATTCGCAGTTCGGTACGACGCCAGTTGGTCGGTGCCGACATTACGCCGCTGCGTTATCTCAGTTGTATTGTGATATTGGGGATTTGCCCTTTGAAGGATATCAAGGATATCGAGTTTTTAAAGGCTCTTGATAATTCCCTACTAGATTCGGCTACGGTATTTCAAACCGCCAACGGCAATGAGCGAATTTACATGATGCCTTACACCGCCGATACGGTGATGTGGCAATTGAGTTTCCCAATGTCGGAGGCCGCCGCCAAGGAGTTGAGCGCTCGGGGTCCACAGGCGCTCAAGGACGAAGCCTGTCGCAGAACGCAGTGGCACGATCCCATTCCACAAATTTTAGCAGCAACCCAAGAGACACTGGTTTCTGGCTATCCTGTTTATGATAGAGAGTTACTCGACTCGCAAATGCTGGAGAATGGAAAGCAAATAACGCTGATCGGAGATGCGGCTCACCCAATGAGCCCGTTCAAAGGCCAAGGTGCGAATCAAGCACTGCTGGATGCACTAGCGCTAGCTCGAGGGATATCGAGAGGATGCAGACCATCATCTGGGTGGAGAGAAGTGGGAGTGAGGCAAGCAGTATTGAGGGGGTTTGAGGCAGAGATGCTTGAACGCAGTGCTTCCAAAGTGAAAGATTCAGCTGCGGCTGCAGAGTTCCTGCATTCAGAAGTTGTGCTTCAAAAAGGCAATCAGCCGAGAGGGAGTTGTCTGAAAAGAAAAGATAAATTATAATTGAATTCGGAATCCTTTTAGCTAAAAAGGCTGATCATTTTTATTGGATCAATTCGCCAGTTAGTTGGTTCATTACCGCATTTTCTTTTTGACAATGATGATCAGGTCAATTCCTTAAGTCGTCACTCCTCTCATTGAATATTGAGCTAGCTTTGCATCAAAATCGAGACTTCTCAATGCAAATTTTAAAAACCCACTATCATCCCGATGTAACAAACTTAAAGGAAAAGTCTTTTTTTACAAGGTTGGCCACGCGAGCCATTACCATCCAAGACGATTTTATTTTACTGCTGTATACGGAGAGATATGAAGACTACAGTCTACCTGGCGGAGGCTTGGATTTTGGCGAGAATAAAGTTGAGGGAATGATGCGAGAGCTCAATGAGGAAACAGGAGCTCAGAACATCAAAAACGTAAAGCCCTTTGGTGCGTACGAAGAATATCGGCCTTGGCATAAGCCAGATTATGACATTCAACACATGATTTCTTATTGCTACACCTGCGACATTAACAAAGAGTTAGGCCCTTCAAGCATGGAACCTTACGAAAAAAAAAACGGCATGAGGGCCATTTGGGTGAATATTCATGAAGCCATCAAACACAATAAGGAAACCATGGCATCTAGCGTTAAAAAAGGTATGTCTATTGAACGAGAAACTTTTTTATTAGAGTTTATAGTAAATGTAATTTGAAGAAGAATAGATGGTGAAAGGTATAACGAGCAATAGTATATATCGAAATAAGAATAGCTTCCGTAACATATGAAGAAGTTTGACTTGATTTTTCACGATCCATTCGTATATCTGCAGGAGACCTTTATTGCCATCTCGGAAATACGCGGATTGAGATACGTTCCAATCGGAAGTCTTTTTGGGAGTTACACGATTAAAAATAGAGAAGTCTACAATGAAGTTTAGAAAGGGTAAATGAACGGAATAAATTTCATGGGAATTCAAGCAAATGGGAAGTCAACTTGTTATAAAGAAAGTTCTTCATGCGCTCAATTCCTCTCCATTCTCCAAGGCAAAAAACTCGCTCGCTCAGTAATTCAGAAACTCGCTCAACTCGCTCACTCAGCAACTCGAATTAAAGGAACGGTGGCAAATCTTCGTCCTCCTCCATGTTGTCCATTTTCGAAGGCAAAGTCAATGAGCTCAAGGGAGTCATGTTTCCACCTGCACCTGAAATGGGATCAAGGTTCAGCTCAAGATCTGCGAATTTAGCGAAGCGATCGATAAAGCGTGCTTTCACCGTACCCGTCGCACCATTTCTGTGCTTGGCGATAATGATCTCGGCAATTCCCTGCGTCGGGTTCCCTTCTTCATCCGTATCGAAGTTGTAGTAATCCGGTCGGTAGAGGAAGATCACCATATCGGCATCCTGCTCAATCGCACCCGACTCACGAAGATCGGATAGCTGCGGTTTTTTCAATCCACCCCTGGTCTCCACCGCTCGACTCAACTGCGAAAGAGCAATCACTGGCACTGCCAATTCCTTGGCAATACCTTTCAGTGCCCGAGAGATCGTACTAATTTCCTGCTCACGATTACCCGCCTTGGTAGAAACTGAGGCGCTCATCAATTGCAGGTAATCAATGATGATCATTTGGATGTCGTGCTGCATTTTCAAACGACGACATTTCGCGCGCAATTCGAAAATGTTGATGCCTGGTGTATCGTCAATGTAGATTTTCGCGTCGCTCAGTTTTTCCACCTTGGTCTGCAGTTGCTGCCACTCGTAATCGGCCAAATCGCCACGCTTCAGTTTATCACCTGGCAACTCCGCTTCCGACGAAATCAAACGATTCACCAACTGAAGCGAGCTCATCTCCAAAGAGAACATCGCTATTGGTTTCTTGTAGTCGATGGCCGCGTTTCTCGCCAGGGAGAGAACGAATGCCGTCTTACCCATACCAGGCCGAGCAGCTAGAATCACCAAATCCGACGGCTGCCATCCAGAAGTGATCCGATCCAACTCCCGGAACCCAGAAGGAATTCCGATAATGCTCCCTTCCTGTTCACTAATCTTCTCGATTTGGTCTAGGGCTTGGTGCAAGAGGTCTCCCATCTTTCCATAAGAGCGACTGATGTTGCTGTCGGTAATGTCGAAAAGGTTTTGCTCAGCTTTGTCGAGCAAGGTGAAAACGTCAGTGGTTTCCTCGTAGGCATCGCGAATCACCTCGTTCGAGGTACGAATCAACTCACGCAAGATGTGCTTCTCCGAAACAATTCGCGCATGGTGCTCAACATTGGCTGTTGAACCCACACGGTTGGTGAGCTGAGTGATGTAAAAAGCACCACCAACGGCTTCTAAGTCGCCATTTTTTCGAAGTTGTTCTGTGACTGTTAGTAGATCGACGGGCTTCGAACGACTGAAAAGCTCATGCACAGCCTCATAGATCTTCTGATGAGCGTCCACATAGAAGCTATCCGGTTTCAAAATATCAATCACAAAAGAAACCGCATCCTTGTCCAACATCAATGCACCCAATACCGCCTCTTCCAAGTCTCTTGCCTGTGGTTGTATTTTGTCAAAAACGTAGTTTGAAAGATCGTTTCCCCTGTTTCTTGTACTATTCTGTGATTTAAAATTCCTTACTTCCTTCTTTTCGTCCATTAGTTGAGTAGCTGTTGTCTGTTAGGTTTCTATCTATCAGCTGTTCCCGAGAGCAAACGAAGATACAGTCGCAGAGACGCTAAATGTCATTTACTTATTCACAGCTCGCGCTGCGGACAATGTATAGGAATCTATACTAGCATGCACATTCCTCTCTGGCTTATCAACAGGATTGCATGAATTGTTGATAACTAGTACAGTTTTTGTGGATTGGTGTGGAAATATGTAATCAATTGATAAAGAATTGTTTAAATTGAAGAAATGTTACTTTGGTGATGAAAATTGGCTTTGCCGGTAGGATGTTGGCTTTTGAGTTTTCTTTCTTAACTCTTGATTGTGGATAAGTAAAAACTTTATCAGCTTTGCTTCACTTTTTGTTTGTTCACTGCCGTTTTACGAGCTGATTGAGCAGTTTGGCTATTTTTTATCGAACTAGTTTTCCACTAATTTCAGTTTGAAGCTAAAATCAGACAAAGCTTAAAATTCCGGTAATGGAAATCTCTCCTGCGAAGCTTAATAAGTTTGCTTTTTTCGACGTTAAGAGTAAACATCTACTAGATTCGACGTCTTATCTTTATACGTCATTACCCTTTAGAGAGCTCTTGAACTTTTGCTAAAAAGAATCGGAATATTCCTCCTGATCTTCCTTATCATTTTGATATTGGGATTGATCATTTTGTGGTTCGCCATCAAGCAACCTAGTGTGCAAACTTGGGTAGTAGAGAAGGGTATATCATACCTCGAAAATCGCATTGGCACTGAGCTCGAAGTTGGGGAAATGGATGTTGACTTTTGGAATGGAATTTCCTTGAAGCGGGTTTATTTAGAAGATGAGCAAGGCGGCACCATGTTGTATGCCGATCACATTCAAACCAGCGTAAAAGAACTGCTATTCAAAGAGCGCTTTCTATCCTTGCGCACATTGCAAGTCGACAGTCTCTACCTGAATCTTTACAGCATCAACGATTCTACCTTCAACTACCAGTTCTTGCTCGATGAATTTGCTGGAGCAGAGGATGACGCAGATGAGGACGATTCTCCTGCTGAGTTACCAGATATTTTCATTGAAGGATTGGCAGTCAGCAATCTGCGTTTGGACTACCTCGACGAATATGCGGGTTTGCATGCCTTTGGCGACATTCCAAGCATCTCTTTGGATGTGCAATCGATGGACTTGCCTGCACATGAGATCCTGCTGAAGGAGTTGGCCATTAATGCCCCTGAGATTGCTTTGTTGAGATTTGAGGCGAAGCCAAGGAGTCCGAAGGCTGAAAAGAATGAGACGCCAGCGGTTAAAGCGAAAAAGCCAGTTAAGTCAAATGAGGAGGAGAAGGAAAAGACGAAGGCTGATTCATGGTTGATCAAGCTCGATGCATTGAATTTATCCGAGGCCATTGTATCGTATGTAGATGGTCCTGGTCAGTTGGCCACAGATGGAACGATCAACTTCAAAGAGTTGATGTTGGAGCCGATCAATCTTTCGCTGTATAATTTTGTTTACTCCCGTGATACGGTGGTGGCGCAAATTGCACATTTCGATCTCTTGGAATTTTCAGGCTTTAAAGTAAGTAAGTTGAAGGCCGGAGTGCAACTTACTAGTCGAGCAGTAGAATTGAAGAACCTCGATTTTCAAACTCCTTATTCAAAGTTGGGCCAATCACTCACCTTAAAGTACAAATCGCTTGGTGATTTTGCCGATTTTATCAATAAGATAAATCTACAGGCCGATTTTGCCAACTCCCATTTGGGATTGCAGGATTTGGAGTATTTCATTCCTGTTTTCCGAGAGAAGAAATTACTGGATCGATTTAGTTCAGTTGATCGCATTGAGCTCAGTGGAAATCTGAAGGGAAAGATCAACAATTTGCGAGGATCAGACATTCAGTTAGTGGCTGGGCAAAACATCTATTTCTCAGGAGATGTGCGTTTGCGTGGCTTGCCCGATTGGGAGAATACCTTTATTGATTTAGAAGTAGACCAGTTGCGAACACACATCAGTGACATTGCAGCCGTTTTGCCAGATGTAAATTTACCAAGTAATTACGAGCGTTTGGGCAACATCAATTTTAATGGAAAATTCACAGGTTTTCCCTATGATTTCGTAGCAGATGGTTCTCTTAATACAGAGATCGGTTCTATGAAAACGGACATTAACATGAAAATAGCTGGAATTGCCAGTTACAGTGGAGATCTGCAATTGATGGATTTCAATGTTGGAAAGCTATTGGGCGATGAAGAACGATTTGGAGAAGTTTCGCTACAGGCAGCCATCGAAGGAAAAGGCTTGAATCGAGAAGTGGTACAAGCGAATCTGGATGGAGCCATACAGAAACTAGAATTGAACGGTTACAGCTACGAGGACATCAAGATCGATGGTACGTTGAGTAAGAATAATTTCGATGGAAAGCTATCGACAACGGATGAGAACTTCGACTTAGATTTCAACGGAAGCGTTGACTTGTCTGGTGAAGTGCCTGTTTTGTCTTTCCGTTCCGATGTTCGCAATCTCAACCTGAAACAATTGCAACTGAGCAATCAGGACATCAGCGTGTCTTTTAACGGAGATGTGGATTTACAAGGAAGTAACATCGACGACTTTATTGGTGATGGAATGTTGGAGAATTTGATTGTACGTAAAGACAGCAGTTCCTATGATTTGGGAGAGTTTAATGTTTCATCCCACCTAGATAGTTTGGAACGTTCAGTGCAATTGAACTCAAAGAATGTTGACGCCAATTTTGAAGGGCAATTTAGGTTTGCAGATTTGGCAGCTGGCTTTGGTCATTTCTTCTCACAGTTTTTTCCCAATCGTTTTTCTGAAAGCGAAGAGAGTGCAGCAGTTTTGAAGGACATTAATTTCGCCGTGGATATAAAAGAGCCCATTGAATATGTGGAGTTGTTTGCCAATGGCTTGACAAAAGTGGGGGTGGGTAATCTAAAAGGAAATCTTGATTCCGAAAAAAAGACCTTGGAATTGAGCGCTAACCTGAGCGAGTTGGTTTTTGAGGGGCGCCGGGCAGATAGTATTTCATTGGTGGCTTATACAGACAAAGAGTTTTTGTATTTCGATTTTTCGAGTGCACAAATCTTCTATGATGAAAGTGTGGTGATCCCTGAAATCTGTTTGAAAGGCAACGTTCAGGGAGGAGTCATTGATTTGAATGTGATGGCGGCAAATACTGACCCAATGAACAACATTGATTCTGACTTAAAGTTGTTTAGTCGAAATGATACGATTTATGTTGATGTTTTGGGATTGAACGCTGTCATTGCCGGGCAAAGATGGAGGGGTACAAATGGAGAGTTGAGATTTCTGGATCAGGACAATTATTCATTGAGCGGTCTTTCTATGATTTCCAATAATGAATCCATTTCATTGAGCAGTGCTTCTGTTCCCGACAGTCGAAAAAATATCACCAATTTTAATTTTGTGAATTTTGATCTGACAGAATTGATGCAGGTGTTGGACAAGGAGAATTTGCGCGTTGCTGGGACCATAAATGGGGCAGGGGAGTTGACAAATATTTTCGAGCGCCCAGTTATTACCGGCGAAGTGCAAATAGACAGTGCGGTCATTTTCGATCAACATTTGGGTAATGTCGAAGCCTCAGTGATTAAGGAGCCGAGAGATCGAAAACTGAAAATTGAAGGAAGATTAAATGGGACCGATTATTCTGCGGATGTAAAAGGAAGTTACGATTTAGGAAGTAGTGAGCAAGGCATTGATGCTTTTCTTGATTTAGATGTAGACGTACGAGAATTTTCGATTGGCTTGTTGCAAGGAATCATACAGGACCAAATTTCTGAAACTGTCGGTAGAGCCAGCGGAAAGCTTCGTGTGTATGGCTCTGATCTAAAGAGTCCGAATATTGATGGTGATTTATTGGTCTATGGGGCAGCCACAAAGGTGAATTACTTACAGACTAAATATAGTGCTTCAAATACTAAATTGCGTTTCGAACAGCACAAAATTTATTTGGATGACATTGTTTTAAAGGATAAGAAAGTGGGTGCGAAAGAGCAAAATACGGCAACGGCTAATGGGTTTGTAGATATCTCAGACTTTGGAGACATAGTCGTCGATGTGAGAATTGAGTCGGAGAATTTTTTGTTCCTCAATACCGATCGCCACGACAATCAGTTGTATTACGGTCAAGTATACGGAGGTGGCTATGTCGAACTGTTTGGCCCTTTGTCGGACTTCAGTATCGAAATTTTCGCACGATCTAATCGAGGAACTTATTTGAAGATGCCTATTACTGATGATGCTATTGTCGATGAAGATCGTTTCTTTACGTTTATCAAGAAAGAGACTGCTGCGGAAAAAGCCGAGCGCGAGGCATTGGAAGAAGGGCAAGAAAAGGAAGACAGCAGGAAATCTAACATGTCGGTGAATATGAAGTTGGAACTTACGCAAGACGCCCAAATAGAGTTAATCTTTGACCTGCAGGCGGGTGATATTATTCGAAGTAGAGGTAGTGGAGAGATCGAAGTTAATTACGACTCTGGTGGAGCTTTCGATGTTTTTGGAAATTACCAGATTGAATCTGGAGATTACTTATTCACCATGCAGAATGTGGTTAACAAGAATTTTATTTTGCAGCCAGGAGGTAGTATCGACTTTTTCGGTAACCCATACGAGGCAATCATAGATTTGTCTGCCGTTTATACCGCCAAGAAGACTTCTTTGTATCAATTGATGAAAGACACCGAAGAAACAAGTGCTACCAGTCTTGATGATTTAAAAAGCAACTTAATAGACTCGGAGGTTATCTTGGATTTAAGTGGAACACTTTCATCTCCAGAGGTCGACTTTGGAGTTAAAATAGACGAGGCTGCTTCTTCAGTGGATAGTAACGCCAAACGTCGCTTAGAAGAAATCAACAACGATGATGATAAAAATGAATTGAACCGTCAAGTCTTCGGCTTATTGGTTTTCAATAATTATCTGCCACTGAATCAGTTTATTTTGGACAACGATTGGACGCAAGATGCACTGCAAACTACAGTAAGTGAATTCTTATCCAATCAACTCACGAGTCTACTATCCGCCACTCTTCATGAAATTAGTCCTGGAAGTGATATCAGCGTTAATTGGAAAAACTACACCGCTTCCGATCTTGACAATGCTTACGATAGAAATGAGATTGAGCTCATCGTAAGTACTCGTTTTTTGAACGATCGAGTCATTGTAGATGTGGGTGGTAACTTCGATTTGGGTGATGGCAGCGACGAAATTGAGAATCAAGCCTTTCTCAGTGATTTTGTGATCCAATATAAGATTACCGACGACGGGAAATACCGAATCAAGGTATTTACAAAAACGGAACGTGATATTTTACTAGGCACCTCTAGGCGCTCCGGTGTATCACTTTATGTCAGCGAGGAATTTGATGACTTCCGTGACTTACGAGAGGCTTTCCGCAAGCGTAAGAAAGAACGAAAAAAGAAACGTCAGGAAAAGTAGTTAAATGCTCTTTTAAGAGTAGGAGCAGGCAGGATCAGGATCAGGATCAGGCAGAATCAGGAGCTCTTATTTAGGAAACTATTGTCCACTGTTTCTCTGCATCTCAGATAGCTGAGGAGAACCTCGAATGACAAAGCACGCACCTTAGGAAATTTACAACTCGATCAGCTCCGAGAACTTAATTAGCTACTTCTTTGGCAATAATACTTCAAGTTGCGCGTGCGAGTAAGCCTCTAAAATAGATGCAAGGGGCGAGCGAATGAGTAGTAGTGAATTGATAATTACAAGAGACTGCCATTCATTTAATAAGGAAACTTGTCTCTCTTCTCTTGCCAACGCTATTAAATTGGTCGGCGCAAGTAGACAGTCTAAAGAATTGACGGATTACAACTGGGTTCTGAAGATTCACTCAATGTTTATTTTCATCCGTAAAAGCAAAAAAAAGGAAGAATCGCTTAGATTCTTCCCCTTCACTTAAAAAATCACAATCCGTTTAGTTTGCGCTTTCATCACGTGCTTGAACCAAAGTATCAATGTCACGTACTAGCAATCTTTTGCGATCAAAATAAATAAGGTTTTTGCTTCGCAATTCGTTTAAAACAATCGTTACCGTTTGACGGCTTGAGCCGGTCAAACTTGCAATTTCATGGTGGGCAAGAAAGTTCATAATTAATCTTTCCATTCCCACTTGTCGGCCATTTTCTTTGGCTTCTGACACTATGAAATTAATGATTCGTGTGCGTGCGTAATCGTGCACCTGCGAGTGCCATCTCTCACGCGCTCTCCCCAGCTTCTGGCTCATCATTTGAGTGAAGTGTAGAGCAAAAGCTCCATTTTCCAGCATCATTTCCCGAAGAGTATTCAGTTTGATCACTTTCACTTCCACGTCGTCTACCGCCTGGGCAAACTCGATGCGTTCTCTTATGCCATTCAGTCCCTGTTCTCCGAAAAAAGTACCAGGTGAAAGGTAGTCGGTGATGATTCCTTTAGCGGTTTCACCTTCACGACCCAACTTCACTCGACCCTTTACAAGGAAATACACTTTCTGTGTGGTCGAATCAATTTGATAGACAAACTCTTTGCGTGTGAAATTCACCGAAGGGAATTTCTCCACCAAAGACGTAACATCCATCAGGTGAGTAGTTGAATCAGTCACAGTTTTGTAGAGTCCTGCTTGCATTTGCTCGAACATTTTGGGTTAAAAAAAAATGGTTTCAAGCACTTCTTAACCCTAAGATGGGGACGTAAAAGAGTAATTCCAAAGACAAAATGAGGCGCTTTCCGAAGAACTTTCCGACAAGTTTTTGAAAGCCTTTTTGGTTAATGGAATGTTAATAATAAGATAAAAAGCAGAGAGACAGAAATATAAGTATGACTAAAAATTAATACTGGTCCCGACATATCTCGATGTTTTCCGAAATTTCCCTATAAACTTACGGCCGATTTTTATCGGTTTTACTACGAGAAATGGGACTTTTTGATTCATTTTTAGCCCCAAACACACTTTTTTAGTCATTTGCTTGACTAGAAAGTAGTCGCTAATCTGACTGATAGGGCTCCGCCAAATTTTCACGAATTGGTAGAGACAAGGCATTCCTTGTCTTCAACCGCGGGAGTGCAAGGACGCAGCAGGGTAGGGGCAGGCAGCAGGTGCAGGTGCAGGTGGCAGCTGAAGAACCGAATCTACATATAGAATGCAATGAGTCAGTATTTGGATAATCAATAGCTGATGGTAATTCACCGCTACGACCCCTCGGTGTAAACGAGGTGTGATTGCGAGAAATCGACCGAGCCCGCTGAGCGTGCACATCCGTCTAATCTCCGCATGTCTCGTTT